>ENA-OQQW01000207-OQQW01000207.1-human-gut-metagenome-genome-assembly--contig:-NODE-207-length-42508-cov-9.500695_pt1 | contig 42508 bp, 31 predicted proteins | sample MGYA00243234_ERZ505098 | MGnify/ENA primary metagenome ERZ505098 (study PRJEB26097, sample SAMN02712086) | human gut metagenome | biome: Gut microbiome | host: Homo sapiens | place: Denmark: Copenhagen... | reverse complement strand
AATTCTTCATTTAGAAGATTCCGAGAGTACATACATAAAAGCAGGAGGAAGTCACATGAGGCCGGTTAATTTGTATTTACTTACAAGAGATATGGATAAAAATACATATACAGAGTTTGAAAATATTTTATCAGCCAGAAAAGAGCGCATGCAGATCAAGGAACATGAGTTTGGCAGTTTGCGGAGGCTGGTTGATATTTTGCAGGAAAAGGGAGTTACAATAGCACAGCTGGATGGATTTTTTTACTCATATACGATACGGCAGATAGGGAAGGAATTTGATCTTCTAAAGATAGATGCTCCAAACAGAGTCCTTAATATCGAACTCAAAAGTATGTCTGTCACGGAAGAAAAAATCGAAAGACAGCTTTTAAAAAATAAGTATTATCTGGGAACATTAGCCGATAGGCTTGATATGTACACATATGTGGAGGAAACTGACAGTCTGTATACTTTACAGGATAATGTATTAAAGAAGGCTGAGTTTAGTGAACTTGTCTGTGCAGTAAAATCATTTTCTGAATATGGGACAGACAATCCGGATAAGCTGCTGCAGGCAAAAAATTATCTCATATCGCCGCTTAATATGCCAAAAGAATTTCTGGAAGGCAGATATTTCCTTACGCAGCAGCAGGAAATGATAAAAAAGAACATATGTGAAAGTCTGTCTGATGAGAACAGCTGTACAAGCTATTGGGGCATAACAGGGATTGCCGGAACCGGAAAGACACTCATTATGTATGATCTGGCAAAGGAAATGTCAAAAAACGGAAGAGTTCTGCTTATCCATTGCGGTATATTAAGTGATGGACACAGAATGTTGAATGATATGATGGAAAATGTTGACATAATAAGTGGAAATGATATATGCGGAAACAGTTTTGAAAGAAATCATTTAAATGAAAATAGTTTAAGTGAAAGAAGTTTGAACGAAAATAGTTTATGCAGAAGCAGTTTCGGGAAAATGAAAATCGTACAGGATAGATATCAGTTTTTACTTATAGATGAGGCACAGCGGATGTCCGAAAATGCTCTGGAATTTATTAAGTACATAACGGGAAATGGGATAAAAATCTGTGTTTTTTCGTATGATTATTTCCAGATATTATCAAAGACTGAGCAGCGCAGAAATATACCGGCAAGGATTGCCACACTTCCCGGATTTACAGAACTTAAACTGTCCGGGAGGATCCGCAGCAACAGGGAGATGAATTCGTTTATACAGACACTTCTGGATCTGCGTGAACGTGACCAGAATCATATTTATCAATATGAAAATGTAGATGTTCTTTTTGCAAAGGATGATAAAGAAGCAGCGCAGATTATCAATTTCTACAGAAATGAACGGGGATACACATTTATAGAATATGATGATCCAATCAAAGACTGTCCAGGGGATATAAATGTTCTGGAAACATCTGGCATGGAGTTTGAGGACGTTATAATCACATTGACGAATCATTTCAAATATAGCGATGAAGGTGTGCTTATGGGAAATGCACATCCCAATCCTGATTACAGCTACTATAGGCTGTTGTTTCAAAGTGTCTCAAGAACGAGGGAGAGACTTTGTATAGTGGTTGTTGGGGATGGAGTGCTGTTTGGGAAAGTGCTGGGGATACAGAAAAAAATGTAGTGTCTATAAATATATTGAATACACAATGTTAAAGTGGTACGATAATATTATGGTATGCATTCAATAATTAAGATTCACGATATGACAAATTATGGATAAGGTAAAAAAGGAGAAAATTTATGAAGTATATTTTAGCATTGGATATCGGGGTTGCATCAGTTGGATGGGCTGTTTTGGATATAGAATCAGGAACAGTGGTGGAAGCCTGTTCTAATATTTTCCCGGAAGCATCTGCAGCACAAAATCAGCTTAGAAGAGAGATGCGTCAGGGAAGAAGAGGGAAAAGACGTCAGCGTACAAGACTTGATGATTTTAATAAATTATGGGAGAAAAATAATCTGCATATTCCTAATTTTAAGTCTAATGATATTGTAGGGTTAAAGGTTAAAGCTCTGCGGGAAGAAATATCATTAGATGAACTGTATCTGATTTTGTATAGCTATTTAAAACATCGCGGAATTTCATATCTGGAAGATGCAGAGGATGAGAGTATATCAGGAACAAGTGCATATGATAACGGGCTTAAAGCTAATGCAAAGGCACTGGAAAATCATTATCCTTGCGAGATACAAAAAGAGAGACTGGAAACAATAGGAAAATATAGAGGGCAGACACAAATAATAGATGATAACGGAGAGGTTATTGACTTAAGTAATGTGTTTACAGTTAGCGCATATAGAAAAGAAATTCAAAAAGTTATCGAGACACAGAAAAAATTTCATGAAGAATTGACAGATGAATTTAGCGATGACTATATTTTGATTTTCAATAGAAAGAGAAAGTACTATGAAGGTCCTGGTAATGAAAAATCAAGGACTGATTACGGACGGTATACGTCAAAAATAGATGAAAATGGAAATTATATAACAGAAAAGAATATTTTTGAAAAGTTAATCGGAAAGTGTAGTGTATACCCTGATGAACTGCGCGCAGCAGGGGCTTCATATACTGCACAGGAATTTAATTTATTGAATGATTTAAATAATTTGACGATAAATGGACGAAAATTAGAAGAAGATGAAAAGCATAAAATCATAGAACGTGTAAAAATAAGCAATACAGTAAATATGCGTAAGATAATTGCGGACTGTATGGGTGAAAAAATAGATGATTTTAGAGGTGCCAGAATAGACAAGACTGGAAAAGAAATATTTCATAGATTTGAAATATATAATAAAATGAGAAAAACTCTGGCAGAAATAGATGTTGATATTAATAATTATACTAGAGAAGAACTGGATAAAATCGGTTATATATTGACGATTAATACTGATAAAGAAGCGATTTTAGAGGCATTTAGCGAATCAGATTTAGATATAAAACTAGAAGTTATAGAATGTCTGATAAAATTAAGAAAATCAAATGGTGCATTATTTAGCAAGTGGCAGTCATTTTCTTTAAAGATAATGAATGAACTGATCCCGGAAATGTATATCCAGCCTAAAGAACAGATGACGCTCCTAACAGAATTGGGAGTTACTAAGGGTACAGCAGATGAGTTTGCCGGACTTAAATATATTCCGGTAGATGTAATAAGTGATGAAATATATAATCCTGTAGTCCGTAGGTCTGTAAGGATATCCTTTAAGATACTCAATGCTGTATTAAAGAAATATAAAAATCTTGAAGCTGTTGTAATAGAAATGCCAAGAGATAGAAATTCTGATGAGCAGAAGAAACGAATAAATGATAGCCAGAAAATGAATGAGAAAGAAATGGAGTTTATAGAAAAGAAGCTTGCAGTTAATTATGGAATTAAGCTGTCTCCATCAGATTTCTCAGCCCAAAAACAGTTAGCACTTAAACTAAAACTTTGGAATGAACAAAACGAAATATGCCTGTATTCAGGTAAAAATATAGATCCAAATGATATTTTGAATAATCCGGAAATGTTTGAGATAGACCATATAATACCAAGATCTATTTCTTTTGATGATGCAAGAAGTAATAAAGTGCTGGTTTACCATTCAGAAAATCAGAAAAAAGGAAATCAGACACCATATTATTATCTGACGCATGCCAATGGAAATTGGACATTCGAACAGTATAAAGCTACTGTTATGGAGTTATCAAAGAAAAAGGAATATGGTATTTCAAGAAAAAAAGTCCAGAATTTGTTATACAGTGAAGATATAACAAAAATGGAAGTCCTCAGAGGATTTATAAACAGAAATATCAATGACACAAGTTACGCATCGCGTATAGTCTTAAATACAATACAGAATTTCTTTAAATCAAATGAATCAAATACGAAAGTAAAGGTGATTAAAGGAAGCTATACGCATCAGATGAGAATCAATATGAAGCTTGATAAAAATCGTGAGGAAAGCTATTCACATCATGCGGTGGATGCAATGCTCATAGGATTTTCAGAACTCGGATATGAAGCATATCGTAAGCTACAGGGAGAGTTTATTGATTTTGAAACCGGAGAGATTTTAAGACGTGATATGTGGGATGAGAATATGTCTGATGATGTGTATGAAGATTATCTTTATGGTCAAAAATGGGCTAATATAAGAAATGAAATCGTAAGAGCAGAGAAAGAGGTAAAATTCTGGCATTATGTTATGAAAAAATCAAATAGGGGCCTATGCAATCAGACTATACGAGGAACAAAAGAATATGATGGAAAGAAATATAAGATAAATAAGCTGGATATAAGAACAAAAGATGGTCTGACAGTCTTTAGGAGGTTAGCACTAAGTGAGAAGGAAAGCGATAAGGAAAAACTTCTTGTTTATCTTAACGATAGAAAAACCTTTGATGATCTGGTTCAGATTTACGAAGATTATAAAGACTCACAGAACCCATTTGTGCAGTATGAAAAAGAAACAGGCGATATTGTAAGAAAATATTCGAAAAAACATAATGGACCTAGAATAGATAAGCTTAAATATAAAGATGGAGAAGTAGGAGCCTGTATCGATATATCACATAAGTATGGATTTGAAAAGGGAAGCAGGAAGGTTATTTTGGAAAGTCTGGTGCCATACAGGATGGATGTGTACTATAAGGAAGCGGATAAGTCATATTATATGATTGGAGTCAAACAATCAGATATAAAATTTGAACATGGGGTAAATGTAATAGATGAAGAGGCATATGCAAGAGTTCTTGTAAATGAAAAGATGATAGAGCCGGGACAATCGAGGGAAGACTTGGAACGGCTTGGATATGAGTTCAAACTCACATTTTATAAAAATGATATTATAGAATATGAGAAGGATGGAAAGATTTTTGTTGAGAGGTTGGTTTCAAGAACAATGCCTAAAAAGAAAAATTATATAGAAACCAAACCAATTTACAGGGATAAATTTGATAATGATAAAGGGGGACGAAAAGTAGTAGGGCTTGCGAAAACTAATCATATCAGAAAGTATAGGATAGATATATTAGGAAATAGGTATTCATGTGAACAGGAAAAATTTACAAAATTTTGCTAATAGCTATTGACTTTAAGGGCTTTTGATAATACAATATGACTGTAGAAATAAATTTTTTGCAGTCACGTAATTTGTTTAGATCTACTAAAACAAGGCTTTATGCCGAAATCAGGAGCACCGACGGGTGCTCCTTTTTTTATATTTTTTTGGGGGAAGATATATGGCTTTTAGAGTGGTTTTGATCGAAAATGAAGTGGCAATAAAAGTTAAATTAAATAATCTTATTATAACAAAATGTGGAGAAGACATTTGGATACCGTTGGATGATATATCCATGATAGTGCTTGATAATCTTTTGTCTAATTTGTCAACACGGCTTATGTGCCAATTATCAGAACAAGGAATAGGATTAATGATTTGTAATCAAAATCATTTGCCGACGGGGTTTTATAGCTCTTATGATAATCATAGCAGAGCATCTAAGGTAATTGGTTTTCAGATTGAAAAAGAAGCAATGTACTATGGAAGTATCTGGAAAAAGGTGGTTAAAGCTAAAATAGAAAATCAGGCGAAAGCATATTATATGATGACAGATGATATGGATGGCGCAGAAAAAATAAATGAGTTTTCACAGGATATTTTAATGGGGGATAAATCTAATAGAGAAGCGCATGCAGCAAAAGTGTATTTTAATATGTTGATGGGAACTTCATTTTCAAGAGGAAATGAGGATATACTTTTAAACAGCGGACTTGATTATGGGTATGCAGTGATCAGAGGGTATATTGCCAGAGCTTGTGTGGGATATGGTCTTAATACGCAGATAGGTATACATCATAAAAGCGAATATAACAGATTTAATCTTGTAGATGATCTGATGGAACCATTACGACCACTTGTTGATATTGTTGCATATAATATCATGAAAAATGACAGGTACTTTACACCTGAACATAGGAGAAAACTTGTAAATGTTTTAAACTTGAAAATAAAATACAGGAATAAAAATATGTATGTATGCAATATGATTGAAAATTATGTGGAACAATATGCCTCATTGATAATGGAAAGAACGGATGATATTGTGTTTCCTGATGTATTGGAATTAGTGGGAGAGGAGTATGGAAAAATATAAAATTATGAGAATGTTATGCATGTTTGATTTGCCGGTAGAGACAGAAGAACAAAGAAGAGCATATAGGATATTTCGTAAAGAACTTATAGAACAGGGGTTTATTATGATGCAATATTCTATATATGTAAGAGTGTGTCCAAGCAGGGAATATGCAAACAGACTGGAAAACAGGATCAAGAAAAATCTACCATTGGAGGGAAATGTACGTCTTTTATGCGTTACAGAAAAACAATATTCTGATATGAAATTATTGGTAGGAAGCAGGCAGACAGCGGAAACCGCTATAGGTGTAGAAAGGCTGATCGTAATATGAATATTAAAATAACAGAATTCGAAAAATGCTATTCTTTTGAACTGGCTCCAATAACACAGCTATGTGGGCAGAATGTTAAAAAGAAAAGCTATGTTTTGGAATCATTAAGAAGATATTTTAGTACATATAAATATTCTGAGATTAAGAATAAATGGCGTGACAATGTCTTGATTGATGATAAAACTGTTGGAAGAAAGTACTTTAGCATTATTTCTGTAAGGCAAATAAACGACATAATACAGTTGATAAAATGGTCAAAGCAGAGTCTGATGATGGAATATGTAAAAAATTTAATGCAAAAATTTGACTGGCAATTACATCTGAAAACCATAAATGAAGAAGTGGAGAAAATGTTTCAGATAATAAATAAAGATATAAACAGACTGGGGGATGTAGAATTAACATACTCTATGTCGGAAGTATGGGATATGATACAAAAATCAGATGTGTCGTCGACAGACGAAACAGATTTGAATGATAAGAGCAATTATGAGCTTGTAATGATTTTTATGAATTTAATAGATAGGATGTTAGAATATGAACCCAAGAAAACAATAGTTATGCTAGAAAACATTGATCATATGGTAGATCCAGAAGAATATATTGATATTTTAGACAAAGCAAAAATGATCGCTAGAAAGTATGACATTAAATTTATTTTTTCATCAAGTCTTGATGGGTATGCATATTGTGATGATGAATTGTGTGTGGGAATATCTGTGTTTGGAGATGTTGATTTTCAGATGAGTGAATTTGAAAGGATATGTGAATTTATTAGGGAAAACTATCCATATACAAAAGATATTTCAGATGAACAGATTCAAAAGGAACTATCAAGGATAATTCAGAGGATAGGACAGAAGGATTACTTGTATAGCATAGAGGAAAATGTTATATGTAAGCTTATTAATCAATCTTTATTATTATATGATAAATTGCCAGAGGAAAAGTTGCCGGAAATGGCTTTTTTAAAGGCTTAATGTATGTTATAATATTATATGTGGAAGCTAAGATATGGAAGAATATTTGAAAAAGAGACGTCTTGGGATAATATGATTTGATATTTTAGTACCTGAACAAATTACGTGACTGTAAAACAACAATAAATATTCATCATATTCCGCAGACATTTTAGTACCTGAACAAATTACGTGACTGTAAAACGATGTATTTCTAAACATCATGTAATTACAAATTTTAGTACCTGAACAAATTACGTGACTGTAAAACTCTGTTTCCTCGAAAGTAACTGCCGTTGAATTTTAGTACCTGAACAAATTACGTGACTGTAAAACTTTTTAAAGTCTGCTTTTCAATCGTAACTATTTTAGTACCTGAACAAATTACGTGACTGTAAAACTAACGGACTGTGGAGAGCCACTGCGATATTATTTTAGTACCTGAACAAATTACGTGACTGTAAAACCCAGTCAACAGCTGTCACATTCGAGCAGAATTTTAGTACCTGAACAAATTACGTGACTGTAAAACTGGAAATTGGTTTCGAGGTTGTTGGTTTAATTTTAGTACCTGAACAAATTACGTGACTGTAAAACAAGGAGATTTTGCAAGCAATAACTCTATGTATTTTAGTACCTGAACAAATTACGTGACTGTAAAACTTACACCAGTTTGAGCACTGCATAGAAACTATTTTAGTACCTGAACAAATTACGTGACTGTAAAACTTGTGCAAGCGGCATTGTGTAGGTTTTTTATTTTAGTACCTGAACAAATTACGTGACTGTAAAACCATCGTTAACGTAATAATCAGTATGATTATATTTTAGTACCTAAACAAATTACGTGACTGTAAAACATGGAAAATGGAGAACCTATCTGCCGGATAATTTTAGTACCTGAACAAATTACGTGACTGTAAAACATGGAGTGTCTATCAATACCTCATCTTCATATTTTAGTACCTGAACAAATTACGTGACTGTAAAACCTTCAAATGTTCTTTTTGCCATTAATCTAATTTTAGTACCTGAACAAATTACGTGACTGTAAAACAAAGATTTTAAAGTTGGATTAGAGATTTAATTTTAGTACCTGAACAAATTACGTGACTGTAAAACAATTAAAGAGCACTTACAAGGAGTTATTAAATTTTAGTACCTGAACAAATTACGTGACTGTAAAACATCATCTTGTATACCCAGTGTAAAGACTGATTTTAGTACCTGAACAAATTACGTGACTGTAAAACCTTGTGTTCTCCATATAATAATTTGGTCAAATTTTAGTACCTGAACAAATTACGTGATTGTAAAACTCTTTATATTGCAACCATGTCGGTCTTCTATTTTAGTACCTGAACAAATTACGTGACTGTAAAACAAAAGGGCTATAGCTGACGTTTACCTGCTTTTAGTTGGGATCAATTATAACAAGAAAACTAAAAAACATGAATGTGTTATTGAAAAATGGGAGCTGTAGGCTTCCATTTTTTACCTATAAGCTTCCATTTTCCACCTTGCAAGATATCCCATTATGCTTTAAAATATTTATAACTATGTACAGATGTCTGAACCAGAATACATCTGATCTTATAACAACTACAAACATAAATATTTAAGAGGACGAAAACATGATAAACAAATTAGTAGACAAAATCAAAAAAACAAATGCACCTATAGTTGTAGGCCTTGATCCAATGCTTTCATATGTGCCGGAGCACATCCAGAAGAAAGCCTTTGAGGAGTTTGGAGAGACACCGGCAGGAGCAGCCGAGGCAATATGGCAGTATAACAAGGCAATCGTAGATGCTACATATGACCTGATCCCAGCTGTAAAGCCACAGATCGCCATGTATGAGCAGTTTGGTGTTGAGGGTGTAAAGGCATTCCAAAAGACAGTAGATTACTGCCATGAGAAAGACCTTGTAGTTATCGGAGATGTAAAACGTGGAGATATCGGATCTACATCTTCAGCATACGCTACAGGACATCTTGGAAAAGTACAGATAGGAAGCAAGAGCTATTCTACATTTAATGAGGATTTTGCAACAGTAAATCCATATCTTGGAACAGACGGAATAAAGCCATTTGTTGACGTATGTAAAGAGGAAAAGAAAGGAATCTTCATCCTTGTAAAGACATCTAATCCATCAAGCGGGGAATTTCAGGACAGAGTTATAGACGGACGTCCATTATATGAATGGGTAGGCGAGAAAGTTGCTGAATGGGGCGCTGACTGCATGGGAGATTCATACAGCTACGTCGGAGCAGTTGTCGGAGCAACTTACCCAGAGCAGGGAAAGATCCTCCGCAAAGTAATGCCAAAGAGCTTTATCCTTGTACCGGGATACGGTGCACAGGGAGGAAAGGGAGCTGACCTTGTACATTTCTTTAATGAAGACGGACTTGGAGCTATCGTAAACTCATCACGCGGTATCATTGCAGCATACAAACAGGACAAATATAAGGATATGGGAATCACACCTGAAAACTTTGCTGATGCATCACGCAAGGCGGTTGAAGATATGATCGAAGACATCGCAGGAGCGCTTGCAAACCGCTAAAAAGCTGGATTTTGTTGAAGAAAATCATAAAGACAATTAGAAAAAAACGCAAACAGGTTCATTTTAAATATAACCAGGGAGAAAAAATGGCAGAGAAATTTGAGGAGATAGCGGTTGTAGTAGACCAGAATGCGCTTGGCAGCGGGATCTATGACCTTACACTTAAGACAAAAAATATAGCAAAAGCGGCAAAAGCAGGACAGTTTGTATCAGTTTATTCCAATGACAGGAGCAAGCTTCTTCCACGTCCGATCAGCCTTTGTGGAATCGACAGGGATGAGGACACGATAAGACTTGTTTACCGCGTGACAGGTGAGAATACAGGAACAGAGGAATTTTCAAAGCTTGTTATGGGAGACAGGATACGGATACTTGGACCTTTGGGTAACGGATTTACAGTAGAACCGGGAAAGAAAGCATTTCTTATTGGTGGAGGAATCGGAGTTCCGCCAATGCTTCAGCTGGCAAAGGATATAAATTCAGGTGTTGTTCATACATCCGGTGCTGTTGATACAAATACTCAGGAAAAAGGGCAGACAGAAGAAAAGCAGATAAACGGTCATGGCAAAAAAATATGCGATATGAACATCATCATGGGATACCGTGACGAGAATACATTCCTTCTCGATGAATTTAAAGAGCAGGCAGATTCATTTGTCGCAACAGAGGATGGAAGTGTCGGAACAAAGGGCAATGTCATTGATGCGATAAAGGAAAATGGTCTTGAGGCGGATGTGATCTATGCGTGTGGACCAATGCCAATGCTTCGTGCATTAAAAGCTTATGCGATGGAGCATGATATGGAATGTTATGTTTCGATGGAAGAGCGCATGGCATGTGGAATCGGTGCATGTCTTGCCTGTGTCTGCAAGACAAAGGATAAGGATGCACACAGCAATGTAAACAACAAGCGTATCTGCAAAGAAGGTCCTGTTTTCAATGCGAAGGAGGTAGAGCTGTAATGAACTCATCAGGTATAAATAAAACAGATATCAATATGTCGGTAAAAATAGCCGGAGTTGAGTGGAAAAATCCTGTTACAGTAGCTTCCGGAACGTTCGGTTCAGGTGCAGAGTACAGTGAGTTTGTAGATTTAAACAAGCTTGGTGCAGTCACTACAAAAGGCGTTGCAGACAAGCCATGGGAAGGAAATCCTACACCGAGAGTTGCAGAAGTATATGGAGGAATGTTAAATGCGGTAGGCCTCCAGAATCCGGGAATAGAGCTTTTTTGCAAGAGAGATATCCCTTTCTTAAAGAAATACGATACAAAGATCGTCGTAAATGTCTGCGGACATTCAGCGGAAGAGTACATTAATGTCGTAAAAAGACTTGCGGATGAGCCAATTGATATGATGGAGATCAATATATCATGCCCGAACGTCAAAGAGGGCGGTATTGCTTTCGGAACAGATCCCAAGGGAGTCGAGGCTATAACAAAAGAAGTCAAAAAATACGCAAAGCAGCCTGTCATCATGAAGCTTTCTCCTAATGTCACAAGTATTGCAGAGATAGCAAAAGCAGCTGAGGCTGGTGGAGCGGATGCAGTTTCACTTATCAATACAATAACAGGGATGAAAGTAGACATTAACAGGCGCAAGTTTGTACTTGCAAACAAGACGGGCGGCATGAGCGGTCCAGCGGTACATCCGGTCGCAGTCCGCATGGTTTATGAGACTGCAAATGCAGTAAACATCCCGATCATAGGAATGGGTGGAATAACAAATGCCGCAGATGCGATAGAGATGATCCTTGCCGGTGCAACAGCTGTGTCGGTCGGAACAGCAAATTTTGTAAATCCAAAGACAACAGAACAGATAGTTGATGGAATTGCAGAATATATGTACAAATATGGTGTAAGAGATATAAAAGAGCTCGTAGGAGCTGTGAAATAAGAAAAACGGATCACGAATTTAAAATATCATGGTTGATGTTTTCTTTAAAAATATGGTGGAAATCGTGAAATGAACCACTGAAATTTCCGAGTATCCACATGATCTTTGTAAAGGCAGCCTCAAGGGTCATATCATACGTCTGGAGATATCTGAAGCGGTTCTGTATACGCTGGCCGACTTCATAAGTTGCGATATCACTTCCCTCGTATGTGACCTGGGTTGCCATTATTATTATCTTTTCGTTTTCTGCATATTTATCTTTTAATCTTCCAAGATCATCGATCAGATTGATCGGTATACCACCGACACCGAAGCTTTCTATAATAATGCAGTCATACTGCCGAAACAAAGTTTCAAGAATGTCGGAAGTTATTCCCGGGGTAAGCTTTAATACAAATACTTTGGGATCAAGTGAATGATAGAATTTAACCCCGCCTGTCACAGGTTCTTTTATGAAACGGATGATTTTTCCGTTGTTCTGGACAGATGCAATGGATGGATAATTAATGCTTGCAAAAGCATCAAAACTGAAGCTCTTGTTCTTTTTAGCGCGAGTTCCTGCGATAACTTTTCCGTAAAAAACAACATTTACATTATTTGAATCAGGATCAGCTGCATATAAAATAGAATCCATGAGATTCTTTTTCGCATCAGTTATCTCCATGCCTATTGGTTTTTGAGAACCTGTAAGGACGATAGGCTTTGGGCTGTTTTGTATGAGATAAGAAAGGGCGGCAGCTGTATACGCAAGCGTATCAGTGCCGTGACATATGACAAAGCCGTCAAATCCTTCATAATATCTTTCGATCGCTTCTGAAATCATAAGCCAGTGTTTATAATATACGTCAGTACTGTCAAGGTTACAAAGCTGAAGAGTTTCTATTTCTATGTCAGCTGGAATTTCTGGTATGAATTCTAAAATCTGTGGTGCGTTTAATCCGGGAATGAGCCCGTTTTCACTCTTTACGGACGCTATCGTTCCACCGGTAAATATTATAAGAATCTTTCGCTGTGCCATATGTTTCTCCTGATTACTGTTAAATTCCATGCCTGTCTGTGGTGGACGACGTATAGTGTGGACACTCGATATGTTTTTGAGTCGTGTGGGCGTTAATGTCGCAATAGACGTAATATACAATACGGCTATGCGGCATTTACGCCCACTAGACGAAAAAAACTTGAGAATGTCCGCACTATACGTCGTCCACCACAGACAGGCATGGAAAGTTTCTGTTATTTACACATATTTATAAAGTGTTCATGAATGACTGTATTGTCGCTCATTTCAGGATGAAATGCAAGCCCAATCTGGTTTTTATATTGTACGGCAACGATTTTATCGTCGACTGTCGCAAGAATATCGACATCCGGTGTACATTTTTCGATATAAGGTGCGCGGATGAATACCATAGGGTATTCGCCGAAGCCTTTAAGAGGCGCATCTGTTATAAAGCTTCCAAGCTGGCGGCCGTAGGCATTCCTTTTTACGGTTACAGGCAGTGTGCCGAAATATCTGGCATCGTCATTAGATATATTTTCTGATAAAAGTATAAGTCCGGCGCATGTCGCAAGAACCGGCATGCCATCTTCGATCATCTTTTTTATCGGGGTAAACATATCAAGCTGCTTTAAAAGCTTGCCCTGGACTGTACTTTCGCCGCCCGGAAGGATAATGCCGTCTATACCGTCAAGGTCAGATTTTTGACGGAGTTCGACACACTCGGTGCCGAGACTCTCTATCATTTTTTTATGTTCGATGAAAGCGCCCTGAAGTGCTAGAACTCCAATCTTCATTCTATTTACCTCTTTCTTCCATTATAAGAGAAATTTCATTTGCATTTATTCCGACCATTGCAGGACCGAGATCCTCTGAGAGCTTTGCGATAAGAGCAGCATCTTTATAATTAGTAACTGCCTGTACGATTGCTGAGGCTCTCTTCTTTGGATCGCCTGATTTGAAGATTCCTGATCCGACGAATACACCTTCTGCTCCGAGCTGCATCATAAGAGCTGCATCGGCAGGAGTTGCAACACCGCCGGCTGCAAAGTTTACTACAGGAAGTTTTCCGTTATCATGCACGTACTGTACAAGCTCATAAGGAACCTGAAGCTGTTTTGCTTCTTCAAAAAGCTCATCCTCACGAAGTGATGTGATCTTTCTGATCTGTGAATTCATTTTTCTCATGTGGCGTACAGCCTGAACGACATCACCTGTACCAGGCTCACCCTTTGTCCTGATCATAGAAGCTCCCTCGTTGATACGGCGGAGTGCTTCACCGAGATCCCTTGCTCCGCAGACAAATGGAACCTTAAACTGTGTTTTGTCGATATGATAAACGTCATCAGCAGGTGAAAGAACCTCTGATTCATCAATATAATCGATCTCTATGGCTTCAAGGATCTGTGCCTCAACAAAATGTCCGATACGGCATTTAGCCATGACAGGAATGCTGACGGCCTCCTGGATACCCTTTATCATTTTAGGGTCGCTCATACGTGAAACACCACCGGCTGCCCTTATATCAGCAGGGATACGCTCAAGTGCCATAACTGCACATGCGCCTGCCTCCTCAGCGATCTTTGCCTGCTCCGGTGTAGTGACGTCCATGATGACGCCGCCCTTTAACATCTGGGCTAAGCCTTTATTTAATTCGTACTGTTTATTATCCATTTTAAAAATCCTCCTGATGCGTAGTCATTAGAAATAAATTTGATCAAATTAAAATTGTAATCTGTAAAAATGTAACGCGTTAACAATTTAAAACCTGCGATAAAGATAAAACAAAACTGGATATATTGAAATATCCAATTTGATATTAAAATATAAGACCAAAATAACTTGTTGGAAATTGTTAACCGGTAAGTCCACATCCCGGACTGCACGAACAATAAGTTAAATGTGGGGAGTTTTAGGTATTGATACATTGAGAAAATATACATTGATATAAATTAAATTTATAACCGGCTAACAAATATTGATAACCCTAATTGCATTTACAAAATTAAATATAAGTGTTAACATACAATTACTTACAAATCATATACGAATAGTAGGATATGAAGCTGGAGATGCAGTTTATCATGCACAGCATATAGATCAGCGGATTCCACATATATTTATATAAAGAGGTAACAGATATGGCAAAGATAGCAAAACAGTTAACTGAACTTATAGGACACACACCATTGCTTGAACTTACAAATTATGAAAAAAACAATGGGCTTGAGGCAAAGATAATAGCAAAGCTTGAATATTTCAACCCGCTCGGAAGTGTAAAGGACAGAGTTGCTGCGGCAATGATAGAGCAGGGGATAAAGGACGGAAAGATAGATAATGAAACCATTATAATAGAGCCGACAAGCGGAAATACAGGTATAGGGCTTGCATTTGTGGCAGCTGCAAAGGGGCTTAAGCTTATCCTTATAATGCCGGATACAATGAGCGTGGAGAGAAGAAAGATAGTTACTGCACTTGGAGCACAGATCATACTTACTCCTGGACGTGAGGGAATGCGTGGTGCGATAGCAGAGGCGGAGAGGCTTAAGAAAGAATATGGTAATGCATTCATACCGCAGCAGTTTGAGAATGAGGCAAATCCTGATATACACAAAAGAACAACGGCACAGGAAATATGGGATGACACGGACGGAAATGTTGATATCTTCATATCATCAGTAGGAACAGGCGGAACGATAACAGGAACCGGGCTTGGCCTTAAGGAAAAGAATCCTGATGTAAAGATCGTAGCGGTTGAGCCGGCAGGATCACCTGTACTTTCTGGAGGAAAACCCGGACCACATAAGATACAGGGTATCGGAGCAGGCTTTATTCCAAAGGTTATGCGGATGGACATCGTGGATGAGGTCATTGCGGTTGAGAACGATGCGGCATTTGATATGGCACGTCAGGCAGCAAAAAGTGACGGACTGCTTGTGGGAATTTCGTCAGGTGCTGCGCTTTATGCGGCTGTCGAGCTTGCAAAAAGGCCGGAAAACAAAGAAAAGAACATAGTTGTCCTTCTTCCGGATACGGGGGAGAGATACCTTTCAACACCACTGTTTACAGTAAAATAGATTAGAGATTGCACTGGGAATAAAGACATGAAAAAAAGACTGATAATTGCGGCAGTTCTGTCATCAATGATGGTGCTTACGGCATGTTCCGGGAAATCGGATGACGGTACTATTACGATAACAAATGTTTCGTATGATCCGACAAGAGAATTTTATGAAAAATATAATAAGATTTTTGAGTCATATTATGAAGAAAAATATGGCACAAAGGTGGATGTCATTCAGTCACACGGAGGATCAGGAAGCCAGGCACGTTCAGTTGTGGAGGGCTGTAATGCTGATGTGGTCACACTTGCATTAGAGCACGATGTGGATCTTATACAAAGGACAGGACTTATAGATGATGGCTGGATAGATGAGTTTCAAAAGGACTCATCGCCTTACACTTCAACAATAGTATTTCTTGTAAGAAAGGGAAATCCCAAAGACATAAATGACTGGGATGACCTCGTAAAGGATGGTGTGGATGTTATAACACCAGATCCCAAAAGCAGCGGCGGTGCATGCTGGAATTTCCTTGCAGCACTAAGCTATGCAAAAGAAAATTATGATGATGAAAAATCACAGAAAAGCTTTATGAAAAAGTTATATGAAAATGTTTCGGTTATGGATTCGGGAGCGCGCGGTTCCACCACAACGTTTGTTGAAAACGGTCAGGGTGATGTGCTCATTGCGTGGGAAAATGAAGCACTTGCAACGCTTGATTCATATCCAGGCAAATATGAAGTTATAGATCCGTCGGTCAGCATACTTGCACAGCCGAGTGTTGCGATCGTGGATGATAATGCAAAGAGCAACAAAACAGAAGAAGTAAGCAAAGAATATCTGGATCATTTATATAGTGATGATGCGCAAAGACTCATAGGAGAGAGCGGGTACAGACCGGCAAACGAAACGGTATTAAATGAGTTTTCTGATAAGTTTGATTTAAATATCAGGCTTTGGAGCATAAATGATTATGGTGGATGGGATGAAGCTTACAAAACATATTTTGATGATGGAGCAATGTTCGATGAAATCTACAGCAACTGATAAATCAATTAAATCAAAGAACATAAAGACAAGAGTTATCCCCGGATATCATCTGACATTCGGAATAGTAGTCGCAATGTTGTCGGTAATCGTCCTTATTCCGCTGGCATCAGTGCTTGTTTATTCCTTAAAGATTTCACCGGATGAGTTTGTCGGACTTATTTTAAAGGAAAATGTAAGAAATGCATTTATAACAAGTATAGTAAGTTCGTTTATCGCAGCAGTGATAAATACAATTTTTGGACTTATAGCTGCATGGACACTTGTAAAATATGATTTTCCGGGAAAATGGCTGCTTGACGGACTTATTGAGCTTCCGTTTGCACTTCCCACAGCAGTAGCGGGAATCACGCTTTCAAAGCTTTATTCGGATACAGGATTTTTCGGAAAAGGTTTATCAAAGCTTGGGATAAACATAGCATATACACAGGCGGGAATTGTTATGGCGCTTGTATTTGTTGGACTTCCATTTGTTATAAGAGCAGTACAGCCTATACTTGAAAAGATGGACGGACAGTACGAGGAAGCCGCATTCATGCTTGGGGCAAGCCCACGGAAAACATTTTTTAAGGTTATACTTCCGGAACTTAAGCCGGCACTGCTTACAGGTTTCGGACTTGCATTTGCAAGGGGGATTGGAGAGTACGGAAGTGTTATCTACATATCAGGAAACAGTGCAAAGAACAGGACACAGGTCGTATCCTATGTCATAATGCAGAAGTTAAGCTACATCGACTATGAGAGTGCGACAGCGATAGCGCTTGTGATGCTTATAATATCATTTTTATTACTCTTATTTGTAAATATAGTACAGGTAAGACAGTCACAGAGAACAAACTTATTATAGAAAGGAGCCGGAAAGATGAGTGAACAGCAGAAACTCGAAAAAAGTAAAAAGCGTACAAAAATATGCATGATCACCATAACGGTTCTTTTCATTTTTATTATGCTTGTCGTACCGCTTGTGTCAGTCATGGCAAGTGCATTAAAAGAAGGATTCGGATTTTATCTTAAAGCGGTATCGACAGAATATGTAGTGTCTGCGCTTAAGGTGACACTTATAGCAACAATATTTGCCGTAGTCATAAACACATTCTTTGGAATATGTGCGGCATGGCTTCTGACAAGATTTTCGTTCAAGGGAAAACAGATACTGGCTACACTTATAGATATACCATTTTCTATTTCACCGGTTATCGTCGGACTTGCATATCTTATGACCTTCGGAAGGCTTGGATGGTTTTACCCGGTGATCAGGGCATTCAATGAATTTTTCGGAACAAACATAAGGATAACTTTTGCAATCCCGGGTGTTGTGCTTGCAACTATTTTTGTGACTTTCCCATTTGTGTCGAGGGAAATAATCCCGGTTTTAAATGCACAGGGAAAAGACGAGGAGGAAGCAGCAGCCTTAATGGGGGCTTCAGGACTTACCATTTTCAGAAAGATAACATTTCCTCATATGAAGTGGGGACTTATATACGGAATCATTCTTTGTACGGCGAGGGCACTCGGGGAATTCGGTGCGGTAAATGCCTTATCAAAGACAAGGGGAGAGACATTTACACTTCCGCTTGAGATAGATGCGCTTTATATGTCCGGGACAGAAAGTTCGATAACATCGGCATTTGCAGTATCATCAATACTTGTTATAATAGCACTTATAATTCTCTTTGCCAGAAACATCATAGAGCACAGGTTTAAAACAGATCATTAGGATGCAGGAGGACAGAACATGTACGTTGAGATGAAAAATATATACAAAAAATATGGAAACTTCCTTGCATCGGATAATGTAAGCTTTGGTGTTGAAAAAGGAAAACTAGTCGCACTGCTTGGACCGTCAGGCAGCGGCAAGACAACACTTCTTCGAATGATAGCAGGACTTGAGACTCCGAATTCCGGAGATATATACATAGACGGAAAAAGGGTAAATGATATACCAGCAGCAAAAAGAGGAATAGGGTTTGTATTTCAGAATTATGCATTGTTCAGGTATATGACAGTTTACGATAATGTCGCTTTTGGGCTTGAGCTTCAAAAGGTCCCGAAAAAAGAAATAAAAGAAAGAGTTATGAAACTTCTTGAGATGACAGGACTTTCCGGTATGGAAAAAAGATATCCCAACCAGCTGTCGGGAGGTCAGAGGCAGAGAGTTGCATTTGCCAGAGCACTCGCACCCAACCCACAGGTGCTTTTACTGGATGAGCCTTTTGCGGCGATCGATGCGAAAGTCCGTGGAGAACTAAGGACCTGGCTTAAGGAACTTGTGGAAAAACTTGGGATCACAAGCATTTTTGTAACACATGACCAGGATGAGGCGGTCGAGGTCGCAGACGAGATAATAATTACTAATCATGGTACAATAGAGCAGATGGGAACACCGCTTGAGATATATAAATCACCTGATACACCATTTGTGGCACAGTTTATCGGACATTCAACGGTCGTTGAGGATTATGACAGACTGAAAGGCTTCGATATGATCGAAAATGCAAAGCGTGCTGTGATAAGACCTGAGTTTATAAAGATCTCAAAGAGCGGCAACTTAAACAGATATATGTCGGCTGCAGAGGAAGGTATAGTTACAGACGTCGTGTTCAGGGGAAACAGGGTAGATGTGACTGTGAATATAAACGGAATTGAGGTTACCGGTGAAAGATCATTGGAAAAAGATCTGGTAAGTGTAGGCGAGCGGGTGCATGTCCTGATCTATAGATTGTACATATTTGATGATCAAAAGACATATCTCATGGAAAACAGTGAGATGCAGGAGCAGGATGTATTCTATATTTAGTATAGCGTATTATGTTTGAGGTTTTGCGTATGTGTGGTATGATGCCATGAATAATGCAGATATAAAGGAGATAAATATGAAAATTGAGAGCAGAAAGATTTTGCACACGGACATTCTCATAATAGGAGGCGGAACAGCTGGATGCTATGCAGCGCTTACTATTCGTGAAAAATCAGATTATTCAGTTATAATTGCCGAGAAAGCAAATATCAAAAGAAGCGGCTGTCTTGCAGCCGGTGTAAATGCAATAAATGCATATATAGTAAAGGGCAGAAAGCCGGAAGATTATGTTGACTATGCTAAAAAGGATGCTGACGGTATCGTAAGGGAAGACCTTCTTATGACCATGTCAGAGGGATTAAACCGCGTTACAGCAAAGATGGAGAGCCTTGGACTTGTAATTCTAAAGGATGAAAATGGCGAGTATGTTGCAAGAGGAAACAGAAACATCAAGATCAATGGAGAGAATATGAAACCTCTTCTGGCTGCGGCTGTTGAAAAGCTCAAAGATGTTACTGTGATAAACAGGATAAACATCACGGACTACATAGTAGAAGATAACACGATAAAAGGAGCTTACGGCTTTTCTATAGATGATGGAACAGCCTATGAGATAAGAGCGAAAAAAGTACTCTGTGCGACAGGCGGTGCGGCCGGTCTGTACAGACCGAACAATCCGGGATTTTCAAGGCATAAAATGTGGTATCCGCCATTTAACACGGGTGCAGGATATGCAATGGGAATCAAAAGCGGCGCTGAGATGACAACGTTCGAGATGCGTTTTATAGCATTAAGATGTAAGGACACGATAGCACCTACAGGCACTATAGCACAGGGTGTCGGTGCAAAACAGATAAACTCAAAGGGTGAGGTCTACGAGACAAAATATGGTCTTACAACATCCGAGAGGGTTTATGGAACAGTAATGGAAAACTTACAGGGGCGAGGGCCATGTTATTTAAGAACCGAAGGCATATCGCCACAGCAGGATGAATCGCTTAGAAAAGCATACCTTAATATGGCACCGGGCCAGACACTTAAATGGGTTGAGGCAGGCAAAGATCCAAGCAGACAGAATGTTGAGATCGAGGGAACTGAACCATACATTGTCGGAGGACATACGGCAAGCGGTTACTGGGTGGACACAAACAGGCAGACAACAATAAATGGTCTTTACGCAGCAGGAGATGTTGCGGGAGGATGTCCGCAGAAATATGTAACAGGAGCCATGGTAGAGGGCGAGATCGCAGCACTCGACATGATAAAAAAACTCGATGAAGAAGGCGGAAATAAAAACATTAAAGCCACAGATGAAAATGACCGGAAAGCCTTTGATGAGAAAGTAAACGAATACAATAGTTTTCTTGCCGGTAAGACGCAGCAGTTTACAACGGAAGCTATCGAGGAAGCAATGCAGAAGGTCATGGATAATTATGCCGGCGGGATATCGACACATTATCAGTTTAATGAAAAACAGCTTGAACTTGCGGACGAAAAGATAAGACAGCTTATAAGGCTTGTCGATGGACTTCATGCTGATGATATGCATGATCTGATGTTTGTATATGAGTTAAAAGAAAGACTTACGGTATGCCTTTCGGTTATAGCACATCTGGGAGCCAGAAAAGAAACAAGATGGCACAGCTTTGCCGAGAATCTGGATCATCCTGATAAAAGTGAAGATTGGATGAAATATGTAAACTCTAAATACATAGACGGAAAACTTCAGATAATATATAGAGATCTTGTGGGAAGGGAGGCACATTATGAGCATAATGATCGATAAACAAAAGTGTAAGGGCTGCGGACTTTGCACAGATGTATGTCCGGGGAGCCTTATTTATCAGGATGATGATAAAAAGGCATATATAAAATATCCAAAGGACTGCTGGGGATGTGCATCCTGTATAAAGGAATGCCATTTCGGGGCAATAGCACTTTATCTTGGAGCAGATATAGGTGGAATGGGAAGCCTTATGACAGTAAGATCGACACCGGACACGCTCACTTGGAACATAGAAAAGCGTGATGGAACAAGTGAACAGATTCTGATAAATAAAAAGGAATCGAATAAATATTAGATTAAGTTGTTAATACAAAAATAAAAAAGGATGGTAGAAAACATGAGTGAATTATCACATCTTGATGAACTTGAAGCAGAGGCAATATACATAATACGTGAAGTAGCTGCTGAATGTGAAAAACCTGTTATGCTTTATTCAATTGGAAAGGACAGCTCGGTAATGCTTCATCTTGCTATGAAGGCGTTTTATCCGGAGAAGCCGCCATTTCCATTTTTACATGTAAATACAACATGGAAATTCCATGAGATGATCGAATTCCGTGACCGTATAGCAAAAGAAAAAGGAATTGAGATGATCGAGTACATAAATGAGGAAGGTGTAAAGCAGGGAATCAACCCGTTTGACCACGGCTCAGCATATACCGACATCATGAAGACGCAGGCATTAAAGCAGGCTCTCGATAAATATGGCTTTACAGCTGCATTTGGCGGCGGACGAAGAGACGAGGAAAAATCAAGGGCAAAAGAGAGAATCTTCTCCTTCAGAAATGAGAACCACGCATGGGATCCAAAGAACCAGCGCCCAGAGATGTGGAAGCTCTATAATTCAAGGATCCAGAAAGGCCAGGAGGTCCGTGTATTCCCACTTTCTAACTGGACTGAGAAGGATATATGGCAGTACATAAAGAGAGAAAACATAGAGATACCTTCACTTTATTTTGCAAAGGAAAGACCTGTTGTATACAGAGATGGAAATATCATCATGGTTGATGATGACAGGATGAAGCTTCGTCCGGGAGAAGAGGTACAGATGAAGAGCGTCCGTTTCCGTACACTCGGATGTTATCCACTTACAGGTGGATGCGAGTCTACAGCTACAACACTTGACGAAATCATAGATGAGACATTAAGCGCTGTATCATCAGAGAGAACAACACGTGTTATCGATAATGAGGCAGCAGGAAGCATGGAAAGAAGAAAGAGAGAGGGATATTTTTAAAATGAGCGGATTATTAAAATTTATAACATGCGGAAGCGTGGATGATGGAAAATCAACTCTGATCGGACATATCTTATATGATTCAAAATTATTATATGCGGATCAGGAAAAGGCACTTGAGCTTGACAGTAAAGTAGGAAGCCGTGGCGGAGCTATAGATTACTCACTTCTTCTTGACGGACTTATGGCAGAAAGAGAACAGGGGATAACAATAGATGTTGCGTACCGTTATTTTACAACAGATAAGAGAAGCTTTATCGTAGCTGACACTCCGGGACATGAGGAGTATACAAGAAACATGGCTGTAGGTGCATCATTTGCGGATCTTGCCGTAATACTTATCGATGCAAAGCAGGGTGTTTTAGTACAGACAAGACGACACGCAAGAATCTGTGCACTTATGGGAATAAGATATTTTGTATTCGCAGTAAACAAGATGGATCTTGTCGGATATGACGAGAAGCGTTTTGATGAGATCACAAAACAGATCGTTGAGCTTACAAAAGAACTTGGACTTGCGAATGTAAGGATCATTCCGGTTTCTGCAACAGAGGGTGACAACGTTACAACAAAATCAGAAAATATACCATGGTACAAAGGACCGGCACTCCTTCCTTATCTTGAGGATATAGATATCACAGAGGATGATTCGGAAGCAGGATTTTATATGCCTGTACAGAGAGTATGCCGTCCTGACCATACATTCAGAGGATTCCAGGGACAGATTGAAGCCGGAACGATAAAGGTCGGAGATGAGATCGTAACACTTCCAAGCAATGAGACAGCACACGTAAAGAGCATCCATGTAGGTGACAAGGAAAGTGATTCTGCAAAGAAAGGACAGCCGGTTACGATCCAGCTTGACCGCGAGGTTGACGTATCAAGAGGATGCGTACTTACTGTAGATTCAGGTGCACAGACAGCATCATCTATCACAGCAACACTTCTTTGGATGGATGACGAGGAGCTATACAAAGGAAAGAACTTCTTCTTCAAACTCGGAACAAAGACAATTCCGGGAATAGTGACAAGCATTGAACACACTATCGATGTAAACACAGGGGAGGAAAAACCGGCAGATACATTAAGCAAAAATGAGATTGCAGTCTGCAAAATTTCATTTGCTGATAAGATCGTTGTCGATAAATTCAAAAATCATAAGACATTGGGAGAATTCATCCTCATTGACCGTGTTACAGACATGACATCAGCCTGTGGTGTTGTCGAGGAAGTACACACGGAGGAAAGTGGTCTTTACGAGGGAAGGGTCGACAGAAACGTAAGAGCAGCCATAAAGGGACAAAAAGCTATCACAGCAGTATTTGTTGATGGTGTAGATGGTGTAAACCGTGGATTTGTCGAGGATGTAGAAAAAGCATTGAATATCGACGGAAGACACACATATCTGTATGCGCCAAAGGACGGCGAAGATTTCGTAAATGTTGTAAAACATTTAAGCCATGCAGGAATAGTTGTACTTCTCCTCATAAACAAGAAGCAGGAAAAAGTACTTGAGGCTGAGAACATCGAGTTCACAAAAGACTGGAACAAAGATGGAAAAGATGTTGAAAAAGCTGCTGAATTTATCAAAAAACAGTCAGTGTACGACGGAGTTATCGTAAATACAAGCGAGTACATTTAAAATATAAGCAGATGGATAAGCATTCTGGCATATGAAAGCCGGGATGCTTATTTTTAATGTATAAAATCTTAAAATATAAATGTATTATTTTTAAACACATGATGATAATATAAGAATACTAATGCAGACTTTATACATATAGAGTGTTGATGGTGCCAGCCCGGATTCCCGCCGGCACCGCACCGGATAATATGTAAAAAGTTAAAGTATAAATGAGAAGGAGTATTTTATATGACAACAGAAACATTTAACATCAAAGTCGCAGGCTCAATGCCATACGCAAGATTAAATACTTTTATATGGGATGAATCAGAGGAGATGCCAAAAGTAAAACGTCCTCTTATATTTATGTGCCCGGGTGGTGGATATGAGATGACTTCGGACAGGGAGGCCGATCCGATAGCACTGCAGTTTGTGGCGATGGGATATAACGTTGCAATACTGCGTTATTCGGTTGCACCGGCAGAATATCCGGTTGCGCTCAATGAGGCATTTTATGCCTTGAAACTTATATATAAAAAAAGTGAAGAATGGAGTGTCGATATAAATAAAATCTATGTGCAGGGCTGCTCTGCCGGGGGACATCTTGCTGCAAGCATAGGTATGTTCTGGCATGAGGATAAGGAACTCATAAAACCGGCAAGAATGATCTTGTGTTATCCGGTGATCACATCAGGAGAGTTTGCACACAGAGGGTCATTTGAGGCATTGCTTAAAAGCTGCTATACACCGGAAATGTTAAAGAGAAATTCGCTGGAGCTTCAGGTGACAGAAAACACACCAAAAGCGTTCATATGGCATACATACACAGATGACTGTGTTCCGGTAGAAAATTCATTGCTTCTTATCCAGTCAATGAAAAAATATGACATTCCTGTGGAATTCCATATGTATCCACAGGGCGGACATGGCCTTTCGACATGTGATGAGCTGTCAATGTGTCCAAATGGATATGGAGTACAAAAAGAGTGCAGCAGCTGGCTTGGTCTGGTAAAAACATGGCTTAGATCAGAGGATTGATTATGGATATGACAGGAAAATTAAAAGATGCTAAGGCGGATAATATTATCTGGTATAAAAACGCAGCCGGATGCTGGGAGGAGACACTTCCCATAGGAAATGGCAGCCTTGGTGCGATGATATGGGGAACACCGGAAACCGAAAAGTTTGGACTGAATCTCGACACACTCTGGTCAGGAACGAAGCGTGATACAAATAATTATGATGCAATAAATTATCTTGAGCCGGTAAGAAAAGAAATATTTGGTGGGCATTACAAAAAGGCAGCCGGTATGATAGAAAATAATATGCTCGGTGAGTTCGGCGAAAATTATCTTCCGATGGGGAATCTCTATATTAATGTTATGAAGGAAGCATATATTGCGGAAAATGATAAAAATGATACCTATGTCAGAAGCTTAAATATAAATGACAGCGTTGCACATATAAGTTACAGAATGGGAAACGCACATTACGAAAGAGAATATTTTGCAAGCTATCCGGATAAGCTTATAGCTGCATCGTACAGGGTAAGATCTTGCGGAGAAAAACAGGACAAGACATATACAATGAATCTTGAATTCTGTTTTGAGAGTGAATTAAAAACTGATGTGACGGCAGATGATGATTCTATAAATATAGAAGGACAGTGTCCGATCCATGTGGAACCATCTTATATAGAATGTGAAGATCCTATAATCCAGGGGGATGGCGGCATTTGTTTTACGACAAAGATAAAAATTATTTCGACAGATGGAATAATAAGCTCATCTGATGAGAGATTGTGTGTAAAAGAAGCCACATACTGTCAGTTTATTATCAAATCCGTAAGCGGCAGCAGGGACGATCCTTTAAAGGTGCCAAGACTAAGAGATACTGAATATGACTACGACAGACTAAAAGAGCGACATATAAAAGATTATAAAGAGCTGTTTGACAGAGTGGATTTTTGCCTTAAATCCACAGACCCGGATGTGGAAAAACTTCCTACAGATCAAAGACTGCGTGGATTAGCAGAAGGAAAAAGCGATAACGCTTTGTATACACTTTTTTTCCAATACGGAAGATATCTTTTAATATCATCATCGAGGAAAGGCTCGGAGGCCGCAAATCTGCAGGGAATATGGAACTGGCAGATGAGGGCACCCTGGAGCAGCAATTATACAACAAATATAAACATTGAGATGAACTACTGGCCGGCATGGGTGTGCAATCTTAAGGAATGCCTTGAACCATATTATAAGCTTCTTTTTGAACTTTCAGAAAACGGAAAGAAAACTGCTCAGGTTCATTTTGGATGCAGAGGCTTTTGTGTTGGACATAATACAGATTTCTGGAGGATGACAAATCCTGTGGGTGTAAGATATGGTGCAAAAGACCATAAGGCACAGCCGGGCAGCAGTCTCTATGCGTTTTTTGTTCTGTCAGGGCAGTGGATGTGCCAGGAATTGTGGAAAAACTATGTGTACAGCAAAGATGTGGAATTTTTACATGATTTTTCATATCCGATACTTAAGGAAGCTGTACTGTTTGCTATAGACTGGCTTGTAGAATATGAAGGCAGCTATGTCACATGTCCGTCAGCGTCACCTGAAAATTCTTTCAGGACGGATGAGGGAACATCTTCAATAAGTATGGGATGCACGATGGATATGGCTATAATCCGTGAACTTTTTCAGGACTTTGAAAATACATGCCGTGTGCTCACAGATAAAAAGAAGTTTGGCAGCAGTGAACTTGCACAGGCTGGTCAGATTTTAGCTGAAATGAGAAAAAAACAGGAAAAACTTTTACCATATAAAATTGCAGATGACGGACGTCTGATGGAATGGATATATGATTTTGAGGAAACAGAACCGGGGCACAGGCACATTTCTCATGCGTTCGGGCTTTTCCCGGGAAGAACCCTAAGAGATGATAAAAAGCTAAGGGATGCCTGTGAGAAATCAATAAAACACCGTCTTTCATGTGGAGGAGGACATACGGGCTGGAGCTGTGCATGGATCGCAAATCTCTTTGCAGTGCTCCATGATGGACAGATGGCGTATAAGTATGTCAATACACTGCTTACAAAATCAATATGTCCCAATTTGTGGACAAGTCATCCACCATTTCAGATCGATGCAAATTTTGCAGGAACAATGGCAATAGCACAGATGCTTGTATGTGAAGAAGGTGAAAGCATAATAGCGCTTCCAGCTATACCAAAGGAGTGGCAGAGCGGATATGTAAAGGGACTTAGGATAAGCGGAAACAGAATTGTTGACATAGAGTGGGATGGAAATAAAAAAGATATAAAAATCAAAGATTTAAATTAGAAATACTATAAAAAATAGAGGGGAAATACATAAAAATTCCGATATCAACCATAAAAATCTAAAAAAAATCTAATTTTATCTGAAATCTATCTGAAATTTTATAGGTATCTCCTTTTTGAGAGTAATGATAATATTTTGTTAAATCAAAAGGGAGGTATGGATATGGCAAAGCAAAAAAAGAAAGCCAGCAAAAGGGCAGCCGCTGAAGGAAAAAAATTATTTCTTTTGATACTGCCGTTTTTGATTCTTACATTTATGTTCTCCTATTTTCCGTTACACGGATGGATATACGCATTTTTTGATTACAGGGCACCGCTTAAGTTATCACAATGCGAATTCGTAGGACTTAAATGGTTCAAAACTTTATTTAGCAACAAAACACAGGTTGCCCAGTTGATCCAGGTAATGAAAAACACATTTGCAATGAGTTTACTTGGAATAGCAACATCATTTTTACCGGTACTGTTTGCAGTATTCTTAAATGAGATAAAGTGCAAATGGTTCAAAAATGTTGTGCAGACACTGACAACACTTCCAAACTTCATAAGCTGGACACTTGTATATGCAGTTGCATTCAGCCTGTTCTCAACAACGGGTATGATGAACTCAGTACTGGAACATATAGGACTTATAACAGAGCCTATCAAGTTTCTGGACAGCGGAGATCATGTATGGCTGTCAATGATACTCTGGTCTACATGGAAAGGTCTTGGATGGGGATCTATCATGTATCTGGCAGCGATAGCCGGTATAGATCAGGAAATGTTTGAGGCAGCAAAGGTTGATGGAGCAGGAAGATGGGCGATCATCAAAAACATTACGATACCATCAATATTACCTACATATTTTGTAATGCTTATGTTATCGATCGCCAATTTCCTTAACAACGGAATGGATCAGTACTATGTATTTATGAACTCATTCAACAAATCATCGATCCAGGTACTTGATCTATACGTTTATAACATAGGTATGACAGGAAAGAGCTTATCTCTCGGAACTGCAATCGGTATTTTAAAGAGCCTTGTCAGCGTAGTGTTACTGTTTATTGTAAATACAGCATCAAAGAAAACACGTGGCGAGACAATAGTATAGGAAGGAGAATATTATGGACAAACCAATCAAGATAAAAGTAAGTAAAGCAGACCATGTATTTAACTTCTTTAACTATTTGTTTTTTGCACTTATAACTTTGATATGTGCCTATCCGTTTTACTATCTGATCATCAATTCGATCAGTGCGAATGATTTAAGTGCGAATGGTCTTATAAACTTTTTACCAAGAAAAATACATTTCCAGAACTACATTGATGTTTTGAAAATGAGTGGAATCGGTACAGCTGCACTTGTATCTGTCGCAAGAACAGTGATCGGTACAGCCTGTACAGTGCTTGCATCAGCATACCTTGGATTTATGTTCACACAGGAAAAGATGTGGCACAGAAAATTATGGTACCGTCTTTTTGTCGTAACAATGTACTTTAACGCAGGACTTATCCCGATGTTTATGACAATGAAGACATTACACCTTACAAATTCATTTTGGGTATACATTATTCCGGCAATCGTCCAGCCATTTAATATCATAATGGTAAAGACATATGTCGAATCAATACCGAGATCACTTCAGGAAGCTGCTGAGATTGACGGTGCGGGTGTACTTACAGTATTTTTCAAAGTAATCCTTCCTACAAGTAAACCAATACTTGCAACAATAGCTATCTGGGCTGCAGTAGGACAGTGGAACTCATTTCAGGATACTTTGATATACATAACAGACCAGAAATTATACTCATTACAGTATTTATTGTATACATACATAAATCAGGCAAGCTCACTTGCTTCACTTGTTAAATCAACAGGAAATGCAGCTGCGGTAGCAAACATTGCCACGCAGCAGACACCGACATCTATCCGTATGACAATTTCTGTAATAGTTGTGTTACCAATATTGTTTATTTACCCTATGTTCCAGAAATACTTTGTAAAAGGTATCATGATAGGTTCAGTAAAGGGTTGATATTAATAAAACAGGAGGTTTTTATGAAAGCTAAAACTTTTAAAAAAGTCACAAGTCTTGCACTTGTAGGCGCAATGACAGCATCGCTTTTTGCGGGCTGTGGAAGTGACAGCAGTAAATCAAGTACTGCAAAAAATTCTAAACACGGAGGACCATACGAAGATTTTATAACAGTTGATGTGTATGATTCACAGGCAAACTTCCAGGGCATCCAGTCTGGATGGTTTGCAAAAGTTGTAAAAGACAAATTTAATATGGAACTCAATATTATTGCACCAAACGTTGCCGGTGGTGGAGATACACTTTACCAGACACGTTCAGCAAACGGAAATCTCGGAGATCTTATAATTATCAATGCTGACCAGAGTAAGTTAAAAGATATGGTTTCAGCAGATCTTCTTTACGATATGACAGATCTTATAAAAGATTGCGACAACCTTTCACAGTACAGCGATGCGATCACAGCATGTAGTGATCTTGCCGGAAAAGATGGCACATGGGCAGTCCCAAGTGAGATTACACAGGGCGATCCTACAGAACCTTCAGAAGCATCAGATCCTACAAATGCTCCATCGATCAGATGGGATGTTTACAAAGAGATCGGATATCCACAGATGTCTACACTTGAGGATCTTCTCGATGTAGGTGAGCAGATGCAGAAAGCTGATCCTACCAGTGATTCAGGAAAGCAGACATATATGTTCTCATGGTTTAAAGACTGGGATGGTGCTACAATGCAGAACGCAACAGGTATTGCAGCATTATATGGTTACCGTGCAGTTTCAGGATTTGCATTCGGAAAGAGCGATGGATCAGATGTTCAGAGTGCTATCGACAGCGATTCAGTTTATGTACGTGCACTTAAATTCATGTACGAGGCAAACAAGAGAGGTCTTGTAGATCCGGAATCTACAACACAGAACTTTGATACTCTTGCAAGCAAATACACAGATGGACAGGTACTTTACTCACTCTGGCCATGGCTTGGTTCAGGATACTACAACACAGCAGATAACATTGCAGCCGGAAAAGGTTTCCAGTCAGCTGTTATAGATGATATGCAGTGTCTTGGATACGGCGGAAGCCCACTTGGTAAAATGACAAACGCTATCATGATCGGAAGCAAAGCACAGGATCCACAGAGACTTGCAGATTTCATCGACTGGTTATACAGCCCGGAGGGAATCGAGATGAGTGCTACACAGACAGGTGGAGCATGTGGTCCAGAAGGTCTTACATGGGAAATGGGAGACGATGGACAGCCTAAACTTACAGATTTTGGTGTTAAAGCGTTCGTTGACATTGACGATACATTACAGGTTTCTGATGACTGGGGCGGCGGAACATGGAAAGATGGTATTTCAGCCCTCAACTACAAAGCAGTCGGCATGACAGCAAAGAATCAGGAAAACGGCATGTGCTACAACTATCAGACATGGGATGATTATCTTGAGAGAACAGCTTCTCCACTTTCAGAAGACTGGGCAGCACATTTTGGAGTAGATAAGACAACTACAGCTATCGACTACTTGGATAGTGTAGGAAAGATCATCACAGAGCCTGGAACAAACTATGCAGTACCTGAGTACTCAACTGATATTGCCACGATCAAAGAGCAGTGTGCACAGGTTATTCTTGAGAAATCATGGCAGATGGCATTCGCTTCAAGCGATGAGGAATTTGACAGCCTTCTCAAAGATATGCAGGATACATGTAAAGGTCTCGGATACGATCAGGTATATGAGATCGATAAAGAAAACTGTCAGGTACAGTTTGACGCATTCAATGATTCAATTGCATCAGCTTCAAGCGAGACAAAATAAAATAAGCATAATACAACAATACAAAAAGCAGCGGTCATCTGACCGCTGCTTTTGATAAAAATAATAAAAATTATAAGTTTTTTCTGAATTCGGCAGGGCTTACATTTTTTATCTTTTTAAATTTCTGGTGGAAATAGTCCACGTTTTTGTATCCTACCTGGGCTGAAATCTCATAAACCTTAAGGTTTGTATCTTTTAAAAGCTTTGCGGCTTCTGTTATACGGACGGAATCGAGATAGCTGTTAAAGGATGTGCCGGTCTTCTGTGAAAACAGCTTTCCGAGGTATGAACTGTTGTACCCAAAGAGTGGGGCAAGTGTTTCAAGCTTAAGAGGCTTTGAAAAATTATGGTTAATATAAAAAATTATATCGTCAAAAATACTGTCGCTTGAATTGTTTCCTATAGTGCGTATTATCATTTCAAACTGTTCCGAAAAGTATGCAAGTATTTCGTACAGATAATATTTTCCTTCAATGAGCTCTATTATCGAAGAGTTATGTGCAAAAGGAATATCGGAATTTGGAAAAAGATGAAGAGTCATCTGTTTTATCTGCATGAAAATATCTGTAAGAAAATGTTTTATAGTCATAATTTTTTCGTCACATAAGAAAAGCTCATCACTGAGTCTGGAAAGCTCCTGTGATATCATGCGTCTGTTAAATGTCTGGATATAGTTCATGATTCGTTCGCTGTAGGCGTTTGCACAGTCCTGATCAAGAGACAGACCACAAACATCATGATCAGGGAGCATTTCTGCGGACAGCACATGCTGGTTTTCACTGCAGAAAAATCTACGGTTCATCAGTTTAAGGCAGATCTCGTATGAATGATGGATCTGTGAAAGGTTTGAAACGGATGGTCCATATGTAAGAAAAATGGTATCAAGCGGAGAGTTTTTCTCAGTTCCGTTATTATAATATTTAAGGCACGATTTAAAACGGTCAAGGGCAAAGTTTCCCTTTAAAAGTATGACATTTGAGTTATCAATGGTTATGTGTTCAAATGAATTATTTCCGTTGTTCGTCACACGCAGCATGTCTGCAAAATTATATGACTGGTAGTATGGAGTGTAGCCTTCATACATTACGACCTGATATATCGGTGCAGTAAGTCCAAATTCCATGTAATTTATTGAGTCGTTGAATTCCCTGCCAAGTATTAGATCGCAAAAAACAGCAGATTTTGCTTTTTTTAAGTACTGGCTCATAGAGTGTGCCTGTGTACGTTTTTTACTTATTTTTTCTTTTACGGCAAGAACAGAATTTATGAGTTCATTTTCGTCTATGGGTTTGGTTAAATAAAATGAAGCACCATAATGAAGGGCTGTCTGAGCATAAGAAAAATCTGTATATCCGCTTAGTATGATGAAATCCCCTTCAAAACCATCTTCCCTTACCTTTGCGATAAGATCTGTACCATAAAGCTTTGGCATGCGGATATCGAGAAGCACAAGACCGGGATCGTAAAGCTTTATCATGCTTAGGGCTTCCTCCCCATTTGCAGCTTCGCCGCAGATACAAAAGCCAAGATTGTTCCAGTCGATGAGATGCTTTATTCCTTCCCGTACTATTTTTTCATCATCAACAATAAGTACATTTATTAACGGATTTTCCATGATGTTCCCCCTGTTTTATTCATCGTATTCAAGTTCCTGTTCGAGGTATTTATCGCGCATGAGATATAAGTCAAACAGGTCGTTTTTGTCTATGATCTTTGATAAAGGAAGTGTAAGAGTAATTGTTGTACCGGCGCTGTTTTTACTATCCACTTCAAGACCATAGTCCTCACCATACATGAGTGTAAGTCTCATGTTTATATTGCGCAGTCCGATGGATGAGGCTGTACTTAAGTTTTTCTGATAGATCCGGTCTTTTAATTTCTGCAATGTTTCTTCATCCATGCCTTCGCCGTTATCATGTATTGTAACATAAAGGTTTGGTTCTTCAAGTATAAAAGAGATTTCCACATGTCCATTCTGCGTTACACCCTCAAGACCATGAACGATTGAATTCTCAACGATCGGCTGCAACAGGAGAGGCAGAATATGAAACTGCTCAAGATTTAAATACGGTGGAACGTTTATTTTGTAGTTTACGCGGTCACCGAACCTCAGTCTCTGGATCTCAAGATATGATATAACGTGTTTGATTTCTTTCTCTATTGTTGTAGACTCGGTTCCTGTATTTTCGAGCACGTAATGCATTGTTTTTCCGAGAAGGTTTATCGAGTCGGATACATCACGGTTTCCATGTGCAACTGCCTGCATGCGGATCGTCTCAAGCGTATTGTACAGAAAATGCGGATTTATCTGGCTGGCAAGCATCTTAAATTCCATCTGCTGCTGGGAATTTAAAATCTTCTGTTCCTTTAATTTTGCCTGATAGTAAATGGTTTCCTTCTCATGTATGTAATTTACAGTAGTTTTCAGGTCATTAAATGTATCGGAAAGCTCATCGTCACCCCTAAAAGTGTCTATTATATTATAATCCCCAAGACTTGCCTGATGCATTGCAGTTTTAAGTGTCTGTATCCTCATGCTGAAATAATTTGAGAAAAATAAAATTATTCCAAGTGGGACAAGCGTTGCAAAAAGCAGGATCACACTGTAGAGTATCGTGATCTGGTTTATGTTGTCGTATGCATTTTTATCACTTACCAGTACATACATATGGTTGTCGGACTGATATGGAATGGATTGGTAAGGAATAAAGGTCTTGATCGAGGTCATACATTCTTTATTATTTATAGTGACAGGTCCTGTGTATGAATATGTCTGGTTTTTAAATTCACTGTAATGAGGCATATACTTCCAAAGCCATCCGGATTCAGAAGAGAAAAATACACGTCCCTGATCTATTGATGCCATTATTATATTATTGTTTACGAGAATTCTGTTTCTCAGGGAATTTGAATCGAGCCTTGTAACAAGGTATGTGCTGTATGGGCTGTCATTTGTCAGAAATTTTTCTATCAAAGTAAGTTCATACTGTGTATTTCCGAAACGATCCACATATGGTGCACTTGTCCATGTGGTGTATGTGTTGGCGGACATATGCAGATACCAGGGCTCTTTGGTAAATCCATCCGGAAGGTAGTATATATGCCCATTGGATGGAATGTCAGGATTGTCTGTATATACATTTATTGATTTTATCGCAGCCGAGGTTGAATAGTACGTCTCAAGCTGCGAATTGATAAGGTCGTAGGCTGCTTTTGTATCATCACTATATGAAGTATTAAAAAGATTCCTGAAACTCTGATTTTCTATTATGCTCTGGGTATTTGTACGCACAGAAGTAGTTATATCAAAAAGAGTTGATTTTACTCGTATCGCTTCTGTTTCAAGCTGTGTTTCATAGTGGCTAAGCATCTGTTTTCTTGCATTTATGATTGCAAAAAGGCCGACAACGCATATCGGGATAATGGATGAAAGCAAAAATATGAAAGTGATCTGTTTTTTTATTTTAGAGCCGGGAATGTGGCTTTTTATTTTCTCGATTATCATTGTGTATTATCCTTAATATATGTACTCTGAACTGTAATTTATAGAGAAAGTGTTGGGAGGAAGCTGCACTCCCCTCCCCCTGCCACCGCGCGGCTTCCATTTCAAAATTTCTCTATCATCATTATATCATGTGCTTACGCACATGATAGCCTGCGGCTGATACCTATGCGCATTCGCGCAGATATAATTCGCTTATGCTCATTATATCATGTGTCACAAAGAAAATAATATAGACCATTTTAGAGATAAAATACTGTAAAAATCAGATATGTTTTACATAAAAAATCCTAGATGAAAAGTCGCACATATCACTTAATTTACAGGTATTAAAGGTGGAATTATTGAGGTATAAAATAGGATATTTTCAATATATACTGTAGTAAAAATAAACAACTGCAAAATAAGGAGGAACTATGAAATTTAGTAATGGTTGCTGGCTTCAAAAAGAGGGGATCGGATGTTTCCCACCAGCTGAGGTATATTTTACAAAGATAGAGGACAAAAAGGTGACACTCTGTGCACCGACACATAAAATAAATCACAGGGGAGATACACTCGGTGGAGCAAATCTTACAATAGAGATCACGACTCCTATGCCGGAAGTTATAAGAGTAAAAACGTCACATTATCTCGGAGTTAAGGATGACTCACTTAAGTTTGAACTTAATATTGACGAAAACGCAAAAGTTGATGTAGAGGACAGTGATGAGAAGATCGTTGTAAAGAGCGGGGATGCAAAGCTTGTCATCACAAAAGAAAGCTGGTCTATGACTTACTACAATAAAGATCAGGTGATGTGTAAAAGCAGCGGACGTGATCTTGCATATATGAAGACTGACTGGAAGGGTGAAGCTTACGACTCAAGCTGTCACAAAAATTCTTACATGAGACAGGAACTTTCAATCGGTGTAGGAGAACTTTTATACGGAACAGGAGAACAGTTCGGACCATTCGTAAAGAACGGACAATCTATCGATATCTGGAATGAAGATGGCGGTACTTCAACAGACCAGTCATACAAAAATATTCCGTTTTATATTTCAAACAAAGGATATGGAATATTCGTAAACCATACAGATGAAGTCTCATTTGAACTTGCAACAGAGGCTGTCACAAAGGCAGAGTTTTCTGTAAAGGGAGAGAGCCTTGACTACTTTTTTATTAACGGACCTGCGATGAAAGATGTATTAAGACGATACACTGATCTGACTGGAAAACCGGCACTTCCGGCACCATGGACATTCGGATTATGGCTTTCTACATCATTTACAACAAACTATGATGAGGAAACAGTAATGAGTTTTATAGACGGAATGCTTGACAGAGGAATTCCTATGAAAGTTTTCCATTTTGACTGTTTCTGGATGAAAGATTTCCACTGGTCTGATTTCTGCTGGGATTCAAGAGTGTTCCCAGATCCTGCAGGAATGCTTTCACGCATCAAAGCAAAGGGACTTAAGATCTGTGTATGGATAAATCCATATATCGGTCAGGAATCATACATGTTTAAAGAGGGAATGGAAAATGGATATTTCCTCAAAGAACCAGACGGATCTGTATGGCAGTGGGATATGTGGCAGCCGGGAATGGCGATTGTTGATTTCACAAATCCGGATGCCTGCAAGTGGTATCAGGATAAGCTTGAAGCTCTTATAGACATGGGTGTTGACTGTTTTAAGACAGATTTCGGAGAGAGAATTCCTACTGACTGCGTATATTATAACGGCATGGATGCCCACAAGATGCACAACTACTATACATATTTATATAATAAGACAGTGTTTGATCTTTTGGAGAGAAAGAAAGGCAAGGGGCAGGCTGTTCTTTTCGCAAGATCTGCCACAGCAGGCGGGCAGAAATTCCCTGTACATTGGGGAGGAGACTGCTGGTCAGATTATGAATCAATGGAAGAAAGCTTAAGGGGCGGTCTTTCACTCCAGATGTCAGGATTTGGTTTCTGGAGCCATGATATCGGAGGATTTGAGAGCACATCCACACCGGACGTGTACAAAAGATGGTGTGCATTCGGTCTTTTATCATCACACAGCAGACTTCACGGAAGTACGTCATACAGAGTTCCGTGGGCATATGATGAGGAAGCTGTTGAGGTTGTAAGATTCTTTACAAGACTGAAGGCAAGACTTATGCCATACATTTATAAAACAGCAGTACAGGCACATACAGAGGGCGTTCCATCTATGAGAAGCATGGTACTTGAATTTACAGGTGACCGCATGTGCAACTATATAGATAGACAATACATGCTCGGTGACAGCCTCCTCGTTGCTCCTATTTTTAATGAGGATAGCATTGGTGAATATTATCTTCCATCCTCAGAAGGTGGAAAAACACAGACATGGACAAACTTCTTTACAGGAGAGGAGCAGGTAAGTGGTCAGTGGTACACAGGAAAATATGGTTATTGTGATATCCCTCTTATGGCAAGACCTAACTCAATAATTGCGGTGGGTGCATCGGATAATGGACCTGAGTATGATTATGCAGACAATGTTCTCCTTAGAATATTTGCTCTCGAGGATGGAAAAGAAGCATCGACAGAAGTATATGATATGAATGGCAGCCTTGAGTTTACTGCAAAAGCGCTAAAAGAAGGAAACAAGATCACAATAAAAACAGACGCAAAGAAACCATATAAAGTTGAACTTGTAAATGTCTCAATTTCTTCAGTCACAGGTGCAAAATTAGAAGATGGAAAAATACTTACAGATTGTGCCGGTACAATTGTTGCAGAGTTGTAGGGCTTTAAACTTATCGTTTACGAAAATATAAAGCAGCAGAAAAATATTTTAAGATGTACTCTCGGAATCTTCTAAATGAATCATTCTGAGAGTACATTAAGGGAATGGGAGGATAAAATGAAACTTGAAGAGATGAACAGCAAAATAGAAGAAATCTTAAAAGAGCTGACACTTGAGGAAAAAGTAAAAATGATCCATGGTGATGCACTTTTTTATTCGGGAGCAGTTGAAAGACTTTCCATACCTGCTGTGAATATGTCGGACGGACCGATGGGAGTAAGACAGGAATTTCCAAAGGCAAGCTGGGTTCCGGTAGGAAATTCGGATGATTTTGTCACATATTGTCCAAGCAACAGTGCGATCGCAGCCACATGGAACAAAGATCTGGCATACAGAGCCGGTGTTGTCATGGGACAGGAGGCGAGAGGCAGAGGAAAGGACATAATTTTAGGACCTGGGATCAATATAAAGAGAATTCCGGCAAACGGAAGGAATTTTGAATATATGAGTGAGGATCCTTATCTTATAAGCCAGCTTGTAGTGCCACTCATAAAAGGAATACAGGAGAGTGATGTGGCTGCGTGCGTCAAGCATTTTGCCCTCAATAATCAGGAAACGGAAAGACTCTGGGTGAATGTCGAGATCGATGAAAGAGCACTGCGTGAGATATATCTGCCGGGATTTGAGGCAGCTGTAAAAAAAGGCGGTGTAGAATCTTTGATGGGAGCATATAACCTTATCAGAGGACAGCACTGCTGTGAAAATAAGATGCTCCTTAAAAATATTTTGCGTGACGAGTGGGGATATGATGGAACGATCATATCAGACTGGGATGCTGTCCACGATACAAAGGCAGCAGCCGAAAGCCCACTAGACATTGAAATGTCCGTTACATATGATTTTGATGATTATAAGCTTGCAAATCCGCTCATCGAGGCTGTAAAAAAGGGCGAGGCGAAAGAATCAGACATAGATGAAAAAGTACACCACATACTTCTTATGATGTTCAGGCTTAAAATGATAGGTGCCCTGGCAGAAGAAAGAAAGGCGGGCTGCTACAATACACCGGAGCACAGAAGTGAGGTAAGAGGTGTTGCAGAAGAGTCGTTCGTGCTTTTGAAAAACGATGATAACAGGCTTCCACTCTCGGACAAAGGTCTTAAGGAGCTTCTTGTGATAGGCGATAATGCGGAGAGACTTCATGCACTTGGCGGAGGAAGTGCCGAGATAAAAGCACTTTATGAGATATCACCGCTTATGGGTATAAAAAGCCAGCTTGGCGGTAACACAAAAGTGACTTACAAGAGAGGATATTATGTATCCCCTAAGGAAGAATCACAGGAAAGCTGGCAGGAAAAGAGCACGGACGAAAACCTTGATCAGGGTGCGGTTGTAAATGCCAGAAAACAGGTAAGCGATGAGGTAAGAAAAAAGCGTGACGAGTTAAGAGCGGAGGCTGTTGAAGCGGCAGCTCATTTTAAGGATGTGATACTTGTCGTAGGGCTTAACCACGACTATGATGTCGAGGGATTTGACAGGGATGACATCACGCTTCCATATGAGCAGGACAGACTGATCGAGGAAGTACTAGAAGTAAATCCTGACACAGTAATTGTCATGATGGCGGGAAATGCTGTTTCCATGGGAAAATTGAAAGATAAGGCGAAGACGATATTATGGCAGTGGTACTGCGGCATGGAAGGCGGAAACGTTCTTGCTGATATAATTTTTGGCAGGGTCAATCCATCAGGAAAGCTTCCAGAATCAATGCCGTACAGGATGGAGGATTGTGGAGCAATCGCTCTCGGGGAATATCCGGGAAGACCTCTTACGGATGAAGAAAAAAAACTCATGAATGCCCACATAACAGAAGAATATAAGGATGGGATCTATGTGGGGTACCGCTATTATGAAAAATATAATGTTCCTGTACAGTATTGCTTCGGGCATGGACTCAGTTATACAACTTTTGAATACAGTGATATTACCGCAGTTATAGATGAGTTTTCGGTTAAGAACTCAAAAGATAAATATCAGGATGGCGGTGAAATCATCCTGGATGAAAGCATAAAAGATAAAATGGCAGCAAAAGTTTCACTTAATGTAAAAAATACAGGAAAACGTTTCGGAAAAGAAATCATAGAGGTTTATGTAGGAAAGAGTGACAGCAGGGTAGACAGGCCTGTTAAAGAATTAAAAGGTTTCGAAAAGGTATCGCTTGAAGCAGGAGCCAGCAGTCATGTGACAGTAGAACTTCCTATTATGGCATTTTCTTACTATAATGAAGCGAAAAAGAACTTCGTGGCCGAGAACGGTAAATACCAGATCTATGTAGGAAAATCACTTGAAGATATACAAAAAGTCTGCGAAGTAGAAATTTAAGCCAAAAAGCACCGGCGGAAAGAAGAAAAATCTTTCTGTGGGTGCTTTTGTCAGTTGAAAACACTATCTTGAAATGATATACTAAGCATAAATATGCAAATCGTTAAAAAGCAAACAATAAGTAAGTGTATTTTTTGCTTTAAAGCGTATCAGAAAAATGGAGGATACAGGATAAATGGAAAGCTACAAGAGTGAATTTATAGATTTTATGGTGGAGAGTGACGTTTTGAAATTTGGTGAGTTTACACTGAAAAGCGGACGTAAATCTCCTTTTTTTATGAATGCGGGAGCATATGTCACAGGATCACAGCTTAAAAGACTCGGTGAGTATTACGCAAAGGCTATACACGCAAATTATGGTGATGATTTTGATGTGTTATTCGGACCGGCATACAAGGGAATACCGCTTGCTGTTGTGACAGCCATAGCATACCATGAGCTTTACGGAAAAGAAGTACGTTACTGTTCAGACAGAAAAGAGGCAAAGGATCACGGCGCAGACAAGGGCGGATTTTTAGGAAGCAGTTTAAAAGATGGCGACCGTGTTGTCATGATAGAGGATGTTACAACATCAGGAAAATCAATGGAAGAGACTGTTCCAAAGGTAAGAGGAGCTGCTGATGTAGAAATCGTTGGTCTTATGGTAAGCCTTAACCGCATGGAAGTAGGACAGGGCGGAAAGGTCAGCGCACTTGACGAGATCCATGAAAAATATGGATTTGAAGGCAAGGCTATCGTTACTATGGAAGAGGTAACTGAATATCTGTACAACAAAGAGCATAACGGAAAAGTTGTAATTGATGATAAGATAAAAACTGCAATCGACGATTACTATCAGCAGTATGGATGTAACAAATAATGACCGCCACAGAAAAGTGGCTGTAGGGATATTTGTGCTTTACATCATATTGCTGCTATACTTTCTGTTTTTCTCTGAAAATCTGGGGCGGACGGGAAGAATAGAGTACCGGTACAATTTTGTGCCATTTAAAGAAATCAAACGTTTTTTGTTTAACGTAAAAATACTCGGATTAAAAAATGTTATTATAAATCTTGGTGGAAATATAGTAATGTTTATGCCGTTAGGATATTTTCTGCCGAGAATCGCAAAATATAAAAAGGGTATTGTTTATACAACGTTTGAATGTTTTGAATTTAGTTTTCTGGTAGAAATTTTCCAGCTCTACACTAAAAAGGGCTGCTGTGATGTGGATGATATAATTTTAAATACACTTGGAGGATTTTTAGGTTATATCGTTTACTATATTTGTTTACGGGAGAAAATCAAAAAGTGCCAAGAAAGAGAAGACGTAATAGATTTAAATTTACAGAAAAAAAACAATCAAAAAAAGGGATAGCAGCGTTTTCGTTAGCTGCTGTCTGCGAGATTTTTTATGGGGTTTTCGTTTTCTACTCATACAAGGGAAACGGAAATCTTTCCATGTATTTCGGAAGTGCCGGAATACTTATATTTGCCGTGGCATTTGTGGCATTTGTTCTTTCAATGAGAAGTCTGTTTGAGGAGGATTCCTTTAAGACATTCCCAAGACTTGCCATTATAATGTCACTTATAGCCTTATTGAGCTGGGGAGGAACCTATGTGAGAGGCTTTTTGTTATAGGAGGAAAAATAAGTAATTGAATATATTGTCAAATGTGATTAAATGTGTTTAAATATACTCAAAGGAGTAAATTATTATGAATACATCAAATATCACAAATTATAAGCCAAAAGATTTTGCGGAATTGTTAGGTGTGTCTGTTAAGACATTGCAACGCTGGGACAGAGAAGGAACTTTAAAGGCAAATCGAACTCCAACTAATAGGCGTTATTATACTTATGACCAGTACCTTCAATTCAAAGGCATAAATATTGAAAATGATAAACGTCAGGTAGTTATTTATGCCAGAGTGTCTACAAGAAATCAAAAGGATGATTTACAGAATCAAGTTGCATTTTTGCGACAGTTTTGTAACGCTAAAGCTATTATTATAGACCAGTGTATTGAGGATTATGGAAGTGGTCTTAATTACAATCGTAAAAAGTGGAATGAATTATTAAATGAAGTAATGGAACAGAAAATAAAAACCATAATAGTAACTCATAAAGACAGATTTATCAGATTTGGTTACGATTGGTTTGAAAAATTCTGTATGAAGTTTAATACAAGTATTGTGGTAGTGAATAACGAAGAACTATCACCACAGGAAGAACTCGTACAGGATATTGTTTCTATACTTCATG
>ENA-OQQW01000170-OQQW01000170.1-human-gut-metagenome-genome-assembly--contig:-NODE-170-length-47110-cov-8.198024_pt1 | contig 47110 bp, 33 predicted proteins | sample MGYA00243234_ERZ505098 | MGnify/ENA primary metagenome ERZ505098 (study PRJEB26097, sample SAMN02712086) | human gut metagenome | biome: Gut microbiome | host: Homo sapiens | place: Denmark: Copenhagen... | reverse complement strand
TTACTTGATTAAATATTATATATTATCTAGAATGGATACATATGGTATTATCGAAAAAATAGGTAAGGATAAAATAATGGATAAGAAAAAAATATTTTGGGCGGTTGCATCTTTTTTTATCGCTGTATTAAGTATATGGGCTGTAGTTTCCCAAAACAAAAGTTTTTCACTTGATGTGCTGCTCGAATTTATTAAAAGTGCGAAAAAGGAATGGCTGGCTGCAGGTTTTTTATGTATGTTTGGTTTTATATGGTTTGAAGGCCTTGCGCTTGTCAGAATTGCCAATCACTTTGGGTACAAAACAAATGCTGCAAAAGGTACAGTATACGGCGGAGCAGATGTATATTTTTCTGCGATCACACCTTCGGCATCAGGAGGACAGCCTGCAAGTGCATATTTTATGATGAAAGACGGTATCCCGGGGACTGTCACGATGGTTGCGCTCCTTATCAATCTGGTTATGTATACGCTGGCGTTGTTATTTCTTGGAATATTATCTTTTTTGCTTAAATTTCATATGATACTTGAGTTTTCTATGGTATCAAAAATATTTATTGTCATAGGAATAATTGTATTGATTTTTCTTGCATGGGTGTTTTTCATGCTTCTTAAAGAGGGAAGGATACTGTATAAAATATGTAATTTCCTGATCGGAATGTTAGAAAAACTTCATATTGTCAAGCATGGTGATAAGCTAAGAAAAAAATTAGAACATAAAATGTGTGAATATCAGGAATGTTCAAACAACATAACAGGACAATGGAAAATGCTTATCGAAATATTTTTTTGGAATGTTATGCAGAGGTTATCGCAGCTTTTAGTATCTTTTATGATATTTATGGCAATGGGTGAGGGACTGCAAAAAGCTATTGATGTAAGTGTGATACAGTGTTTTGTAGCGATTGGCTCTAATTGTGTGCCGATACCTGGTGCTATGGGAGTTGCAGACTATATAATGCTTGATGGGTTTGGACAGATAGTAGGAAAAAATGCGACAAATATGGAACTGCTCTGCAGAGGGATGACATTTTATGGAAGTGTTATAGCGAGTGCGGTTATAATACTATTTGCATATGTACACCGCAAGTTAAAGAGTAGAAGCAAGGTTTAAATCTATAATGTATCTATTTTAGATAAAAAGCTGTATCTATTTTAGATAAACAGATGTATCTAATTTTAGATAAAAAGTTGTTGCACTAAACAGATTATTATGTTAATATAAAATCTGTTCGAGACACGCCGGTGTGTCGGAATGGCAGACGATGCAGACTCAAAATCTGTTGGGTGTACGCCCGTGCGGGTTCAAGTCCCGCCACCGGCATTATCACATGGCCTTGGGATTAGTGGTTTACTTAGTAAAATCAATGATTTCAAGGCTTTTTTGTATAAAGCATAATTACTTAGGAGCATAAAGTAATGTTAAAAAATCTCTACACTAAATACAAAGTATTCGTAAATGGTATAATATTTTCAGTAATGCCATTTATATCTTTTATTCTTATGGAATTCTACGAACATAATCCCTTTATTGAAATAAGGCCGGTGGCTTTTTTATTTAATATATTATTGTTTGAACTTCTGGCATGGATTGTTTATGTGTTCACGGGGAGAATGAAATGGGCGGTACGATTTATTCTTATAGCCGCAATGATATTTGGAATGATAAACCATTATGTGATGTTATTCAGGTCTACTCCGTTTGTGCCGTGGGACATTTTTTCAATTAAAACGGCGTCGAGTGTTGCCGGAAATTATGATTTTATGCCGACAGCCAGAGTTATAATTGTAACTGTAATTTATATAGTCCTTGTGGTGCTTGCACACTTTATGAATTACAGGATGGAAATGAAAATAAAACTGAGACTTATCCCCGGAGCAATAATTACAGTTGTGCTGTGTCTTTTTGTCTCAGCGCTTCAAAACGAAGATTTCCAGACAGACAATTATCTGTATCCGTTTTTGTTTACGCCGGCGTATATGACAAAGGTAAATGGGATGGCAGTTACATTCGCAATGGACATGGCTTATATAGCAGTGGATAAGCCTGCCGGGTATAGTGAAGAAAATGCCAGACAGATATTAGATGAATATAAAAATGATGACAATGGACAAAAGGAAGATGCTTCCGAAGAATCAGATACAAATAATAATGAAAAAATGCCTAACATTATAGTGATTATGGATGAGGCATTTTCGGATCTGTCTGTGCTTGGTAATTTTGAAACAAACAAAGACTATATGCCATTTGTACATAGCCTTCAGAATGGTGCGGACAATACTATAACAGGTTATCTTAATGTATCGGTATGTGGTGGAAATACAGCGGATACTGAATTTGAATTCCTGACCGGAAATACGATGGCATTTCTTCCGGCAGGAAGTATACCGTATCAGCAGTATATAAAGGATACAACTCCTTCACTGGCAAGTTACCTTAAAGGACTTGGATATGAGACATATGCACAGCATCCATATAATGCAAGCGGCTGGAACAGGGAAACAGTATATCCGCTTTTGGGATTTGAAAATATGGCATTTGCGCCGGATTATTTAAGCCGTGATGTGATAAGGAATTACATAAGTGATAAGACATCATTTGAGAAAATAATAGAAACATATGAAAATAAGCCGGAAGATAAACCAGCATTTATCTTTAATGTTACAATGCAGAATCACGGCGGTTATACCGATACATATTGGAATTTTACAAATACGATAAATGCAAAGGGGCTTGGAAATGATGCATTAAACCAGTATCTTTCACTCATAAAATTGACAGATTCTGACCTTAGCAGTCTGATAAGTTATTTCAAGGAGCAGGACGAAAAAACGATCATCGTATTTTTTGGTGACCATCAGCCTAATGATACTGTGGCAAGTTCCGTGCTTGCAGAAAATGGAATGGATTACAGCAATTTATCAACAGAGGAGACATATTTAAGATATCAGGTTCCATATGTCGTATGGGCAAATTATGATATACAAGAAGCACAAAATCAGGATATGAGTGTAAACTATCTGGCAGCAAATGTCTTAAAAACAGCCGGAGTACCGACATCGGATTATCAGAATTTTCTGTTGGAGTTACAGAAAGATTATCCGATAATATCTGCGATAAGAACTGAGGACGTAAAAGCGGATACAGATGAAGAGATGTTAAAAAAATATAAGATTTTACAATATTACAGACTGTTTGACCAGAAAGGTGATAATTAATGAGATTTGTAAGAAAAAGACCTATGCTCGCAGCATTTTTGATACCTCTTTTTATAGAAATTATTATTTGTATAGGAAACAGTATATATCCATTTGGAAATAACTGTCTATTGCATATGGATCTGTATCATCAGTACTGTCCGTTTTTTTCAGAGCTTCACGACAAAATCATAAATGGCGGAAGCCTGCAGTATTCATGGAATCTAGGGCTTGGATCAGATTTTGTTTCATTATATGCATATTATCTGGCTAGCCCGCTAAACTGGCTTGTGGCAATTTTTCCCAAAACCCATATCATTGAATTTATAGAACTTCTGATATTGTTAAAGATAGCAGCAAGCGGAGCTACATTTTTCTATTTTTTAAAGGAACATTTCGGACTTATAGGGAAAGACGGAAAATATCATGGCGATACGCTTATGGTATCATTTGTTTTTTCAACTGCGTATGCACTCAGTGGATTTGTGGCAGCATACAGCTGGGATGTTATGTGGATGGATGTTATTGCACTTGCGCCACTTGTCATAGCAGGACTTGACCGGCTTGTGAGAGAAAAAAAGCCGGGACTTTATTATGTATCTCTTGCACTTGCAATCTGGTGCAATTACTATCTTTGCATAATGTTATGTATATTTTTAGTTCTATATTTCTTCTGGATGATAATAAATCAAAAGGATAGAAAAATACGTGCGTTTGTACAATTTGCACTGTATTCACTACTTGCGGGTGGAACAGGGGCCATGCTCATGATTCCTGAAATGAAAATATTAAGTTATAGCGGTTCATCTGAAATGACTTTCCCGAAGATTATGGAATGGTATTTTAATATCATTACAGAAATAGGCAGAATGTGCACCGGTGCGGCAGTTTATGAAGGTACGGAGCATTGGCCTAATTTATATGCAGGAGTATTCTGCCTGATACTTATTGTTCTTTTTTTCTTAAACAGAAGAATTTCATTGAAACAAAAGGTGGCAGGAGGAATGTGTATTGCACTTTTTGCCGTAAGCTTTGCTAATAACTATCTTGACTTTATATGGCATGGATTCCATTTTCCAGATTCACTTCCGGGAAGACAGTCGTATCTGTTTATATTTGTCGTTTTGATGATGGGCTTTGAGACTTACAGAAAAAAGAGAGTAATAAAAATGTGGCATATCATTGTGGCAGCAGTGATATCACTTATTCTTATAATAGTAAGCTGTCTTAAATCGGCTGATGAGGTGACTGACACATATGCCTTTCTGATAAGCATACTTTTTATTCTGGCATATGCGATAATGATGGCACTTATCCGGATCGTATCAGGAAAAAGAAGAAAGCTTGTAATGCAGTTTATATGTGGCTTTGCAGTTGTTGAACTTGCCGTAAACATGGCACTTACAGGGTTTGGCTGTACAAGCCGGGAAAACTATGTACAAAACGAAGATGACATGGAAAAGATACTCATGCTTGCGAAAAAAGATGCAAAAAAAGATGGGGATCTGTTTTACAGGGTAGAAGATACTGAACGGATGACAAAAAATGATTCCATGAGATACGGATACAGTGGAGCAACACAGTTTTCATCGCTCATGAACATAAATGTCAGCCATTTTTACCAGAGCCTTTACATGGAGGGTGGAAAAAACTTTTACTGTTATAATGGTGCAACTCCGATAAGTTCTGCTATGCTTTCAGTAAAATACTTTATATCACAAAGTCCGGATCTGGAAAGCCCGCTTAGAACTCTTGTTGGAAAATGTGGAAATCATTATCTATATAAGAATAATTATAATCTTCCGATCGGATTTGTTATGGATGAGAATGCTGTAAACAGCCTTATCCTGTTACCTACATCAAAGCTGAATGGAATAAATACACTGGGAACGGTTCTCGGAGCAGATGATGTGACGCTGATGCATACAAACTGTGATCAGGATGTGGCGCTAGGAGCGACCGTGATCACAGTTTCGCAGTCAGGATATTATTATGCAGCATATGATAATTGTTCATCTGATTCGCTTACAGTGGCGTACAAAAATACAAGCATGGTATATTCAAAAACAACACACAGATATATGTTTGATCTTGGATATTTTTCGGCAGGCGACCGGATCACGATATCGAATAATGATGCAGAGGAAATCAATTTTACAGTATACAAATTAAACATGGATGCCATAGAGCAGCAGTATGATACATTAAGCCGGGAAAACTTTGAACTTACCGGATTTACAGATACAAATGTCAAGGGAAATATAAACATGTCAAAGGCAGGAAGACTTATCTTTTCTATTCCGGCGGAAGAAGGCTGGAGCATGTATGTAGATGGGAAAAAGACCAGCTATACAGAATTTGCGCAGACATTTATCAGCATAGATCTGGATGAGGGAGAACATGAAATAGAGCTAAAATACGAAACACCGGGGCTTAAACAGGGAGCTGCTGTGACGATATCGTGTGTTGGAATATTTATATTGATCACATTGATAAAAAGGTATGGAAGAACACAATTTCGACATAAAAATAGTGTAAAATAGATCAAAAACTAAGGAGTAATTATATTTATGAACAAACAGAACAAAAAAATTGCACAGCAAAAACGTGCAGAGGAAAGAAAAAAAGCAGAAAAAAGGGCTGCTGTGATCAAAAAACTTAAATTCTGGGTGCCGGTAATAGCAGTCGTAATAGTTGTTGTCGTATTGGTATGGGCTGTTGCAACATCAGGAAATGGCTCTTCTTCATCAGATACACAGTCAGGAACAGAAAGTACAAGCACAAGTACTTCAGCACAGGATACGCAGAGCACATCTGAGAGTGAAAAAACACTTGATAAGACAGAAGGTGTGGCTGCACAGAATGGTGATACGGTAAATATTGATTACACCGGATATCTTGATGGTACAGCGTTTAAAGGTGGAAGCACGAACGGAAGCGGAGCCGACCTTGAGCTTGGTTCAGGAACCTATATTGATGGTTTTGAGGACGGAATAGTAGGACATACAGTTGGCGAGACATTTGACCTTAATCTTACATTCCCGGAGACATACCCTAATAATCCTGATCTTGCAGGAAAAGAAGTTGTATTTACAGTAACGTTAAATGGAATATATAAATAGTATATACAAATGGAATATATAAATAGTGTAGAGGCGGCACAGTCTGAAAATAAAACTGTGCTGCTTTTTTTGTCAGAATAAACTATTGGAATGCCATGATCAGCTTTGGTAAGTATAGAAGAATCAGATATAATTGTAAAAACAAGAATGGCTTCAATTATAGTTCCGATATTGACCAAAAGCGAATATTTGGTATCATAATATATGGTTATCACAACAAGAAGCAGGATAACAAATAAAAATAGAATATATGTATCAGAGGAATATATTTTATAGTTCTATTATACCATTTAAAGGAATAAAGTACATTGGAAAATTATATTATTGAATTTTACATCGAACAATATAGACAAAACGCACAGAACAGCAAAAAAAGGGATATAAATACATCGCATTATATGCACAAAATAAATTCAAAAGCAAAGTCTATAGCCAGAGCATCATATAAAAAAACTGAGTCAGCAGCTCTTAATACACTTCATAATGATATAAAGAGATTAGCATATCTTGTTTATTATACAAATAACAAAAATGCTAAAAATGTTTTTGCAACAGAAATAATCCCAAATCTTGTAAGAATCGATATGTCATTATTTGACGAGGAGGAAATTCTTGCGATAACGCCTGATTTTTTAAAGAAACTGGGTAAAGAACAAAAATGGCAGATATGTACTACCAATTTAAAAGAAATGTATGCACTATATAGAAAAAGACGGCTCAGACAGGAAATCATAGATTTAGTTCCAGCCCGCCCTGAACTTGAATTTCCTGAGGCAAGGAAGATGAAAAGAAAGTTCATACTCCATATTGGCCCTACAAACAGTGGTAAGACGTACAATGCCCTGGAACGTCTTAAAACAGCAGAGAGTGGTGTGTATCTTGGACCGCTGCGTCTGCTGGCACTTGAGGTGTATGAAAGGATGACGGATGCGGGTATTTTGTGTACGATGCTTACAGGACAGGAGTGCATAGAGACTTCCGGCAGCAGGATCACAGCTTCGACGGTAGAAATGCTTGATATAGAAAAGGAATACGATATAGCGGTGATAGACGAGGCACAGCTTGTTGCGGATGATGACAGAGGACACTCCTGGACGAGGGCTATACTTGGAACAAAAGCAAAAGAGATACATGTGTGCATGAGTCCTGTGGCAAAGGATGTAGTTACGCATCTTATAGGCTTATGTGGTGATGAATATGAAATAAATGAGTATGAGAGAAAAACAAAATTGCTGGTTGAGGAAGAAGCCTTTTCTTTTCCGGATGATGTGGAGGAAAAGGATGCATTTATAGTTTTCTCAAAAAAATCAGTACTTAATATTGCAGCACGTCTTGAAGAGCGTGGGATAAAATCAAGTGTGATATATGGAAGCCTGCCGCCTGAAATACGCCGCAGGCAGATGAATATGTTTAACTCCGGTGAGACGAAGGTTGTTGTCTCTACGGATGCGATTGGAATGGGACTTAATCTTCCTGTCAGACGGATCGTTTTTCTTGAGATGGATAAATTTGATGGAAATGAAAGAAGACCGCTGCTTCTGCCGGAAATAAAGCAGATTGCAGGAAGAGCGGGGCGGTATGGACTGTATGATACCGGATATGTTACAGCACATGGAAAAAATAACCTTAATTATATAAAGCGGATGTGGGATCAAAAAGAGGAAAACATAGAAACAGTAAGCCTTGGTTTTCCACAGATTCTGCTGGATATGGATGCCCCGCTTGATGAAATAATAAAACTGTGGCATGAATCCACACCATCAGAGCCATTTTGTAAGATCAATACTGACGAAATGCTGTTTTTATATAAAGAAGCATATAAGGAGCGTTTTTTTATCGCAGATTTTGATGATAAGCATATCCTTTATAAAATGATCACGTGTCCTGTGGACATAAAAGACCGCGAGGTTGTAAGCCAGTGGAGACGTTATTGTATGTCATACACATCAGATATAAGCCTCGACTATCCGGATAAAAGAAGCAGGTATGAAGGACTTATGCAGTATGAATCATATTACAAAAAGCTGGATCTGTATTATCAGATGTCAGTTCGTTTAGGGAAGATAGTTGATACAGAATGGCTTGAAAATGAACGCAGCGCAGTGCAGACAAAGATCATGCAGACACTTTCAAAAAACAAAAATGAATACATTTTGCGGTGCAGATATTGTGGCAGGATCCTGCCGATAGGATCGGCATATAATGTATGCAATGAATGTCATAATCTTCGTGGCAGAAATTATTATAGATAGAATGTAAAATATGCTTCCGGGAAAATTATGTGGAATTAAACGCCGGAATGTGGCATAATAGAATATGGATTTTTAGGTTAGCAGAATGGAGGTTTATTATGGCAGTAAATGAAATACAGGTTGCCTGTCCAGAGGCAGAACTTAAGATTCGCCCCTATGAACATCACGCAAAATATTACGAAACGGATCAGATGGGAATCATCCATCACTCAAACTATGTAAAGTGGATGGAGGAGGCCAGGCTTGACCTTATGGATCAGATAGGACTTAATTATAAACAGATGGAAGAGATGGAGATAATAAGTCCGGTTCTTTCAATATCCGTTGAGTATCATAGTATGGTTCATTTTGATGATACAGTTGTTATCCATACAAAATTAGTAAAATACAACGGAATTAAAATGGAAGTAGAATATATAATGACAGACAAGGAAACAGGAGAACTGCGCACGAAGGCAAGGAGCAGCCACTGCTTTTTGAACAAGTCAGGAAAGCCGATCTCACTTAAACGGTCATATCCGGAGATAGATACAAAATTTTTTGAATTTAAGGAAGTATAGAATAGAAATGGTAAAAGACAGACTAAAAGAACTCAGACAGGAAATGTCCAAAAGAGGTATAGACATATATATTGTTCCGACTGCTGATTTTCATGAATCAGAATATGTCGGTGAACACTTTAAGGCTCGTAAATTCATAACAGGATTTACAGGTTCAGCAGGAACAGCAGTCATCACAATGGAGGAAGCAGGACTCTGGACCGACGGAAGATATTTCGTACAGGCAGCAAAGCAATTAAAAGACACTACGATCGAGCTTAGAAAAATGGGTGAGGAAGGTGTTCCGACAGTAGACGGATACATTGAAGCCACACTCAAAGAGGGCGGCTGTCTTGGATTTGACGGACGTGTCATAAACGGAGCATGGGGAAAAAGACTTCGTGCCATGGTTGAAAAGAAACACGGAAAGATCCATGCAGACGAAGATCTCATTGATATTATCTGGAAGGACAGGCCAGCGCTTTCAAAAGCACCTGTCATGATATATGATGATAAATATACAGGTGAAAATATTAAGGACAAGCTTAAAAAAGTAAGACAAAAAATGGAAGAAAAAGGTGCCACACTTCACCTTATGTCTTCACTTTACGATATAGCATGGCTTTTAAATGTCAGAGGAGGAGACATAAGCTATGTTCCGGTAGTGCTTTCGTATCTTGCAATCTCAAAGGACAGCTGTATATGGTTTTTACAGGAAGAAATCATAACACCTGAACTTAAAGAATATCTTGATGATAATAATATAACTACCAGGCCATATGACAGTTTTTATGACTATGTAAAAGAAATACCACAGAGCGAAACTGTACTTATGGATACAAAGGTAGTAAATTACCGCATATGCAGCAGCATTGCACCGGCAGTCAAAGTAGTAGATGCTGAGGATCCTACAGTTCTTATGAAGGCAATAAAAAATGAGACACAGATTGAAAACATAAGAAAAGCACACATAAAAGACGCAGTTGCAATGTGCAAATTTATGTACTGGCTAAAGACAAACGTAGGAAAGATCCCAATGACAGAAATCTCTGCATCAGACTATTTAGAAAAACTGCGCCGCGAACAGGAAAACTGTCTGGATCTTAGCTTTGCGACAATATGTGGCTATGCAGATCATGGTGCCATAGTACATTATGCTGCAACACCTGAATCAGATGTAAGCTTAAAACCGGAAGGACTTTTACTCGTTGATTCAGGCGGACACTATCTGGAGGGAACTACAGATATAACAAGGACATTTGCCCTTGGACCGGTCACAGATGAAATGAAAGATATGTTTACAAGGGTGTGCCGTTCAAATATGAATCTTGCACATGCAAAATTCAAATACGGATGCTGCGGACTCAATTTTGATATACTTGCCCGTGCACCCTTCTGGGACATCAATATGGATTATAACCATGGAACAGGACATGGCGTTGGCTTTGTGCTTAATGTACATGAGGGACCTAACAGCTTCCACTGGAAACAGTATCCGGGACGTACAGCAGAGAGAGTTCTCGAGGAGGGGATGATCACAACGGATGAGCCTGGAATATATCTCGAGGGCAAATTTGGCATAAGAACAGAAAACGAACTCATATGCCGTAAAGGGATCAAGAATGAATATGGTCAGTTTATGTATTTTGAGAATGTGACATATGTGCCGATCGACCTTGATGCGATAGATCCTGATCAGATGTCGCCGCAGGAAAAGAAATACTTAAATGACTATCATGCAATGGTATACAAAAAGATAGCGCCGCTTCTTGAAAAAGATGAGGCAGAATGGCTCAAAGAATATACAAGAGCTATTTAATTAATTTATAAAATCAGACAAAATAAAGGAAACATTAAAAATGAGCAAAAAGCTGGTACTTATAGATGGACATAGCATATTAAACAGAGCATTTTTCGGACTCCCGGATCTGACTAATTCGCAGGGCGTCCATACGAATGCCGTATATGGTTTTTTAAACATTATGTTTAAAATTTTAGAAGAGGAAAAGCCGGATTACCTGACGGTAGCTTTTGATGTCCATGCACCGACTTTCCGCCATAAAATGTTTGAGGAATATAAGGGAACAAGAAAACCTATGGCTGATGAGCTCAGGCAGCAGGTTCCACTTATAAAGGAAATGCTTAAGGCTATGGGGATCACCATAGTTGAAAAGGAAGGATATGAGGCAGATGACATCCTTGGAACTCTTTCTGTAAAGGCAGAAAAAGAGGGAATGGATGTCGCTGTGATATCCGGAGACCGTGATCTGCTCCAGCTTGCAACAGAGCATGTCATGATAAGAATTCCAAAAACTAAAAAGACAGGTACTGAAATAGAAAATTATCTGGCAGATGATGTCGTAGAAAAGTACGGTGTCACTCCAAAAGAATTTATAGATGTAAAGGCTCTGCAGGGAGATACAGCTGATAATATACCGGGAGTACCGGGAATAGGTGAAAAAACTGCCGGAGCACTCATAGCAAAATATCACAGCATCGAGGCTGTGCATGAGGATGCACCGAATGTAAAGCCGCCCCGTGCGTCAAAAAATATCGTAGAATTCTGGGATCAGGCTGTGATGAGCAAGGAGCTTGCAACAATAATCACAGATGCGCCGGTTGATTATGAGTTTAAGGATGCACAAATAGATGGTATAGATTCATTGTACACAGAAGAAGCATTTATGATGTGTAAACGCCTCGAATTTAAAAATCTTCTGCCGAGGTTTGATGTGCAGGCACCGAAAAATAATGTTGAAGAAAATTTCAAGGTCATATCTGACCAAAAGAGTCTGGATGACATCATAAAAAGGGCATCAAAAAAGGATGTGGCATTTTCAATCATTCCGGGTAAACCGGGCGGAGAGGATACTGACGGACAGCTAAGCCTATTTGAGCAGAATGATACAAATGATTATATTGCACTTGTACTCGTGTTTTCGGAAGAGGATATATATTTCATAAAAACAGGAAAAGAAATAACAAGCGATTACCTAAACAAACAACTCGAAACTTTGGATGCAAATACATGGATATCACCGGATCTGAAGAAAAATCTTCACCTGATGAAAGCCGGTGGATTTACACCTGATGAAAGAAAAAAATACTTTGATATGACAGTTGCTGCATATCTGCTAAACCCACTTCTGGGGGATTATCCATATGATGGGGTGGCAAAGGACTATCTTTCGATCGTGTTATCATCTAAAAAGGACTATCTTGGAAAACTCACATGTGAACAGATGATAAAGGAGGACGAAAAGAAAGTTGTGGATTATGCATGCTATGAAGCCTACATTGCATGGAAATCCAAAGAAATCCTTGAAAGTAATCTTAAAGAAAAAGGAATGTATGAGCTGTATGAAAATATAGAGATGCCGCTTGTGTTCGTTCTTTATGATATGGAAAAGGAAGGCATAAGGGCAGACGGTGATAAATTAAAAGAATATAGTAGAGAACTTGCCGTATCGATAAATAAAATAGAAAAACGTATATATGAAGAAGCCGGGGAAGAATTTAATATAAATTCTCCGAAGCAGCTGGGCATCGTTCTCTTTGAAAAATTACAACTTCCCAACGAGAAAAAGACAAAAACCGGTTACTCAACATCGGCAGAGGTGCTTGATAAACTGGCACCTGATCATCCTATTGTCGCAGATGTTTTAGAATACAGACAGTTGTCAAAGCTTAAATCGACGTATGCGGATGGTCTGATAAACTTTATAGAGCAGGATGGAAAAATCCATACTACATTCAACCAGACGATAACAGCCACAGGAAGACTAAGCAGCACAGATCCTAATCTGCAGAACATCCCAATAAGGATAGAGCTTGGAAAGCTTATACGAAAAGTATTCTTGCCAGAGCAAGGACATCTTTTTGTAGATTCGGATTACTCACAGATAGAGCTGAGAGTACTTGCCCATCTTTCGGATGATGAGAAACTTATAGCGGCGTTTAAAAACGGTCAGGATATTCACAGAAGCACAGCTTCACTTGTATTTGATACACCATTTGATGAAGTTACCGACATACAAAGAAGAAATGCAAAAGCAGTAAATTTCGGAATCGTGTACGGAATAAGTGCGTTTGGACTCGCAAATGATCTGAACATAGGAAGAAAAGAGGCACAGGCGTATATAGACAGTTATTTTGAAAAGTATCCAAAGATAAAAGCTTTTCTGGACAAGACAGTGTCAGAGGCAAAAGAAAAAGGCTATATAAAAACTATGTTTGGCAGAATACGTCCAATACCGGAGCTTTCGTCAAGCAACTTTATGCAGAGACAGTTTGGCGAAAGGGTTGCTATGAACTCGCCAATACAGGGAACAGCTGCAGATATTATAAAAATAGCAATGATAAGAGTCCATGACCGGCTGCTTAAGGAAAATTTAAAATCTAAACTTATACTCCAGGTTCACGATGAACTTTTGATAGAGACAGCGGAGGACGAAAAAGAATATGTTATAGAACTTCTTGAGGAAGAAATGCATAAAGCTGCAGATCTTAAAGTATCAATGGAAGTTGGAACAGAGTGTGGCTATGATTGGTATGATGCACATTGATGTTATATTCATATCATGGAAATTATGTTTAAAGCAGCTATTAAGGCGATAGGAGAAATCGTATGATGAAATTCATCGGAATAACAGGCGGTGTAGGTGCAGGAAAGTCTGCAATACTTGATTATTTAAAAAATAAGCCGGATACAAAAGTTATGCTGGCAGATGAAATAGCCCATGAGTTAATGGTGCCGGGAACACAGTGCTATGATAGATTAAAGGCTGAATTTGGCACAGAAGACATATATCAGAAAGATGGCTTTTTTGACAGGATAAAGCTTGCACAGGTGATCTTTTCGGATGACGAAAAAAGAAAAAAATTAAATGGTATAGTTCATCCGGCTGTCAGAAAATATGTTATCGGACAGGCCGCATATGAAAGAAAAGAAGGAAAGATAAAGCTTCTAGTTTTAGAGGCTGCTTTACTTATAGAAGAACATTATGATGAAATCTGTGACGAACTCTGGTATATTTATACAAGTGAAGAAAATCGCAGAATAAGGCTTAAAAAGCAAAGAAATTACTCTGATGAGAAAATCAACGAAATATTTAACAGCCAGCTTACAGATGAAAAATTCCGTAAAGCATGCCGTGTTGTCATAGATAATAATGGTACAATAGAAGCGGCAGAGGCACAGATAGAGGCAGCACTTATGCTGCCGCATAGCATGTGATTATTATATATGTTTTGGTAAGGAGTAGAATATGAACAACGTATTTGGTCTTGACATAGGAACAAGGAATGTTGTCGGAACAGTGGGATACAAGACTGAGGATGACGAGTTTGTTGTCGTAGCACAGTACATAAAAGAGCATGAGACAAGAGCCATGCTTGACGGACAGATCCATGACATAGCAAGGGTCGGCAGGACAATAAAGATAGTAAAAGAAGAACTTGAACAGCAGATCGGACAGCCTCTTGAAGAAGTGTGCATAGCAGCTGCCGGACGAGTATTAAAGACGGCTGCAATCCATGTAGAGTACGAATATGCTGAGGAAACGGTCGTAACAGGCGAAGACATACATACACTTAATCTTCTTGGGATAGAAAAAGCGCAGGATGAATTAAAGCAGAATAATGATACAAAATACAAGTTTTATTGTGTAGGATATTCGACTGTAAAATATTTTATAAACGATGAATTGTTTATAAGCATAGAAGGTCATAAAGCAAATAAAATAGGAGAGGATATGATCGTAACATTCCTTCCTGAGGATGTTGTAGATGGACTTTACTCTGCTGTCGGTCAGGCCGGACTTACAGTTGCGAACATGACACTTGAGCCAATAGCCGCAATAAATATTGCAATACCAGAAAACTATCGTATGTTGAACATTGCACTTGTTGATGTGGGTGCAGGAACGAGTGATATATCGATAACAAAGGATGGAAGCATCGTAGCATATGGAATGATACCGCATGCAGGAGATGAACTTACAGAAGTAATAGTCCAGCATTTTCTTGTAGACTTTAAGATGGCGGAGCACATAAAGCTTGAATCTACAGTGAGTGACAAAGTCACATATAAGGACATAATGAGCATAGAGCACACGATCCCGTCAAGTGAAGTGTGGGATGTTGTATCTTCTGTTGTTGAAAAGATAACAACAGAGGTTGCCTCAAAGATAAAAGAGTTAAATGGTGGAAATACAGTAAGTGCATGCTTCGTAGTAGGTGGTGGAGGTAAAGTCCATGGCTTTACTGAAAATCTCGCCAAAGAACTTGATCTTCCAGAAGAAAGAGTAGCATTAAGAGGTGAGGAAGTTCTTGGAGAGGTTACGTTCCAGCAGCCTGATATAAAGAAAGACCCGCTTCTCGTAACACCGATAGGTATATGTCTTAACTATTATGAGCAGAGAAACAATTTCATAATGGTCAGATTTAATGGTGAAAGACTTAAATTATATGATAATAACAGACTTACAATAGTAGATGCAGCCTTACAGGCCGGCTTTCCGAATGACCAGCTGTTCCCTAAGCGGGGAGTGCCTATAAACTTTACAGTAAATGGTGCTTCAAGGATCGCAAGAGGCGAAGCCGGAGAAGCCGCTATCGTCACAATGAACGGGCAGCATGCAAATATAAACACACCGCTCGAGCCAAACAGTGAGATAACGATAGAACCATCCACAGCAGGGGATGATGCGGTATACACGATAGGACAGCTTGAGGAATACAGATCATCAACGATCAAGTTTATAGTAAACGGACATGAAGTGACATGCCCTAAATTCGTACAGGTAAACGGAAGCCTTGAGCCGGAAACATACCATATCAAAGAGGGCGATGCGATAGAAATGAGAAATTTCTATACAGTAGAGCAGGTAGCAGAATTTATGGATGTTGCATTAGAACCGGATGAGGACATATATGTAAATAATGCACCGGCTACATTTGATACTCTGGTGTATGAAAATTTTTCAATTAACTGGAAAGATGATCCATATGGTGTTGCAAGAAGAGATGATAACATATATACTGTTACAGAAGAAAATGATGGATCCGAAGATGAGGCAGAAGCTGTAGAAAACGAAGAAATATCAGATGAAACCACTGAAAGCAAGGCAGCAGGATCAGATGAAACATATGAAAGCAAAGAAACAGGATCAGATGGAAAATCCCAAAGCAAAGAAACAGGATCAGATGGAACATCTGAAAACATGACAGCAGAATCGGATGAAACAGCAGAAAATGAAAGTACTTCTGAAAATAAAACTGCAGAGGACACCACGAAAACAGAGGAAACATCAAACATGTATACACCATCCTCATTTACAAAACAGGATGGAAAGAGTATGGTTGTCACAGTAAATGGTGAACCTGTAGAACTCATCGGAAAAGAAGCATACATTTTCGTTGATATATTTAACAGGATCACGTTTGACCTTAATGCCGGAAAAGGCAGGGCGATAGCAACCATAATAAATGGCAGGGATGCGCAGTTTACAGAGGAGCTCCATGATGGAGACAAGATAGAATTATACTGGAAAGAGAATTAATATGTTAGAATTATGCAGCATTGCAAGTGGCAGCAGCGGCAATTGCATATGCGTTGGAACAGACGAAAGTCATGTGCTCATTGATGCCGGGATAAGTGGCAAAAAAATAGAAAATGGCCTGAATGAGATGGATATGAAGGCATCCGACATGGAAGGAATACTTGTAACACATGAGCACATAGACCATATATCGGGGCTTGGAGTTATGTCAAGGCGCTATCATCTGCCGATATATGCAACCCCAGGCACGATTAAAGCCATCAAAAATGTAAAATCAGTCGGAAAAATAGACGATGAACTGTTTCATCCGGTAAATGCCGGTGAAGAATTTAAAATAGGTGATATGACACTCGAACCAATGCCTATATCACATGATGCTGCAGAGCCTGTGGCGTACACGATAAAAAACGAAAATCATAAAATGGCAGTGGTAACAGACCTCGGCACATATGATGAAGCCCTGATAGAAAAGCTTCAGGGACTTGATGGTCTGCTTCTTGAAGCAAACCATGATATAAATATGCTTCAGACGGGAGCATATCCATATCCGCTTAAACAGAGAATACTCGGTGACAGCGGACACCTTTCGAATGAAAGGAGCGGGCAGCTTTTATGCCGACTCCTTCATGATAAATTTGGCGCAGTGATCCTGGGTCACTTAAGCAAGGAAAATAATTACGAAGAACTTGCGTATGAAGCAGTACGTCTTGAAGTTACGATGGGAGAAAACCCATACAAAGCAGGGGATTTTCCAATGTATGTAGCAAGAAGAGACGGGCTTTCACAAAGAATAGCAGTACAATAAGAAAGAGGAGAGATCATTATGGAAAACACAATGGACAAAGTAATTATCACAGTAGTAGGAAAAGATACAGTAGGAATTATCGCAAAGGTATGTACATATCTTTCAGAAAGTACTGTTAATGTGCTGGATATCACACAGACGATCGTATCAGGATACTTTAATATGATGATGATAGCAGACATGAAAAACGCCACAAAATCATTCTCAGAAATTTCAGATCAGTTAGATGCTCTTGGAGAGCAGATTGGTGTTACGATCAAATGCCAGAAAGAAGAAATTTTTGAAAAAATGCATCGTATATAATAAAGAGGAGAGAATAAAATGATTAATATCGGTGAAGTAATCGAGACAAATGAGATGGTTGAGAAGGAAAACCTTGATGTGCGTACGATCACACTTGGTATAAGCCTTTTAGACTGTATTGATTCAGACCTTGACAAGGTAAACGAAAATATTTACAACAAGATAACAACTCTTGCAAAGAATCTTGTGGCAACAGGTGAAGAAATTGAGAATAATTACTGTATTCCAATAGTAAATAAACGTATTTCTGTTACACCTATAGCACTTGTCGGTGGCGCAGCATGTAAAAGCCCGGAGGATTTTGTGACCATCGCAAAGACACTCGACAAAGCTGCTAAAAAAGTCGGTGTAAACTTTATCGGTGGTTATTCAGCACTTGTATCAAAAGGAATGACAAAGGCAGACGAAAATCTTATCAGATCTATTCCAAAAGCTATGCTTGAGACAGACCTTGTATGCAGTTCTGTAAATGTCGGTTCGACAAAAACAGGAATCAATATGGATGCTGTAAAACTAATAGGTGAGATCGTAAAAGAGACAGCAGATGTTACAGCACATCTTCCAATATCAGGCTGTGCAAAATTCGTAGTATTCTGTAATGCGCCGGATGATAATCCGTTTATGGCTGGTGCATTCCACGGAGTTACAGAGGCTGATGCGATAATAAACGTAGGTGTAAGCGGTCCTGGTGTTGTAAAGACAGCCCTTGAAAAGGTAAGAGGCGAAAGCTTTGAGGTTCTTTGCGAGACAATAAAGAAAACAGCATTCAAGGTTACAAGAGTAGGACAGCTCGTAGCAAAAGAGGCATCCAAAAAGCTGAATGTGCCATTTGGTATCATAGATCTTTCACTTGCACCTACTCCGGCAATAGGAGATTCTGTAGCTGATATTTTATGTGAAATCGGATTGGAAAGAGCCGGTGCACCAGGTACAACAGCAGCACTTGCACTCCTTAACGATCAGGTAAAGAAGGGCGGAATCATGGCATCTTCTTATGTAGGTGGACTTTCGGGAGCATTCATACCTGTATCAGAGGATCAGGGAATGATCGATGCTGTAAATGATGGTGCTCTTACGATCGAAAAACTTGAGGCAATGACATGTGTATGTTCAGTCGGACTTGACATGATAGCAATTCCGGGTGACACAAAAGCAACAACAATTTCAGGAATCATTGCAGATGAGATGGCTATCGGAATGATAAACCAGAAAACTACAGCTGCAAGACTTATCCCTGCGGTAGGAAAGAAGGTCGGAGATGTAGTAGAACTAGGCGGACTTTTAGGATACGCACCGGTAATGCCTGTAAACACATTCTCATGTGATGCTTTTGTCAACCGCGGAGGAAGGATCCCGGCTCCAATTCACAGTTTTAAGAATTAAGGTTATGGCAAAAAAGAATAATATAAAAAAGAATGATAAATTAAGACAAAGCGATATAGAAACTGCACTCGTCATAGGCGGTGCATGCTTTGTCATTTGTATAATAGTATTTCTCATAGCGGTATTTAATGTTTATACGTCTGATTGTTCCGCATATATAACTAATTTTATAAAAGAATTGGGATAGGGGGCATGACGGATATGAAAAAAAATAAAATTATAATACTTTATGTACTCCTGTTTGTATTGTATCCGCTTTTTATGACAAATGGATATAAAAACACAGTGATGACTAAATGTATATCGTTCGCACTTATCACAGGTGTGGCATTTTTTGTTACTGCATGGATGGACTATGAGAAATACGTTACAGAAAATGGTGGATTAGGTAATTTTTCGATAAAAAAGTCGATAAAAAATTTATCTGTCACGGACAAGTTCGGGGCTGCGTTTATACTTGCAGCCCTGTTGTCGTTTGCGTTTGCAAAATATAGAGCGGTAGCTTTTACCGGAAGTTCAGACTCATATCTGGGACTATTTGCTGTGATAGTGATGGCTATGATTTATAGAACAGCAAAAAAACATTTCAGTCTGGATGAAATATTTGTATTGACAGCATCTGTGGGGGGAGCGGCTGCAGCTCTTTTTGCGATAATACAGTTTATGGGTGCTGATCTGTTTGGAATGTTTTCTGCTATCGAGAAAACAACGGACAGGATATACAATTTCCTTTCCACACTTGGAAACACATCCGTTTTCGGACAGTATATGATACTTATATTACCACTTGCAGTAACCGGATACTGTATGGCTGATGATATACGAAAGCGCATTATATTCGGGATATGCAATTCGATAATGATCATGGGAATAATGGTTGCAAATGTAGATGCGGCATATCTTGGATTTATCGTTATATGTGCGCTGTGTGCGGTTGTATTTTTGCGTGATGCAGCACACTTTAAGAGAATAATGGAACTGTGCAGCCAGACACTGCTTTCAGTAATAATATTGAAAATCATATACAGTCTGTGCAGCAGCGCAAGAGGCCGGTCTGCGATAACAAGAGCTATAATGGATGTTCCGGTATATGTATACATTGTTTTAATGATAGTCTTTGTGGCAGCGGCATATTTAGCGGATAAAAAAATAAAAAGTGAAAAATTTTACCTGGCAGTATCAAAGACAGCCAAGGCTTTTAGCTTTACAATTGCTGTAGCAGTTATAGCCTTGTTCATATATTTATCAGTGGTGGATACAGATTCACAGCTTTTTGGACTTGAGAAATACTTAAGGTTCAGCGATCACTGGGGAACGGATCGTGGTTATGTGTGGAGATGGCTGTTTACGATATTCATGGGAGCAGGACCGGTTCAGAAAATATTCGGGGCAGGGCAGGGAAGCGTTGTGTTCGAATTGTTTTCGCACTATAAAGTCCAGATGATTTCAGAACTTAAATATTATTTTGACAATGCGCATAATGTTTATCTGCATATCCTTTTTACGATGGGAATATTAGGGGCAGCAGTCTATATAGCTTTTATAGCAAGTGCAGTCAAAGACGGCATACAAAAAGCTTTAAAAGAAAACAAATATATGTGGGGAGCAGTGATCTCCATAGTTTCATATGCTGCGGTTGATTTTTTCTGTGTATTACAGCCGATAACACTTGGTTTGTATATAATCCTTATCGGTATGGTGTCAGCAAAGAAAAATTAGTGTAAACTAACAGCTATAGCTTAAATTATAGTTGAAAGGAAAATATAAAGTGTTAAAATGCTTTATATATTATAAAAAAGGAGGAAATTATGAAACAAAAAATCTTAGGAAAATCATGTTTAGCTATTGTAGCAGCAGCGCTTACATTCACAGGTGCATCTACAGTACATGCTGATGAAGTGACAGGAGGAAACAAAGAACAGAGAGATGAGACATTGATCGAGCAGACACAGGATACTGATTTGTTCGATTCATCAAAGTCGGTATACTCTGATATTCTTGATGAGGATTTTAATGCTGCAGTCCAGTCAGCAGTTGCAGGAATGTCTGCGGGAGAGACACTTGATATCTCATTTGATAGTTCAAGACCTATATTATCAAAGAAATCTCTTGAAGCTATAAAAGCAAAAGGAACAGTTACAGAGATATATGATGTTGTCAGCTCTGAGTCTACAAAGACTAAGAGTACAAGAATGCCGGGGATTGTTACGATCAAGCAGGTTAAAAACACATCATCTGATTTTAATCCATTAGTTACTGCAAACACAAACACAGCAGCTGCTGATAAATTAAAGAATGCAGGAGTAAAGCATTTCTTTACAGTATCTACTTCGGGAGAAGCAGGAACAAAGCTTCCGGGATCAACTGAAATCTTTGCATATGCTATGTGCAATATGGGAGATTTTGATTTAAATAATGATGATGATCTTTATGGTTATTACTATCAGGAGTCGGACGGACGTTTTGTAGAACTTGGTGAAGATGATTATTATGTAAATTATGAGGAACGTGATAACGGAACAGTACAGACTGCATACACACTCAATAATTGTACATTACATGGTACATATGTATTCACTGAGGGAAAAATCCCATCATCTGCACTTGCAAGTGGATATACAGGACTTTCAAACAGCTCAGGTACATGGTATTACTACAAGAACGGAGCGGTTGACAAATCATATACAGGACTTTGCAAGTACAATGGTTCATGGTGGTATGTAAAGAACGGAAAGATTGATTTCTCAGCAACAACACTTTGCAAATACAACGGCTCATGGTGGTATGTACAGGGAGGAAGAGTAAACTTTAATGCAGCAACACTCTGTAAATACAATGGCTCATGGTTCTATGTAAGTGGAGGACAGGTACGCTTCGGTGCGACAGGACTTTGCAAATACAATGGCTCATGGTTCTATGTACAGGGAGGAAAAGTAAACTTCGGTGCAACAACACTCTGTAAATACAATGGAAACTGGTTCTATGTACAGGGCGGCGTTGTAAAATTCAAGACAACACTCTGCAAGTACAACGGAACATGGTGGTATGTAAAGAATGGTGTATTAAATACAAGCACAACACTCTGCAAATATAATAACAGCTGGTTTGCAGTATCAGGTGGAAAAGTTGCATGGGGCTACACAGGAAATATGAAATATAATGGTGGCACATTCAAAGTAGTAAATGGTATTGTAAGATTCTAAAGACGTATCTGGCGCATAGGTAGATATATGATAGCATTTATTAGGAAAACTTATAAATAAACAGCGATTTTAAAGTTATACTTGACAATAGTGTGGAAACATGATTTAATAACGTTAGTTATATGACTGACGGAAAGTGGAATCACCACATGAAGTATAACGTATGAATGCCGACCGTCTGGGCGCACATTTCAATATGAATTTGTATTCGTATATATAGATGTGTGTTCAGGCGGTTTTTTGTCGTGTAGGAAAACAAATCCTATAAAGACTCATAACTTTTAAACCATTATATTTAGGAGGATTGACATGGAAAGAGTATCACTCGCAAAAGAATTATCAGGCACAACTTATCCGGGAAGAGGAATCGTGATCGGACGTTCCAGGGATGGAAAGAAAGCTGTAACAGCATACTTTATTATGGGAAGAAGCGAAAACAGCCGTAACCGTGTATTTGTAGAGGATGGCGAAGGAATCAGAACACAGGCATTTGATCCATCAAAACTCGAAGATCCAAGTCTTATAATATATGCACCTGTGCGTGTACTTGGAAACAAAACAATTGTTACCAATGGAGATCAGACAGATACAATTTATGAACTGATGGACAAGCAGCAGACATTCGAGCAGGCACTGCGCACAAGGGAGTTTGAGCCGGATGCTCCAAACTATACACCTAGAATTTCAGGTATAATGCATATAGATAATGGCGATTTTAATTATGCAATGTCAATCTTAAAGAGCAATAACGGAAATCCGGCAGCATGCAACAGATACACATTTGCATACTCAGCACCTGTAGCAGGCGAGGGACATTTCATTCATACATATATGGGAGACGGAAATCCTCTTCCAAGCTTTGAGGGAGAACCTACATGGGTAGACATCGACGGAGACATTGATGAATTCACAGACATGGTATGGGAAAACTTAAATGAGGACAACAAAGTTTCTCTTTTTGTAAGATATATTGATATCGAAAGTGGAAAATACGAGACACGTATCGTGAATAAAAATAAATAAAAAGATTACTTAGATTAAAAAGATCAACAAAAGGTAAGACATTAAAAAAACAGATAAATACAATAACAGGAGAATAAAAATGCAGGAATATGAATTAAAATACGGATGCAATCCAAACCAGAAACCGGCAAGGATTTTCATGAAGGAAGGCGAACTTCCTATCAAAGTTTTAAACGGCAGAGCAGGATATATAAACTTCCTTGATGCATTTAACGGCTGGCAGCTTGTAAAAGAATTAAAAAAGGCAACCGGACTTCCGGCAGCAACATCATTCAAACATGTCTCACCGGCAGGAGCAGCTGTAGGACTTCCTCTTTCTGATGTGGAAAAACAGATATACTGGGTCGCAGACATGGACATTGAGTTTACACCACTTGCAAATGCCTATATAAGAGCAAGAGGCGCAGACAGAATGTCATCATTCGGTGATTTCATCTCTCTTTCAGATGTATGTGACAAGAGCACAGCACTGGTAATAAAAAGAGAAGTATCAGATGGTGTTATCGCACCGGGATATACAGATGAGGCTCTTGAGATATTAAAGGCTAAAAAGAAAGGAAATTACTGTGTCATCGAGATAGATGAAAATTATGAGCCAGCTCCGATCGAAAGAAAAGATGTATTTGGAATAACATTTGAGCAGGGCAGAAATGAACTTCATATAGATGATGATTTCTTCTCAAACATTGTTACAGAAAACAAAGAACTCACAGAGCAGGCAAAAATTGATCTTGCAATATCAATGATCACGTTGAAATATACACAGTCAAATTCAGTATGCTATGTAAAAGGCGGACAGGCAATAGGAATCGGTGCAGGACAGCAGTCGCGTATCCATTGTACCAGGCTTGCAGGCTCAAAGGCTGATAACTGGTGGCTCCGTCAGTCTCCACAGGTTTTAGGGCTTCAGTTTGTTGATGGGATTAAACGTGCAGACCGTGACAACACAATCGACCTTTACATCGGCGAGGATTATATGGATGTTCTCGCAGAAGGAGAATGGCAGAAGCTCTTTAAAGTAAAACCAGATGTATTTACAGCTGAGGAGAAAAGAGCATGGCTCGACAAAAACACAGATGTTGCACTTGGATCAGATGCATTCTTCCCATTTGGCGATAATATCGAGCGTGCACATAAGAGCGGAGTTAAATACGTTGCACAGCCAGGAGGGTCTGTAAGGGATGACCATGTAATAGATACATGTAATAAATATAATATGGTTATGAGCTTTACAGGAATCAGACTTTTCCATCATTAAAATTATAGCCATGCAGGTGGCGGAACATATAAAATTGTATAAATAATATATAACAGTATAACAAGTAGTTAGTTATAAATTGATATAGCCTTCCCAGTTATTAATTGGGAAGGCTTTTGATTTTGGTAACACTGCAACTGGCTCGCTCAAAATTGCAGGGAGAGATGCAAAGTAGGAAAAAGGTCATATATAAATAATTTATAAAAATGCTGACTAAATAATAAAAAAGTATAAAATCTATTCTAAATTTCACAAAAAATGGTCAAAAATAATTAAAAAAATGACAAAAATGTAGAAAATTGATATATTAGCATATGTTACTGGTTTAAGAGTGAATGTGTGTTATAATACATAAGAAAAATAAATCTGTTGGCAAGAGGAGATTGTTTTAGATGAAACTAAAAGTTGCGATATTAGATAATGATATAAATTATTTGGACAGGCTGACATCGACATTCAATTCAAAATACGCAGACAAACTTGAGGTATATTCATTTACCGAAAAGGAAAAGGTAATTGAAACCTTAAAGAAGGTCAGGATGGACGTGCTGCTTACAACAACACAGTTCGAGATAAAGGATGAAGAACTTCGGGGAAGATGTGGTATGGCATATTTTGTCGATACTCCGGGAATCGAATCAGTAAAAGAAAAACCTGCCATATGCAAATTCCAGAAAGCAGAGCTTATATATAAACAGATACTAAGTGTCTACTCCGATATGGAATCAAACATTTCAAACATGAAAAGCTTTGGAGATGCGGCGGCAGTGATAATGTTTACATCACCATGCGGAGGAACAGGAACCTCCGTGACAGCAGCAGCCTGTGCAGTTGCACATGCAAGGCTTGGAAAAAAGGTATTTTATTTAAACCTTGAAACATTCGGCGTGACAGACAGTTTCTTTACAGCAGAAGGACAATTCACAATGAGTGATGTCATCTATTCGATAAAGAGCAGAAAGACAAATATATCATTAAAGCTTGAAAGCTGTATAAAGCAGTCGCAGGAAGGCGTCAAGTACTTTGCATCTCCAAAGGTCGCACTTGATATGATAGAGATGACAGATGAGGATATAGAAGTACTGATAAAAAATATACAGATAACGGAGGGATTTGATGAGGTTATAGTCGATATACCATTTTCTCTTGACAGGGACAAGATAAATCTGCTTTCCAAGGCAGACAGGATAGTGATGGTAAATGACGGAAACCAGATCGCAAATGAAAAATACATGAAAGCGATTCAGGCATTAAACTTAATAGAACAGAATGGAGATATTGATATAATTTCAAAATCCTGCATGATCTACAACAAATTCAGTAATAAGTCATCGGTGATGCTTAATGATATACCTGTGAATGTGATAGGTGGAGCGCCGAAATATGAGCAGGCGACAACAAAACAGCTTATAGAACAATTATCAAAGATGAACCATTACAACACAATTTTATCATAGGAGAAACTCATGCAGATAAACGAGGAAGAGTTAGTAAATCAGATAAAAGGGTTTGTCAGTGAAAATCTTGAACTAAGTTCCATGTCTGATGAGCAGCTCGAGGAAAAAATAGACCAGATAGTATCAGACAGGCTTAAAGATACATATTGTCCTATAGAAAAGAAAATATCGATAGCCGGTCAGGTGTACAGCTCAATAAGAGGATTCGGGCTGCTTGATTCGATAATCAGTGATGACACGATAACAGAGGTTATGATAAACGGACCGGACAACATATTCATAGAGAAAAACGGAAGACTATCAAAGCTTGATAAAAGGTTTGACAGCACAAGAAGACTTGAGGACATAATCCAGCGAATCGTAGGACTTGCCGGACGAGAAGTAAATCAGGCAAATCCGATATGTGATACAAGACTTCCGGACGGCTCGCGTGTGAATGTGGTTCTGCCGCCGATAGCACTTTGCGGACCGACTATTACAATCCGTAAGTTCTCAAAGGAACCTATGACGATAGAAAAGCTTATCCGTTACGGTTCGATAACGCAGGAGATAGCAGACAAACTTGAACTTCTGGTAAAAGCAAAATACAACATATTCATCTGCGGAGGTACAGGTTCCGGAAAGACGACATTCCTGAATGCGTTGTCGAACTATATACCAAGCGATGAACGTGTAATAACGATAGAGGATTCGGCGGAGCTTCAGATAACCGGTGTTGATAATCTCGTAAGCCTTGAGACGCGAAACGCAAATGCGGCGGGAGCAGGACAGATAACGATAAGGGATCTCATTAAGTCATCGCTTCGAATGAGACCGGAAAGGATAGTAGTCGGAGAGGTCAGAGGCGGCGAGGCACTCGATATGCTTCAGGCGATGAACACAGGACATGACGGATCGCTCTCGACAGGACATGCAAACTCGACAGAAGATATGTTAAGCCGACTGGAGACAATGGTTCTGCAGGGAGCGGAAGGACTTCCGCTTGAAGCGATAAAACAGCAGATAGCATCGGCTATCGACATAATAATCCATCTTTCAAGACTTAGGGATAAATCAAGAAAGACAATGGCAATTACAGAAGTCGTCGGAATGAAAGACGGCGAGATAGAATTAAATCCGCTGTATGAATTCAGGGAGGATGAAAAGAGCACGATCGAAAAGGTATCCGGCTCACTGGTACGGACAAAGAATCCTCTGAAAAATGATTTTAAATTACAGCTTTCGGGAATAAGAACAGTTATATAGGTGTGGAAATGGCAAAGAAACAAGGGAAAAAGAAAAAGGATAAAGTTATAGAGCCGCAGTATTATGTATCTGCGACAAACATGAGAACGTATAATTATAAAGTTTATCATATGCCGGTATATGAAAAGATATTATTCTTTCTTCTGGCATTTGCAGTCGGCGCAGGCATTGGTTACCTGTTTTATGGAGGAATAGGAAAGGATGCATATGGACAGCCGACAAAGATCACATATTGTCTGAATGTGATAATCCCGGGAATAATAGGAATCATTGCCGGAAAGATGATCATTCCGATAAGAACGGAAAGTGTGATAAAGAAACAAAAGAACAAGCTGAGCCTGCAGTTTAGGGATATGCTTGAGGCACTGAGCACATCGCTTGGAGCCGGAAAAAATGTGACGGATTCGTTTAAAAGTACATACGAAGATTTAAAGATGCAGTATGAAGAGGGCGCATATATATTAAATGAGCTTGAAGTGATACTGACAGGCATGGACAACAATATCGAATTGGAGGAGCTGCTTCTTGATTTCGGAAAACGAAGCGGAAATGAAGATATTGAAAGTTTTGCAAAGGTGTTTGAAATCTGCTACAGAAAAGGTGGAAACATAAAAGAAACAATCCGGACTACATATGAGATATTGAGCGACAAGATGGAAATCGCAGAGGAGATAGAGACGACACTTACAGCAAATAAGTCGGAGCAGAACATAATGATCGTAATGCCGGTTATCCTTATCGCAATGATAAAAGGAATGAGTTCAGATTTTGCAGCGAACTTTGTGACTGCAACAGGAATAGTATCGACAACGATAGCAATCGGAATTTTTGTGGCGGCATATTTTGTTGGAAAGAAGATTTTAGATATAAGGGTGTGACAAATGTTTAATGTAATAGATTATGTGTTTTGGATTTTAGGTGGGATATTCACCTTGTTCTGGATAGTATTGTTTTTTAAAGGAAAAAAGAGTGCAGGGCTTTTCGCAGGACTTGATGAAAAACAATATCCGTTTAAAGATTTATATTTTATAGGATATGAATTTCTTGAAATGATAGATTACGATTACAAAACAAAAAACGACCGTATTATGAGAAAGCAGATGGCAGTTTTAAATGACTGCAGATATGCTGATTATTATATACGTGTTACGAGGTCGCAGCAGGTGACGATAGGACTTACATTATTTGCAGTATCGTTTTCGATGTACGGACTGTTGGATAATATAGCGGGACCGCTTGTATTCTGGATGTTCGCATTTGCAGGATTTTACTATTACGGAAATCTGGCAAGTGAGACGATAAAAAAACGTTCAGATGAGATGCTTACAGATTTTTCAAACGTGGTATCAAAGCTTGCGCTCCTGACGAATGCAGGGCTTATCATGAAAGATGCATGGGAACAGGTCGCATATAACGGCGATACTGTGATTTACAAAGAAATGCAGACATCCGTGGAAGAAATGAAAAACGGTTATTCGGAAATGGATGCGATATATAGATTTGGATCGAGATGTATGATCCCGGAGATAAAGAAATTTACATCTACCATCGTTCAGGGAATACAAAAAGGAAATAGTGAACTCACAACAATGCTGCAGCAGCAGAGTGCAGAGGTGTGGAACCTGAAAAGACAGCTTGTAAAGAGACAGGGAGAGAAGGCATCAGGTAAACTTCTCATTCCGATGATGATGATGTTTACGGGAATACTAATCATGGTAATAGTACCGGTGTTTACTAATATCGGTGTGTAATATCGGTAAAAGACCAGATTTACTGGTTTTTTATATACATAACTAAAAATAAAACATAAAAGAAAGGAGAAATTAGTTATGAATATGTTACTTAATGGATTAATCATTAGAGGAAAGGTATTATTTAACCGTTTCTTACGTGATGAGGAGGGAGATGTAAACGTAGTATCAATCGTAGTACTTATAGGTGTTGCAGTACTTCTTGCGGTTGTATTTAAGAAACAGGCAAAGGAGCTTATTGATACTTTATTTGAGACAATTGGTACTAAGGCAGGTACGACGGTAAGTGAACCAGCCTAAAATTATTTCAGAGTAAGAATCAAAGGGGAGCATCTGCTCCCCGAAGATTAAAAAGTATCAAGCAAAATTTGATACAGGAGTTAAAGGGTTAGAAAATGGACAAAATAAAAAATGAGAAGGGTGCCCTCATAGTGGAGGCATCAATTGTGTTTCCGACTATGTTTTTCATATTGATGTTTTTGTTTGTGGTAGGAAATGCATATGTACAGAAATGCAGGATAGAAGAAATTGTGGTTTCCTCAACCCTGGAAGGAGCTGCGCATTGTGCAGATCCATTACTTGATTCAGTGGAGGCTGATGACGGGGGACCGGGAACGATTCCGGGATTTAAGGATGTGGATTTACAGCCATATAGATATCTGGCAGCAATGTTGACTGATCAGAAAACAAATGTTGAGGAAAGAATTAATGATAGAGTTTCAGGATTAGGAAGTGGATTCTTTACGGGGATGACACCTGATTTTTCTATCAGTAATGTTAAATTTGACAGTAAGTTTATCTACTCTACTGTCACGGTGGATGCAACATATGATATAGAGGTTCCATTTAAAATACTTGGAATGGATGAGTTTATGAAAATATCATATGCCACACATACGGATATACCGGTTTCGGATGTGCCGGAGTTCATACGAAATGTAGATTTCGCAGAAGATCTGGTACAGAGAGTTACAGGAAGTGATATATCCGAACAGACAGGAAAACTGGCAGAAAAAATTACCGACTGGGTAGGAAAGTAGAGTAGATTATGTTTAAATATACGAAAAAAGAGAAAGGTGCAGTATCGGTTTTTCTGGTCATCATACTTGTTCCATGTATGCTCGTGGCAAGTATTTTTGTAGATGTCGGAAGAGTAAGTCTTTCAAAGTCGGCAGCAGAATCGGCATCAGATCTGGCACTGAATTCTCTTATGACTAATTATGATTTTGACCTGAATGACTGGTATGGAATGGTAGCATCATGCCAGAATATAGATGAATTTTATGAAGCATCGGAAAAATGCTTCGAATCAGCACTTAAATCGCAGAACTTATCAGATGATGAAATAACAACATTGTTAGGAAGTTTTAAGTCGATGATAGGCGATACAGCAGATGTTGTGGATTATCTGCAGGTGACACCGGCATCGGATGATAATTTCGCAAAAATCGGTGCAATGGAGGGAGCAAACCTCGCAAACTCGACAATGCTTAAATCACAGATAGTAGATTTCATGAAATATCGTGCACCGCTAGCGGCATGTGAGAATATAGTCGACAGGCTGCGAAGTGGTAAAGTTGATGGTGTTGAAGATATGATGGACAGCGATAAAAATGAACCTGTAGTTAAGGCAAAACAGCATTTCTGTGAGGCTGAGTCAACTCTTATGCGAGATAGTTACTATACATACAAACAACTGCGCGATAAATATTCATATGGAGAACCAGAGCCGACAAATGCACTTTTAAACGAATGTCTTACAGCAATGCTTATACATCGTGAAATGTACCGTGAAATGAATACATATCTGGTAACTAATTTATATAATACAGAAGATCTCCATATATTTAATAGAGCCACAGCAAGATATGATGATTATTCATACGATAAAAGTAATTCAGAATGTCATTCCAGAATTGAAGATGATGGAACATATTATATAGACGGGGATAAATTAAGTGGACAGTTTGATGATGTAAAGGATGCTATAGCAGACTTTAATGATGCAAAAGATAATTTTACTAAAGCGGTAAATAGCAATGGTGTCACATATACAGCGGGCACGACAAATGATATCCAGTATTGGAAACATGCGCAGGATACATATGATGGATCTGGAAAGTATAGGGAAAATTTAAACAAAGCCGCAACAGAAGTGATTAAACAGTATTGTATACTGGAGGCAATGATGGATTGTGAGCCGGGTACAGGACTTCCGGATAATTATAACGATACATATGAAGATTTAAAGACAAAGGTAATAAATATCCGTTCGAAATATCTGGACACTTCAAGTCATGATAGCAGTGATTCATATCTGGTGCTTGTGGATAGATTAGAAAAGATATCAGCTGATAATATTTATAATATAGAACCAGATAGTCTCACACTGTCTGATGGAAAAACAGTTACAACTGAGATAGCAGATATATCCAGCGATCTTATAGGACGAAGAACGATTTTAAAAGAATATTCGGATGCAATAAACATTGCAATATATGGTGATGGAGATGATATAAAATCTCTTGAAACATTAAAAAAGGATGCAAGTGAATATTCAACAGAGTTATCGAAATGGAGAAATACTGCCAATGGTTCAGGAACACAGATGGGCAAAGATGATAAAGCAGAAGCCGATGAGAAACTATCAAGTGAGGAAGCAGGAAACATTACAGAAGAATCCATTTGTGTATTAGAGACAAGACTAAAAAATATAAAGTCACAGATAGATTCAGTTATAGAAGCAATCGATAATTTCACATATGGTGGAAAGAACGTTATGCTGATTACTGATTTTTCTACATTCAAATCAGCTGCATCTTCAGAGATGTCTGAAAGCGAAATCAATAGCAGGACGACACAGTCCGAACTGGAAAGTTATGCAACAGGGGCATTTGAAAATTTGTTCAAGCCTTCTGGTGGAAGAGATGACGTGATCATGGAGATAAATACGGATGATGATTATAATCTGCAGTTGAATTTGAGATTGAAAACAGTAAAAATTCCAGGTGTTTATTTATTTTGGAATGATAAATTTAATGGGGCAAGTGAGGATGATATAGAAAAGTTTGATAATGATAGGGGAAATGCAGAAGATAAAGCAGAAGAACTGGAAAACAGTGCAAAAAATAAAGAAAATCCACATAAAGATTCGCAGGATATAACCGCAGAGATAGATACTATAAAAGAATATTTTGGAACGAGTTCCATTTTGACAGGATTACTTGGGGTAATTGGAAATATAGTAGATGGTGATTTTGATGACATAAGGGATAAACTCTATATTTCAACATATATGCTTGAAATGTTTTCATATTCTACTATGGACAATGAAGGTCGGTACCGGATGCTTAAAAAGAGTGGTTATGATATGTCAAGTCTTTGTAAGAGTAATTACGAAACAGCATATAATACAATGAATGATAAGTGGAATAGTGAGGAAATAAAGGATAATTATAACAGCAATAAAACGTTGACAAATAAGTTGATGAATTCAGAGAATAATGCGGCATATGGTTGTGAACTTGAGTATATATTATATGGCGGAACGAATGATGATAATGTTAAATCGGCATATGGTCAGATATATATGATAAGGTATACACTTAATCTGATTTCGGCTTTTCAAAATTTTTGGTCAGGAACTTCTAATACGGCAGTGACATTTACCACGATTGCATCTGCAATTCAGGAAGCGACAATGGGGGTAGTACCAGCACCTATTGTAAAGGTAGTTCTTATTGCTTTGATAACGGCATTTGAAACGGCTAATGATTCGAATAGATTGGAAGCTGGTTTCCCAGTAGAAATATATAAAGTAAAGGCAGAAGATTGGCAGATATCTCTTGAGTTTGGTGGTGGAGATGGCATATCAGGTGTTCAGGATACATTTACCGAGAAAATAGGTAATTTTACAAATTCATGTGAAAATGGAATTACATATAGTGATTATTTATGTCTATTCATTTTATGTGGAATGCAGGATAACAAACTTGCAGAGTCGATGACACTGCGGTGTGGTGATCTTATTCAGACAAATATGGGTAAGGTGACAGGAAGTGATTCATACAAACTTGAGAATTCAAAAACATATTTTACGTTTGAATCAACACTACGGGTTGATCCATTATTGATCACATTGCCGATATTTAGCGGATATAATGATGCTTATGACAGTACCAGCACAGACTGGTGTACATATAAAGTAAAGAAAACAAGAGGTTATTAAAAGGAGACAAATGCATCCACTATCAAGACACAGCCAATAATAGTTATGAAAATGGAATACATGAGAAATCAAATTAAGGAATAATGAAAAAGGTAAATATAAAAAGGAAAAACGTTATGAAAAGAAAAGTTAAGAATGAGCATGGCGCGATTGTAATGGAGGCAACGATCGCATTTACTGCATTTATATTTTTGATTTTTATAATATATTCAATCGTGGATATATGTTACATACAGGCAAAAATGGGAATAGCGCTAAATGAATCGGCAATAGATATGTCACAGTATTCATATTTGTATTATAAATTCGGAATAGATTCTGTCGATGATGCGATAAGCGGTGCGGCAGCTGAAAGCAGAGCCAGAGCGAATGACACATTAGCAGGAGTTGATTCTCTCATGACAGCAATAGGAGATGTCGAAGGCAGTTTTGGATCAGGTGGAGATTCTGTTGATTTTGACAGATTAAAAGAAGCACTTGATAAGACAGATGCAGCTACGGCGGATATGAAGAAAAATATAGGCGACTATGCGGACGCACTTGCCAGTGATCCGATGGGCTTTGCGAAAGGAATGGGAATGCTTGCGCTAAGCGAAGGATCATCTGCAGGAAAGTCGCTTATCGCCCAGGCGATGGGAAAAGCTTTTATGAAGAAAAATTTAAAGGATTCATCAAGCGGCAGTGCAGATGACTTCTTAAATCATTACCATGTAAAGGGTGGAATGGATGGTCTGCACTTTGATGGTACGGAGTTTTTAGTATCGACAGATGGAGAGTCAAGTGAAAATTTAAGGCTTACATGTACATATCAGGTGGAAGTTGTAAACCTTTTAGACACGGATATAGCACTTACATTCTGCCAGAGTGCCAGCACCGATGTATGGGGCAATGGAGTCAGTTCAAAATAAAGATAGATAATTGGAGTTATGAGATGAATTTACAAAATATACTATTGTTGGCCATTATGGCTGTAATGTACGGAATAGGCTTTTACCTAAGAGCCAGAAAAACAGAAAAAATCGAAAAAAGCTTCGTAATATATATGGTTATAGCTTTTATTGTCATACTTGGTATAACACTTACATTAGAACTGCTTTATAAGGACAATACATTTTGCCACAATCTAAAGAGGGTGGCGCTCATGTCGGTTCTGGCTCCGGTTGCATATATTGATTTCAAGGAACTAAAGATACCAAATGAGTATGTCCTGCTTGGAATAATATATTGGGTGCTTACTATTCCATTAGAAATATTTAAATATAATAAATACGTGTTAGAAGACATAAAATCAAGCCTTGTAGCAGCTGGTGTTCTGTTTCTGGCAGCGGCGCTGTGCAAAATATGCATAAAAGGCTCTATCGGGGCAGGAGATATAAAACTGTTTGTAGTGATGGGGCTTTTGCTTGGAGTAAGAGGAATATGGGGAGCGATGTTTTTATCGCTCATTGTTTCATTCTTTGCAGCAATATTTTTTCTTATCACAAAGAAAAAATCAAAAAAAGATGAGATGGCATTTGGACCGGCACTTGCAATAGGAACTTTCTTGGCTATATTTTTGACAGGAATGTAGAGGATACAAAATGAAAAATTACAGATTTTTAGTTATGATAGGAATGGTCGCCCTGCTTGGGGGATCTGTATATAAGACATACGATAGCAGAAAAACATTAAATGATAATTATGAAAGCGCAATCGAAGACGCTCGTGAGAATAGAAAATTAGGCGTGTGGGTAAATGCCGAGGAGGATTACTTAAACGCCATAGACATAAAGGACAACGTTGATGTAAGGGTAGAACTCGGTGAGATGTATCTGGCAGCAGGCAATAAGGCTACAGCCGTAAAATGGGGCGAGAAGACAGTAGACCTGTATCCAAAAGAAGTGTCAGGATATGAATTTCTGATAAATGCATATCTGACAGATGAAGATTATGCTGCATGTTTTGAGACAAAAGAAAAGGTGGATGCTCTTAAACTTTCTTCTAAAGAAATAAATGAAATGATTTCAAAAATACAGTATGAGTATTATCTGGAACACAGCTATGATGATGCATCTATTTTTTCGGGTGGATACTGCCGTGTAAAATATAATGATACATATGGTTTTGTAAATATAAATGGCGATGAGACGGCAAATACGGATTTTGTTGAGGCAGGAGCTTTTTCAGAAGAACTTGCACCGGTAGTGGACAAGGATGGAAATGCGTACTATATCGATACCGAAGGTCATAAAAAGAAGGTAATAGATTTTGTAGATAATGTAGAGAAGCTTGGCTTTATATATGATGATATATTCCCACTTTATGATGGTAAGGATTGGACTTTCTATAATCTGGATGGAAAGAAAATTGCTGGAGGCTTTGATGATGTTTCATCAATGGGAAATGGGATAGCCGCCGTTAAGGAAAAGGATAAATGGCATCTTATAGATGAAAAAGGCAAAAAGGTTACAGATGACGAGTACGATGAGATTGCTATGGATGAGAAAGGTGTTGTTTACCGTAATGACAGAATATTTGCCAAGGCAGCCGGAAAATATTATCTGCTTGATGAGAATGGCAAAAAGGTTACAGATGATACCTTTGAGGATGCAAGACCATTCAATGGTGAAGGTTATGCTGCTGTAAGGATAGATGGAAAATGGGGCTTTATAGACAAGGATGGCAAAGTAATCATAAAACCGGAATATGTTGAGGCGAGAAGTTTTTCAAATGGATTCGCAGCAGTAAGACGTGCTACAGGATGGGGATTCATAAATGAAGATAATGATGTGGTTATAGAATGTAAATTTGATGATGCTAAAGATTTTAATGATCATGGATGCGTCTTTGTAGCAATAGACGATAAATGGAATTATCTGTTATTGTATTCACAGAATCACTAATTTTATTTACAGGAGGCAAAAAAAGTGAACTTTACTTATGAAAATCAGGGAACAAATACATATCTGGTCTATCAGATCGCAGGCAGCGATAAAATTGATACAATGAGTCTTGGAATGATAACAAATAACAAGATAGCAGGGATTGTTCCGACTGTATTTACCCAGCTTGATGCTGATAAATTTATTAAATATAATGTGACCTCGCGGATTACAGCAAAGGAATTTCTCACGGGGATTGTTAACAAAAAACGTCTGCTTGGTGTTTTCTCAGGAATAACAAGGGCAATTCTTTCAGCAGAAGAGTATATGATAGATGTTTCAAATCTTCTTATAGATCTTGATTATATTTATACGGATGTTTCAAGCTGTGAGACTACGCTTATATGTCTTCCTGTAATAAGTAAAAATAATGAAAATGTAGATTTTGGCATGATGTTTAAGAAAATACTGTTCAGCACACAGTTTGATCAGACAGAAAATTGTGATTATGTTGCGAAACTCATAAATTACTTAAACAGTACACCTGTTTTTTCTATTACAGATTTTGACAGGCTTTTGACAGAAACCATGAATGATGAGATACTGCAGTCACAGACAGAGTCGTATGTTCCGGCACAGGCAGCAGCACAGATGAATGAGGCAGTGCAGCCGCAGGAATTTTCGACACAGGAAACACGAATGTCACAGCAGTCGGCTATGCAGCCACAGCCAATGCAGCCACAGCCATTGCCACAGCAGCCGATGCAGCATAATGTTCTGCCACAGCCAGTAAAACCACAGATGTCTGCTCAGGCAGGAACAGAAGGAAGAGGTCAGATCTCAGTTCCACCTGTACAGGGTGATCCAAATGAGAAAGAGATGTCTTTGTTTGGACTTCTAACACATTATAGTAAGGAAAATAAAGAAATATATAACAGACAGAAAGCACAGAAGAAGGCGGCTAAGGAGAATCCAGTGGATTCAAATATAAATATGCCAAATCAGGAATTTGCAATTCCGGGTCAGGCACCACAGTCTATGTCAAAGTCAGTGCCATCAAAGCAGAACCAGCAGTTTATGCCAAAGCCAGCACCATCACAGCAAATGCCAAAGGCATCACAGATGTCGGTTCAGTCTAACCCAACACAGCCTAAGCCGGTATTTCCAAAATCAGCTCCGGTGTCAAATCCGTCTGTACCACAGAACATTTTACAGCAGATGCCTGTCACAGGAAATTTTGGCGAGACTACAGTTTTAGGTGCGGCAGTGGCGGCCGGTGAGACAACTGTTTTGGGTGCAGCGCAGGCACAGATAGTTAGTCCGTATCTTCTGCGTCTGAAGAACAATGAGAGGATACAGCTGTCAAAACCTGTGTTCAGGATTGGAAAAGAAAGAAGTTACGTAGATTATTTTATCAGTGACAATACTGCAGTCAGCAGGAGCCACGCAAATATTTTGATAAAGGGAACAGAATTTTATATCGTTGATACGAATTCAACAAACCATACATATGTGAATGGAAATATGCTTCAGAGTAATGTGGAGACAAAGCTTGAGCATGGTTCAAAAGTCAGACTGGCAAACGAAGAGTTTGAATTTTTCATGTATTAGTGGATATTATAGGAGGCGGTTATGAATTTTTATATAGCTGGCCAGACGGATGTCGGAATTGTGAAAAGTACAAATCAGGATAGTCTGCTGGTAAAAAAAATAACAACAGATTACGGCGGGATGGTTTTTGCCATTCTCTGTGACGGAATGGGTGGTCTGGCAAAGGGGGAGCTTGCGAGTGCGACCGTGATACGTGCGTTTGACGAATGGGCACAGAACGAGCTTCCGATTTTAGGACAAAATGGTCATATAGATGACATGAGCCTGAAAAATCAATGGGAGAGAATTATTCTCGAACAAAATGTCAAGATCAAAAATTATGGAATGAGCATCGGTGTAAATATCGGAACTACAGCGGTAATATTACTTGTCACACAAAACAGATATTATTTGATGAATGTGGGCGATTCGCGCGCATATCTGCTTTCTGATGATATAAGGGTATTGACAAAAGATCAGACTCTTGTTGAGAGGGAAGTTGAACTAGGAAATATAACAAGGGAACAGGCAGAAGTAGATCCACGACGCAGTGTTCTGCTTCAGTGTGTCGGTGCATCCGAAAACGTAATTCCGGATATGTTTTATGGTGATGTTATGCCAAACACTGCCTTTTTACTCTGTTCGGATGGTTTCCGGCATGAAATCACACCGGAGGAAATATACGCAAATCTTAATCCGGATATAATTTTGGATTCAAATGAGGCAAACAGCCGTCTTAGAATGTTAATCACATTAAATATGCAGCGTAATGAAAGAGATAATATAACAGCTGCACTTATTAAAGTTCAATAGAGATAAGATTTATTAGGGATAAGGTTACAAGGGATTACGAGTATGGAGACTTTAAATTTATTTATCGAAGAAATAAAATCGCAGCCGTGGCAATTTAACGTAGGATTTCTGACGATCATTCCATCATATATTTTTACCATAAGAGTTTTATATGATAAAAAGGTTGGATTAAAGAAAAAAATTGACAAGGCTCAAAAAAAAGGAAACGTGGCGCAGGCTACTATTTATACTGGTGATGCGTATAGACTTAGAAGAAACAGATCAAGAAGAGTTCATGGTAATATGGGAGAATACTATTCCGCTAAGTATACATATGTTGTGAATGGAAAAACATATTGTAAAACATTTAGCTCAGACCCGAGGGAACACACAGGTTCTCCACTCAGAGAAAAAATAAATGTATATTGGTTGGATAATCCAAAAAAAGCTTTTTGGAGTGGAAATAGTAATGCAATAGGATATTGGTATAGAGCATTTTGTATATTCTATCCATGGATATTTTTCATAGTATTTGTTCAGATTTTAACAGCATTAACGAAGTAAGGAGTTTTTAAAGATATGAAAAGAGATAATATAACAGCTGCACTTATTAAGGTTCAATAGGAGGAACATAATGCTTGAGATAGGTTCCCTTGTGGACGGAAAATACAAAATCCTAAACGAGGTTGGGCATGGTGGCATGAGTATCGTCTATCTTGCCATGAATGAAAAAGCCAATAAACAGTGGGCGATAAAGGAAGTCCGTAAGGATGGAGTAAAAGATTTTGAAGTCGTAAAACAAAGTCTTGTTGCAGAGACAGATATGTTAAAAAAGTTAAGTCATCCATGTCTGCCGGACATTGTGGATGTTATAGAGGATGATGATCGTTTTCTTATTGTGATGGATTACATACAGGGAAACTCTCTCAGCAAGGCGTTGGATGAGTTTGGAGCACAGCCACAGGATGAGGTTATCAGGTGGGCTAAGCAGCTGTGCGATGTTTTAGGATACCTTCATTCACAAAATCCACCCATCATCTACAGGGATATGAAACCGGCTAACATTATGTTAAAGCCTGATGGAAATGTAGCACTCATTGATTTTGGTACGGCAAGGGAGTTTAAAGAAAAAAATATTGCGGATACTACATGTCTTGGAACTATGGGGTATGCAGCACCGGAGCAGTTCGGAGGTATGGGACAGACTGATCCAAGGACTGATATATACTGTCTGGGGGCAACACTTTACCATCTGGTCACAGGAATGAGCCCGTGTGAGCCGCCATATGAGATAAGCCCTATACGACAGATAAATCCTGCACTTTCAGGAGGTCTTGAGAGTATTATCTTAAAATGTACACAGCCAAACCCTATGAACCGCTATCAGAATGCGGCAGAGCTTATGTATGCACTTGAACATTATGACGAGATAGATGATATTTTCAAGAGAAAGCAAAAGAAAAAACTTGGGCTGTTCATTACATCTTCAATTCTTACATTAGCACTCGGTGCTGCCTCGATATGGGGTTATGTTTCAGCTGAAAATAAGAAAAGTGAAAATTACGATAATATTTTAAAGGCTGCGGATTCATATGAGGATTATTATAAGGCGATAGTTACTGATCCGACGAGGACAGAGGCATATGAAGATCTGAATAATATGCTTATATCTGATTTTGTTCTTGATAAGGATGAAGCGCAGATACTTTCAAAAATCCAGGTCGGATTAGATAACACAGGAAGTGATGGATATTCGCACACATATGATGTAATGTCACAGCTTAAAAAGAGTAATCCGGATGGATACGAACAGGTGTGCTACATGTTTGGGGAAAGTTTTCTTTTTTACTATGATATAAATGTAGAAAAGGACAGATACGCCAATGCCGCAAAATGGTACAAAGAGGCGGTAAATAAATATCCTGTTGCAAAGATATATTGTGATATATCTGACTGCCTTGATCTTATAAGCCAGTATGGAGAAGCAAAGATAAAGCAGACCGAAAAGATGTATGAGGAGTATGGACAGCTGTGGAGCAAGATATCGGATCTGGAAAAAGAATCAGAGGAATTTGACAGTGTCGATTCAAAGCTTCAGGTGTGGAATGAGATAGATGATATATTAAACAACAACATTTCTCCACTTCTTGAGGTTACTTCAAAACAGGATATGATCGAATTACTGCAGAGAGTGTCTCAAAACTCTGGGAATATAGATAAATCGATAATAAAAGACGATATTGATAATCTTCAGCATAATATAGAGCAGACGATTGATAAGATAGATACGATAAAGGAGGAAAAGTAAATGAGTTACGATACATATAGACTTATCTTTATCGGAGCGGCGATTGCCTGTGGTGTAATGTTTCTTGTATCGGTTACATTATTTTTTGTCTTCAAGATTCCTAATATCATCGGTAATCTCACAGGCAGGAATGCTAAAAAAGCGATAGAGGATATCAAAAGACAGAATGAATCGTATGCATATAGCGACAAAGCAAATGCATTAAATGGCAAAAAGAAAATCACTGAGAAAATCAGTACGGCAAGGCTGGATAATATTGGCGAGACAACAGTACTGGGATATAACGGAGAAGACGAGACAACAATACTTGGAAATAACGGAACAGATGAGACAACAGTGCTGGGATATAGTGGAGAAGACGAGATAACAGTACTTGGAAATAACGGAACAGATGAGACAACAGTACTTGGAAATAACGGAGAAGACAAGACAACAGTACTTGGAAATAATGGAGAAGACGAGACAATTGTGCTGGGATATAGCGGAGAATTGCCGAAACAGATGATGAGCGATGCGGAATTTATCGTCACAGAAGAAATAAGATTTATACATACAAAGGAATGTATCTAGGCAATCTAGCCTGAGTAAATGCCGCCACAACGCATTGTCTATTTAAGATACAAAAAATTAAACGCGACGCGACCCGCTATCACATAGTGTTATAGGCTGGCAAAATATAAAAGCTGGCATAAATGAAGGCTGAGAGGCTTGAACGGGATTTTTTGTATCGCAGCTGCGTCTTAGGCGGCATTAACTCCGGCACGATTTTCTCACAAATCGAAAATCTGCGGCAGACATGCCCTCAGCCAAAATACCCTAGCCGCCGAATGAATATACTGTATTGGAAAAATAGAGATACAAAGTCCAAAGATAAAAATTTTCCGTTTACGTTCGGATTTAAAGCATAAATAGGCAAAAAGGAGCAGAAAAAATGCACAAAGAATAATGTAATAAAATTTAAAAAAATACGAAAATGTAGAAAACATAAATATTTCAAAAAGTAACCATAAACGTTATAAACAATATGTTATAATAGCGGACATAACGATTAGATTAGATGAATTTAGGAGGATGTTATGAAAAGCAAAATAGTAAGACAGCTGGGAGCAATGCTGCTTGCCGGAGCAATGCTTGTGACAAGCGGAAATGTTACGACGTATGCAGCGGAGCAGACAGATGAAAGTGTAGAGGTGGATGAGACACAGGAAGATGAACTGTATAGTGCAGACATGAATGATGTCCAAAAACTTGAAGAAGGGGATGGATATTTCATATGCAGGGAAGTACTTAATGGAAAAGAAAAGTATGTAGCATATATTTTGTTGAATAAGACGGATAAAAATATAAATGAGATTTTAAATAATGTATTTAATTCTAGATACATGGAATCTGAATCAGTTGTTGCAATAACATCGAAAGGAAAAAATATTGACATACCAAGAGAAATATTAGAAATATTAAAAAAAAGAAATATGGAATTAAAAGTTGTTCCACGTTATTATAATAAATTCTATTTTTATGATATTTATTTTGAAAATATTAATGATACGACAGAAAACCATGATTTCGATATTGAGTATAATACTGATGCAGAAAAAATACGTGAAATAGAGGATAAGGGTATTTCAGGATATACATTTACAATAATTAATGCAGATAAAAAAAATATGTACTTGCTGGGTAAGGGAACTATTGAACAGAAACAATTACTGGATAGTAATGATTTATATAAGAAAATAACTAATTATGATAATGTAAAATTATATTACTATGATGAAATGATGAAAAAATATGTTTTAGTGGATTCGGAAATAGAATTTAAATGTAGTAAGGTGGAAAACAATGAGGGGGCTGAAAGATCTTATGTCGAGTTGAAATCGGCAGATGTTTATTATTATGGAACTTATTTGGTTTGCAATAATACATTACCTGATTCTATGGTATTTAATTTTACTGGACTAGACAAAAAAGAAGATAGTTTATTATATTATAAAAATGGTCTGAGAGATACATCATATACAGGATTATGTGATTATGATGGAAATACATACTATGTAAAAAATGGAACTGTAGATTACAGTGCGAACATGCTATATGACTATAATGGCTCAACATGGAATATCAAAAATGGCAGGGTAGACAAAACAGAGTCTGTTACGATGGACAATGGTGTGCTTGTGTATATAAAGAACGGAAAGACAAGTAACGAGACAACACTCTGTAAATACAATGGCGAATGGTATTACATACATAATGGAAAAGTAGATTACAATGCAAATACCTTATGCAAGTACAATGGATCATGGTGGTATGTTCAGAATGGCAAGGTAAACTTTAAATATACTGGACTGTGTAAATACAATGGAAGTTGGTGGTATGTAAGTGGAGGACGAGTAAACTTCAATGCAACCGGACTCTGCAAATACAACGGAAGCTGGTGGTATGTAAGTGGAGGACGAGTAAACTTCAATGCAACCGGACTCTGTAAATACAATGGAAGTTGGTGGTATGTAAGCAGCGGCAAAGTAAATTTCAATGCAACAGGATTGTGTAAATATAATGGAAGCTGGTGGTATGTAAGTAAGGGAAAAGTAAATTTTGATGCAACCGGACTTTGTAAATACAATGGAACATGGTGGTATGTAAATAAAGGAAGAGTGAACTTCAATTATACAGGACTGTGTAAATATAATGGAAACTGGTTTTATGTAGAAAACGGGGCTGTAAAGTTTAAAAATACACTGTGTAAATACAATGGAACATGGTGGTATGTTAATAATGGAGTTGTAAATTTCAGTAAGACAACCCTTTGCAAATATGGTAAAAACTGGTATGCAGTAAGCAAAGGAAAAGTCGCGTGGAATTACACAGGATATATGAATTACAATAGTAAGAAGTACAAAGTAGTAAAGGGAATAGTTAGATTTTAAAAAGGATTAGGAGTATGGAAATGAAAAAGCGAGTTAAATCGTTTATTATGGCAATATTAATGGTATTTACTATATTGCCATGTAATAGTACTAGGGCTGGTGCTGAATACATAGGAGCAAAAATTATTTTGAATATTTCAGATGAAGATGATCTTGTGTATGAAACAACAAAATTTAAATTAATATTACTTGATCAAGACAATAAAATGATAAGTGATGATAAATATAAAGTACATATAAACAAACTAGAAAAAACTAGTGTAATCGAGTTGGCAAATGTGTCTAATGCTCAAAAATATAATGTAATAATTAGTTATGATGGATGCTTGGATTATAAAAATTCATTTATAGCAGACAATGCAGATGACAACTATCATGATGTTACGCTCTATAAAGATACCTTCACAGATTACGCATTTGAAGACAAATATGATAGTTTACAATTAAATGCAAAAGATCCTTGTATTTCTACTAATATTTCCGTAGACAAAATGGATGGATTCACACAGACTTTCGAGTCAGGAGACAGCAGCATAGCAGATATTGATAATAGTGGTAAAGTGACAATAAAAAAGGCTGGTAATGTTAAATTCACTGCTCGTTTATACAAGAATCTAGCGGATGGAGGAATCATTTATAAAGAAATAACAAAGAATGTCACAATGGAAAAAATTTCTCATTCACTCATCCCTGTAAAGGGAAAAGAGCCTAAGGCTGAGATCTATACAAAGCAGGATGGTTCTGCTTTATATAAGTCAAGCGACGACTCATATAATGGAGAAATCACGTATAGCATTGATAAGGCTGATGGTGCAGATCTGGCTTATACCGACGAGAACTTTGAAAAAAATGGTAAGTGGAAAGCCAAAGGCACTTATGGAACTGTAAAAGTTCATGTGGTGGCTCCGGAGACAGACAGATATAAGGGAATAGATGATTTTTACTATACTACCAGTATTATCCCGGCAGATTACAACAGCTACTCTGCCTACTGGGATATCGCAGGTACTAAATACAAAGATACCGACATTTACACCGATTTTTCTGGTATCGTTCCAAAAGCGGACAGTGCGGACGGAAATACATATGTGATAAAGCTTCAGGGCGATGATGATTCTATGTGGAGCAAAGATGGAATAGCTGCAGACAGACTGTCTTTAATTCAGGGAACTAATAATATCCCTGTATCGATCGGAAAGGGCATCTTCGAAGGAGATGAGATTAAAGATGTTGTGGAGACTGGTGAGACGACGATTTCGTTTAATTATGACAGCGAGGCACCACAGGTCAGTGAGTTTGATTTTTCCGCAGGATGCAGACCGAATGAAAATGGATGGAATAATGGAGATATAACAGTAAATATCGCAGCGAAGGATACAGGTTCAGATGTTGGTGCGATAAAGTACCAGCTGACAGGAGCTGATGGAAAAGTTTTAGTAGATAAGTCGGATATTTCGTTTGAGACTAATAATGGTCTTGCAAGTGGAAGCATAAAAATTCCATATAATTATCAGGGGGATAACCTTGTATTAAAAGCATGGGTTTATGATAATACAGGGCATGAATGCCAGACAAAGGAGCTTAAGATAAAAAATGACAGCGTTATCAATGAGCCGGCGGTTAATCTTAACAGTAAAATCCGCTTCTTTAATAAAAATGTAGATGTTAATATATCGGCAGGTGATGATCTTTCGGGCATTGCTTCTGTAAAATATGTTGTTCTTCAGGATGGAGATACCCTTGACTGGAGCAAGGGGGAAGATATCTTCGATGGAATAGCCGGGGATAAGAGTTTTGAAAAGTCTATAACCATAGATAAAGGCATAGGCTTTGCTAAAAAGCTTAACGTTTATGTGATGGTGACCGACATGGCGGGAAATGTCAAGTCGGCATGTCTTAATGATGATGAGAAGTTTACTATCGATATAACAGCTCCAAATGTCGGAGTCAGGTTCTGCGACAAAGATGATGACAAATCGGATTCGGCTCCTGTCACAAGAGCCGGAACGATAGACTATTACAACAAGGCAAAGACAGCTGTCATAACTGTCGACGACAGAAACTTTGATGCTGACAGTGTAAAGATAATGGTACAGTCAGATGACGGAAAAGAAGCTGACATTGCAAAGAAAAAGGATGCAGTGGAAGGTGTCACAATAGGAGACTGGAATAACAATTCAATAAATGTAAATTTTGCCTGCGGACATACATACAGTCTCTATGTTATCGCAACAGATAAGGCAGGAAACAGCAACACCGTTTCCGATATCAAAGTTTCCGGTGATAGAAGTCTTTCATTCCTTCTTGATAATGAGATCCCTTCCGGTAATTTTTCCCTTATAGGATACAGGGATGGTTCGAAAAAAACGGATTTCGGAAACTGGGCTGACCGTGTTCTTAACAGAGGTGAGCTTTCATATAATGTTTATTCAAATATGGTCACATATATGGAAGGAAATGTGTGTGATTCTTTAAGCAGGGTAAAATATGCAGGATATATTTATTCAGATGCCGTTTTGAGCGATACGCAGCTTATGTCGGCTGATCTGAAGTGGAATGAGCTGGAACTTGGCGGAGATTATGAGTTTAAAAACCAGATACCTGCAGTGGACAGAAAGTTCATTATTTATGTAAAGATAACAGATAACTGTGACAATACAAGGTATATAAGTTCGGACGGGGTTGTGTACGATGAGACTATACCTGTAGTGGAAAATGTAAGCATATCTGATGAGACAAAGCCAAACGATGATTCATGGAACAGAAAAGATGTAGATATAAACGTTTCAGCTTCGGATAATCTTTCAGGAATAAAAAAAGTACGTTATACAGTTACATGTGGAAAGAAAACGCTTATAAAAGACGAGTGCAGTTTCTCATTAAATGATGGAAATCCATGTGATGTATCCGGTCAGTTTACAATTCCATCAGGAGATGATTTTATAAATGATGGAAGAATTACTGTAAATGTGACTGCGGAGGATATGTCAGGAAACGTATCTGAGATAAAGAGTATTCCGGTAAACCTTGATTCAAAAGCCCCGGACGGGGAAGTAAAGGACATGTCAGATAAGTCATGGACTACAGAGGACAAGGTATATACCGTGACAGCTCAGGATGAAACAAGTGGAATAAGACGCATCACCTACTCTGTAAAGAGAAGTGATGATGACAGTGTTTTAGTAGATGGTGAAGATATATCGTATGACGCAGGAACTGCCGCAGGAAATAACCGGGTGGCAGGAAAAATCGTCCTTCCGGCAGAAGACCACAGATTTGACTGCAGCGACCTGGTCATCACAG
>ENA-OQQW01000165-OQQW01000165.1-human-gut-metagenome-genome-assembly--contig:-NODE-165-length-47794-cov-19.341628_pt1 | contig 47794 bp, 41 predicted proteins | sample MGYA00243234_ERZ505098 | MGnify/ENA primary metagenome ERZ505098 (study PRJEB26097, sample SAMN02712086) | human gut metagenome | biome: Gut microbiome | host: Homo sapiens | place: Denmark... | reverse complement strand
CTTCAAAGTTGGCTTTTACCGGCTCATTGATATAGGGCAGGTTTTCCTTGACAGAACGGATCAGATCCTCGGTACGCAGGTAGGAAGTCGTGATGATGGAAATTGCGGTTTCCAGTTCTTCATTCAGGTGCTTTTTATAGCTGGCGGCAGTGCTGCGCAGATACCAGATCGGTATAAGGGAAAAACCGATACCCAGAATGGGCACCATGTACACATTCCCAATCAAAAGAGCCAGCACAGCCCCCACAGCGAACAGGATCAGGGACAGTCGTTTTATTGCCTCATAGCGGTCCGCCCGTCCGGTGCCCTTCAAGATCTGTTTCAGTTCGTAATCCTGATTAAAAAAGCCCTTGGCTGGCGTACCCAGAAGAACATTCAGTTCATCCGACAAGGTGGCGGATTTTCGCTGGGAGCGGAAGAGGGCGTCAATAAAATCACCCGGCTTCACACCAAACAGAGCCAAAAGCCCAGCACTGAGCAGGATAAAACAGATAAGATAGATCCATTGCAATTAACCCACCTCCTTTGGCGGCTGCATGAATTCTTCCAATTCCTTGTTGGAAATGCCATTGTCCAGCAGCCTTTTCTTTAAGGAATCGGAGATCAAGCCGATTTTTTTATGGTGCCCCACCACACGGGTTTCACCACGGTCATCAGTTACATTGTCCTCCACTTCATATTTGTATAGGGAATGGGCGATCAGCCGCCCGTTCTGGTAGTCCTCGCCCTCGATGATTTCCATGATCTTACGGGAACGGTCCTCCAGCTGCTTGGTAAAGACGATGATGGGATACGCCTCTACCATGATCTGCATGAGGATGGAGTCATCCATGTTGTACTTGCGTTTGGCAAGGGTCATCATCCTGCGGTAAGTACTGTTGCAGGAATTGGAGTGGATGGTGGTACATACAGTATGGCCGGTACGGGAACTTTCGGCTGCGGACAGGCTTTCTGCCGCTGACCGCATTTCACCTACACCGATGACATCCGGATGCTTACGCAGCACCCGCTCCAGAAGAAAATCCTGATTGATGTTCAACGCAGGGTTCTCGCTGGGGCGGGTCAGCAGATGTACTACGGAATTAAGGATATTGCCCTGTGCATCCCTCTTGACCAGATCAAATTCGCGGCTGCCTTCTTCAATGGTAATAAGGCGCCGGTTATTGGGCACATTGGACAGCAGCCAGGCCATGATCGTGGTCTTGCCGGAGCCGGTGGAACCTGCGATGCAGACAGACACCCCATATCGAATACAGGCAGTCAGAAAGTGAAGCATTTCAGCGGTGGCACTGCCGGAGTTCAGCAGTTTTTCTTCACTGACGGTCTGCTGGTTGACAATACGGATGGAGGCATTGACGCCTACATCTGCATCCACAATGGGAGTTTTATCCACCGAAATACGGATGTTCTTGTCCAGAAATCCCACAATGCTGGGCATAGTATCATCAATGACCATGCCGCAGGCGTTGAGCATTCGGCGGATCACATCGATGGCGTGCTGGGGCGAACTGAATTTATCAGGGATCTTGATACTGCGCCCACTGGATTCGATCACTTCAATGTCGTTGTAGGCGTTGATGTTGACCTCCTCAACACCGGGCTTATAGATCCATTTCTTCAAAAAGGAGTAGCCGGCCATATCCTCATAGAGTTTGGAACACAGTTCTTTTGTAGAGAGCCCGTCAAGGGCATACTTTCGCTTGACAATGTAGTGTTCCATCAGCTCTTTGAGCAGGCTTGTGGCACGCTCTGCATTGCCTTCCCCGGCTTCGGCAATGGTGGAAGCATGGTTTTCGGCAAAATACCGCTGCACATCCTCCAGTACCTGGTCATAGGTCAGCTCCTGATTGGCGGCCGGTGTGAAGAATATATCATTCAAATTACTCATCGGCATCCTCCTCACATTCATACCCCGCATCTTCCTCTGACTGCTCGGCCAGTTCCATCTGCTCCAGAATTTCCAGTACCTTGTTCAGTGAAGCAGTGTATTTGGGGTTGCAGTAGGTGATAGCCTTGAACATACCGCCTTCGGTAGCACAGCGGTCGATCTCCTTACTGTAGGGAAGCAGGCCGTCAAACCCGCCAATGATATAGCCCATTTCGTCCAAGGCGTGGAAGGGGCGTGCCAGGCCGGCGAATGTCATATGCTCAGAAAACCGGAAGCGCTCGTCCACAAGCAGAGGCTGATGGGCTTTCAGGTAGTTGATGCCTTTTAGGTCCGGGGTGAGGATACGAATGACCACATCGCCGGCTTCAATGGCGGCGGGAGTGAATACATTGGTCATGCTGGTGCTGCAGTCCAGAATGACGAAATCTACCAGTTTGGCGGCAGCGTGAATGAGCTGCAGTACCATGGCATATTTGACCTCCGGGTAGCTCAGCGGGTTTTCTCCTGCCGCATAGCCCATCATCCCAATGAAGGGATAGTTTTTCAGCACTGTCACATGACTGGCAACCAGAGAGGTATCAATCTCCACACTGCTTAAAACCTGGCCGATAGAGGTATTGGTCTGGATGATCTGCTCCGGCAGCCAGACCGGCAGCATAGGGACATTCATATCGGCATTGATAATGATGGCTTTCCGCTTGTCCCGGGTCAGGGCTTTTGCCAGAATACAGCAGAACATGGATTTGCCGCTGCCGGGGCTTCCCCAGACGGTGATAACTTTACCCATAACGAAGATCCTCCTTCCTTGATTTGATTATTCTGCCGAGGGTGCAGTTTCATTAGTGGATTGTGCAGACTCTGCAGTTTCCGTTTCCTGGGGTTCACTTTCAGCGTCAGAATTTTCCGCATCTACAGCTTCTTCTTCGATCAAAGTTTCGGGGAAGTAGATTTCCTGCAGAGTCTTATCCTGCTCGGCAAGCAGCTCATCTGCCAGTTTGTCATTGTTGCGGGAGATAAGAGCCACATGAGCTACGCCGTCATTTTCAAGACCGGTAATGATCTTCGCCTGTTCAGGGCTTGCCAGCACAGTGATGGTGGCCGACTGCTGCTTTTCTTCATCCTCCGTGGGTTCCTTGGCATTATCCACATTGATGCCGTCTGAGTCGGTAACGGACAATACTTTGACAAAACGCAGTTCCGGTACTTCGACCGCTGTATCAAGAAAATGGTAAATACGGATGATGTCACCGGGCTGGAGCTTGTCAGAGAGGCCGGAAGCAAGTGTTTTAACGGTCAGCGAGATAGCAACCTTACCGGAAGGGATGCTGTTGAGCGCCACATCGGACGAAACCGGTACAGAGCTGATCTTGCTGGTAAGGATATAGTCACCCACAGCCAAGTCGGCGGTAGCGTAAAGACCATTTACATCGGAGAGCTGATGGGCGATGTTGGAGGGGAGGTTATAGCCGCCTACCTCAACCACCTCGGCATTTTCTGACGAGATTTGCTCGCCTTTCAATACCGGCTGGGTGATACGGACGATTTCCTCTTTTCCATTGGTCTGACGGGCGATGGTTGGAAGTGCCACAAAGGCGATAACTGCCGCCAACAGCAGAGAGAGGATACCGAAGATGAATCGGTTATTCAGTTTCATAAGCGTTGTCTCCTATCTTAAAAATAGTTGGGCCAGGGTCGCTGTACAGCAGCCACAGGCGAGAAATGGCAGGAACGGGATAGCAAGGGGCTGCCCAGTTCGATAAAGCCGCCTGAGAAGAAAGATCACAGGCATTGCGGTAACAGCGGCAGTCAGAAAGACCAGCGCCATGCCGGAAGGGCCATAGACCAGCCCTAATATCCCGCAGAACTTGATATCCCCGCCGCCCAGACCGGTGCCGTTTGTTGCCAGTGCAGCTGCCAATGGAATACAAAAGCCGAGCAGGGCGCCTACCAGGGCATGGGTAGCGACCGGCCAGAGGAAGAGCGGCGGGAGCCCATGGTTTAACAGGAAATACCCCTGCAGGACCGGCGCCAGGGCAGCTAAGGGGATAAAAAAGACGAGTGCCCGGTCAGGCACCCGTCTGTAAAGCACATCGTAGACAGCAAAGCCGGCCACCACAAAAAATATGGTAAGCAGGTAAGCTGTCCAGAGGTTATTCTCGATTGGTATACCAGTCATCATAAAGGCTCCCTTGGATCGAAACATAGTCATTTAGGTTGATGGATAACATGCCGTCAGGAGTCCAGGTATCCCACACCTGTGTATAGATGGTGTAGTCGGTGGCATCTGGGAACCACAGCGGTGTGAAATGCACTGTCCGGTCATAGGTGGAAAACTCGTTGGGCTTGAAGATGAATTTTGCACTTTGGCCGCCGGAACGCTGCAGAAGCCGCAGATAGGTCTGATACTGGAACTCAGGAAATACGGAAAAAGCAGTTTGGGGATAAGTAATGTGGCTGGTCGGGGCATCTGTGGACAGCGTTGCCCGCACTTCGGTTTTAACGCCGTACCCGCTTTTCATCGTCTTGCCGGATGCTGTGGGTACAATATCATCTGGCATTAGGGACATCTCGCCGCTGATGGAAGCGGAGTAGCCCGTATATTCGTATTCCCAATATCCTTCATCCACCCAGTGCCCGCCATCTTCACCGTGGTCGCACCATACCCATACAGGCACCCAGTAGCAGCTCCAGACGCCCCAGTTGGCAGTGAGCTTCTGCGTTTCACTGGGCAGGGGCGGCACAGAGTAGCCTGGATTGGTGTCGGTTGCCACAGGGTCAGGCGGAATGTGCTCATTCAGATCCACGATTTTTGCGACAAAGGTATCCTGAGCGGTATAGGCGCCGCTGACAGATACTGTAATGGTCACGGTCTGTGGGGTGGAGGGGGTATGCCATTTCACCCAGACTACCTGACTGTCACCGGCTGGGATCACTATATCATTGACCCGGTAGGTGGTGCCGAGAATATGGAAGGTAACCGATGCCGGATTATCCGGCGTCAGATCCTGATCCGTCCGCAGTGTGACAGCGGTGATCACATCCGTATCTACTCGGTATTCGACATCAGGGGCCTCAATTTCTCCTTCCGGCGGAGCTTCATCAAACCAGACGATACCAACGCCGAGGGTGCTGATGATGTCGGAATTGTTCTGCTTCCCGGTGGTGTTGCCTGTCCAGGCGGAGATGCCAAGGTCACTGAATTCCAGGAACATGGACAGCGGCAGGTTTTTATGGGTAAGCGAGGTCATGGTTTTCCGCAGATTGCCGCCGGACATCTGATCATACAGGCCGGCTTCAGTAGCTGTCATACAGTAATACTGGCCGTTGTGTGTGAAATAGGCAATGGGTTCGATCAGCAGCTTGTACTCGCCGGCAATCATCCGCTCATAATCGACTCCGGCTGCCTGAGCGACCATCATGCATGCATATTCAGAACAGAAATACCGTTTGATGGCTTCAATGTTGCTCTGCCCCTTGCTGCTGACGATTGTGGGCATAGACTGCGCGGGCTTAATGCAGGAATAGGCAGCGCCGGACTGGAGGGAGAGACCGGTGCCGCCCAGGTACTGCAGTTTGTTGACTTTCCCAAAATGGAGAAGACTGGTCTTCTGCGTCCGGTTTGAAAAGTCCAGAGGAGAAGATACGGCAGTTCCGCTGGATGCGTCAACAACCGTAATGCGGACGCCATCATTACCCGGAGTCCAGAAGTTGCTGCTTGTGCCCTGACCCATGCCGCCACCTCCGCCATCTATGTTTCCATTTCCACCCGTTGCAAAGGCAGAGGAGGGGAATAGACAGAAAACAAGGGTGAAGCAGCATAGGAAGGCGAGAAGTCGTTTCAAATACATCACGCTCCAATCCTTTTGAAAATAGGAAGGCCGCCACAATCCTGTGACGGCCAAGTAGTGCCATATTCAGTTGTAGTAAATCAGCCCATATTGCCGACTTGTTTGTTCAGATCCCCATCACTGTCACCGTTGGACTGCTGTACATCTCCGGGAACAACCCAGCCAAACACCGGATCGTATACAGCTCCATTTCCGTTGCTGGAGCCGGGAGCCGGTTCATTGCTGGGCGGTGTTTGCTCGGCGGGCGGGGCAGTAACCTCCGGAACTGACGGGTCGGGATTGACGGTATGCTCCTGACCAGGATCTTTGATTTCGGTCTTACCTTCCGGCACCGGAGGAGGCGATTCTTCAGGCTTTTCAGTATCGGTAAAGTCGATCACAACCTCATCCTCCGTTTGGGAGGTTACTTTGGGATATTCTTCTTTGGCATCTGTGGACTGGCCGGGAGCATAAGCATCTGCTCCATTATCACCATCTGTCTGTGTGCCGCCATCTGACCAATCGCCGGTGACGCTGCTGGGTGGGGATTCATCCGGCCTAAAATCTCTGGTACGGTCGCGGCTTACGAACCAGCAGACACCCAGAATAGTGACGCAGAGGAGAGCCAGCGAGGAAACAATAAAGCCTTTGGATTGGAAAAATTTCTTCATATTTTACATACACTCCTTTTTTGCTGTTATATAAAGCCTATACGGTAGAATGTGCCGGGCTTTCAACAGTATTGTTAGAATTTTGTGTTGTGGTAGCCTGTTAGCTCCACCCGTTGGGTGATAGCCGGATAACTGTGGCCGAACATCCACACATAGAACTCCACGTCACAGTAAAAGATGTACTCAACCCGTCCATCCTCAACATTGAAATCCAGGCTGATGTCGGAAACCTTGTAATCCTCCGTTGAAAGCGGAATCTTGGAGTCCAGGCCACCTGCCACTGTAGCCTCCAGCATGTCGGTATAGTCACTGCTGGAGTAAAGGGTATTTAGGTACTCTTCAAAGTTGGTCTCACGCTGGGAGCGGTAGGTGTCTGCATAAATCGTGCCGCTGAGGTTATTTAACTCCATTTTAGCGCCGTTGCGGATGTTGATGCAGGTGATCCGGATGGAAGCATACAGGAGCAGGAAGGAAATCAGCATCACGATGCCTACCACAAAAAAGCAGGCGAAAAAGGTGATCTCGCCCCGTTCGTTTCGCAGCGGCTGTTTCAGCCGCAGGAATATGCGTTTCATAGGTCACCTCACTTCCAGTAGTGCTCACTGACGCCGCTGCCACGGGCAACCACTGTGATGTTTACCAGGTCAAAATTCCAGAACCCGCCTAGTTTGGCATCTCCCTCGATAGTAATGAAGAAGGGGGTGCCCAACTGGATGGCATTTGTCATACCGGATGGCCTGGATGATGTGTAAGTAGCGTCAATGGAGTAGGAGATATTTTCGGCTCCTTCGATCTGAGAACTCAAAAATTCAAACAGCTCATCGGTCTCGCCGTTGACGCCGCCGGAAAGCTGGATCTGTTTGACCATCTGATCGGCAGCATGGTCAAGTTCCTGCTTGGTGGAAATAATGCTGAACAGGTCAATAATGAAGGCCAGCAGTAGGACAGCGATGAAGATGAAGACCACCGTACTGAAATAGTTGGCCTCGCCCCGCTCGTTGTTCAGCATTTTCCGGGCTTTTTGAAAGAGAATAGAAACCACCACCTTTACTGAAATTGAAAACAGCCGCTCCAAACCGGAGCGGCTGCTATGCAAAGTTTTGACTGTACCAAGTATAACAGATATGGATTTACGGCGAAAGGGCAGGACTGTGCCAATGTAGAGACAATTTTGTGCCAACCATGTTTCTTTGAAACATTACAGCAGTGATTCCACCAGCTGATAGATGTCGGTAAATGGATTGACAGCAATTCCAAACGGTTTGCTGCTGTCATTTTGAAGATGGTATTGCTCTACACGTTTGGCGTTCTGAATCGCAATGGCTGTATGCTCTGCTAACTGGTTATATACATCGCCAGCTTTCTCATAATCAGGGAGATAAGTGGTCAATGCGTTTTTCACTGCGGGATAGTCTTTGAAAAATTTGGTGGTGTACTGGAAATGCAACAGATACCAAAATTCAAAGCAGGGATTGGAGAGTGCAATCTGAATCCCCTTCGCATCTGCCATTTTCCTTGCCTTGGAGAGCAGACTGTCCTTTGCAGTGATGGGGTCAGGGTTGTTGTAGTTCACATCTCCATCTGCAACTACCCATACAGAGTCTCCCTCTGATACGGAAATCTGATTTTTGTTCTGATATTCCACGGCTTTCCTGATCAGGCTGAGGTAATCAGTTTCACCTCCGCTGGTGCGGCTGCCGACCACACGAATATCAATGTTTGTCTGACGGTTGCGGTAGTGTTCAAAATACTTAGGCTCAGTTTGAGAACCCTCCGTTACAATCAGAATGACAGGCTTTATTTTTCTGCGTCGCTGTCCGCGCTTTTCAATTTTTCCATGTGCCATTTTACAGCCCTCCCTTGATAAAGGGGATCGCACCATAACGGCCAATCAGATAGCCCTTCTCCACCTTGGCATCCTTGCGGATGGAAAAATCGTAAAGGGAGAACAGATCGGTAGCCGCTGTTTGCTCGTCTTTTTCGGTAAACCAAATCTGATCTCTCCTCAGTACATCCAGGTCAAGAAGATTGGTGTTGTGTGATGTGAAAATCAACTGGGCTCCATTTGGATTGAACTCCACGCTGTTAAAAAGCGAGACCAGATGCTTTGTCAGAAGAGGATGCAGATGAGCGTCCATCTCGTCAGCGACAAGAAGGGTTCCTTCATCCAGCACCTTTTTTACAACACCGATCAGTTTGAAATAACTGTTGGTGCCATCAGATTCCTCTGCCATGTTCAGCGCGTAGGAAGAAGTATTTCCCTCTGTATCCTGTACTGTGTGAATGGCCTCAATATTGGTAAAGATATCATTGCGCTGAGAAGGAGCGGGTTCTGCATCACGCATCTGAAGGGACTGTATGCCAAAATCTGCAACACGCAGCATAGAGGCGATCACATGCCGGTAGTCATCATCTTTGAGTTGTTCTGCTTCAAGGCCGTAGGCGTCTGCAACAGAATTTTTCGTGATGATCTGGCAGGAAGCAAACCATTCCAGAACCGGAATCACTTTGGAATAGCTCCAGTTTGATGCGACAGACAGATAGAGCTTGTTGGCCGAAGTGCGATCCTTGAGAGTGTTTTGTTCATCGACATCAACGGTAAAGCGAAAATCTTTTGTGTCTTTTCGCTCAAAAATGAGTGCCTGCCTGCCATTGGGATAGTAATACAGATATTCTTCAATAACAGCTTTGTCTGTTACAGAAAAGCCATACGCATATCGGATGCCATTTGTGGTGAAGATGACCTCAAAGCTGCTGGGGCGAGAGGGTGTTTCCCGGTCAAACTTGAAAGGCGAACGCTCAATGGTTTTGTGGAGCTGCTGGTTATGCGACGTCAGCACATAATTTACCATGAACCAAAACGCATTCAGGACATTGGACTTTCCGGAAGCATTGGCGCCGTAAATCACGGCAGACTTCAAATGCTTTTTGTTTCCGTCCACAATCAGGTGCTCCGGATGTTCGTTATCCTTACTGGCAAGCAGGGATAACACGACATTATCTTTGATAGAGAGAAAGTTCTCTACACTAAATTGAATCAGCATAAAACAACCTCCTAAATCCTTGTTATAATATATTATATCCGCATTTTTGTGAAAAATCAACGAAAATGAAAAATAAAAATCTATATAGAGGGTTTAAGAGGATGGTTGTGTGGAGAGGATATGTGGTTGTCAATCAAAAATGGCAACCACACATTAAATTACACATAAGTAATGTGCGGATGTCAAAAATTTAATATAAAGAAGGTGGTGAGCCAATGATAGAAGGCAGCCTGGGAAGCAGTTTATTTTGCTCCCCAGGCTACTTTCGCTTACAGGTTCTGCCGGATGATCCGGGTGATAATACCTACGGCCACACCCCGCTCCATATCCAGACGGGTGACAGCAAAAGATACATCGTCCTTTTTGCCGGGCATCCGGTAGTCATAGCAGGAGTGGGCTACCGCATTGACGCCATTGGAGAGGCGCACATAGACAACGCCCTTGTGGACATCTGTGACACGGCCGGCATACTTGCCCTGGATACGGCACTTCTGCAGGTTGTCCCTGTCGGTGTTCTCGGAAATACTCTTGATGTCAGCCTTGATGCCCAAGTCCTCCAGACTGTTGCGCCGCACGCTGAGAATACGGACCAGAACCTCATCGCCTACGGAAAAACGCTCATGGGCGTCACCGATCCAGTCCCAGGCAAGGTCACGGGCAAGGATAGAGGTTTCAACGCCGAAAACTTCCACGCGCACAACCTTTTCGGCCACTGCAATCACACGCGCCTGGACGATGCGCCCCTCATAGACACGGTACATACCGGCAGCATCCGTATCCAGATAGAAAATCTGGCGTTTGCGCAGCATGGCCTCCTTTCGGCTGGCAACTACGCTGCGGGTCTTGGAGTCGATACCACGCACGATGAAGTCAATGTCAGCACCGAGCATGTTGCCAAGGATCTTATTTTGGCGCAGCATAAGGTCGGCGTATTCCTGACCGGAAGGGCTGCGGCCCAGATTGATCATCATTTCCTTGATAGGGATAATAACACGGAATCCCTTGTAATCCACAACTGCCACCGTCTTGCGGTTGTCCAGCTGTTCAATGCCGCCCAGCTTGCCGGTGATGATCTTGCGGGTGCGGTAGGCATTATGGATCTCATGCCAGATTACATCATCCCGGTCTTCGGCAGTCTCGACATCATCCCGGCTGCGGATGGTAAGGACGGGGGCCTCGCCGCGCTGGGGGCGGGGCTGGCGCCGGGGAGGAGAAGGAGTGGGGGCAGGAGCGGCAGCTTCCTCCAAGGCAGAAACGTCAGGCTCCACAGCAGGTTCCTCCGCATCAGGGATAGTATCGGCTGTAGCCACCGGATCGGCAGCCTCGGCAGGGACTTCCTCTGTGACAATTTCTTCAGGAGCAGCAGCTTCTTTCTTCTTTCGGCTGGTACGCTTGGGCTTGGGAGGTGCAGGGGGTTCCTGCACAGCGTCGGCATTATCTTCGTAAACATCAGGCGGCTGCACATCAGAGTCTTCCGGCATATCAGTGGGAGCAGCGCTTTGATCGTCTGTTTCAGCAGGCGTATCCCCGAACATTTCCTCCTCGGTGAGTTCAGGAAGGGGATCTTCAGCCATATCTTCGGCAGAGGTGTCCTCCAGGGGCTGATCCATTTGCCCCAGCAGTTCGTTCAAATCCAGACCATCGCCAGCGTCAGCAGGAAGGGATTCAGGTTGAGCGGTATCGGCCGGCAGAGTTTCATCTTCCGACATAACGGTTTCGGTAACAGGAGTGTCCTGTTCCAGAAGTTCTTTTTTCTTGGTTGCCATAGATTAAAACCTCCTATGAATTTGATAGTTTTGTTTAAGACAGGATGGAATCCTTGTCTGTGGTGATAATGCCTTCCGGCGTACCGGCAGATTTAGGGGTCGGAGTCTCTTTGGGTGATTTATCCGTGGGGGATGCCGGCTTGGTGGCTTTGCGCTTTGCCGGTTTCTTTGCTGCAGGAGCCGGTTTCGGCGTGGGTTGCGGTGTTTTGGCGGCTTCTTCTTCCAAGCGGCGCCATTCCGGCACATGGGCAGATGCTTTGCAGGAACGCAGGTACTTGGCTTCCGGGTGTTTGGAGTAATCCATTTTGTCTACCTGCAGAACCTTCTTGCCACGGATGATGATGAGCGCCTGATCCAGCGGGAGCCGCAGGACTTCATCAGGAGTAAGTACAGGGCGTTTTCCAACACCGGAGGTCTCACGAAACTCTGGTGTATAGTTGGAGATACGCCAGGTGCCCAGCTGTTTGGATTTACTGGATACTGCTACAGAGGCAAGCCCTGTCCTGGCAGAAATAAATTCGGCAGTAAGCTGGTCTGTACAGCCTAAAAACAACTGCGCGTCACAGTTTCCAATGATTTCCTGCCACAAATTCTGCGGGTATCTGTTCTGCAATCCTGCGAGATTTTGGAACACACAGGACATGGAGATATTCCGGGATCGTATTACGCTGAGCCGGCGGGAGAGGTCTGGGATTGTGCCGCACGCTGTCAGTTCTTCCCCAAGGATATGGACAGGCACAGGCAGTTTGCCGCCCTCGCAGTTGTGGTCTGCATATCGCACCAATTTGATGAAGCAGAAAGATAGAAACAGCGAGGCCAGAAAATCAAAGGTGCTGTCCTGGTCGCTGGTAACGAGGAAGTAGGCACAGGGCTGCTGACCCGGAAGTTCCAGATCGATCTCATTCTTAGCGGTAATTTTTTTAATCAGCTCAGACTGGAATACCTGCAGGCGGCTGCCCAGACCGATAATCACGCCGCTTCGCACTGTGTCGCTGGCCTGCTTGAACAGGCTGTAGGGTGCTTTGGCAGGGTGCGTGGAAGGAAGCGCCTCGAACAATGTGTCAAGTTGGGATTCTCCATTGAGAGTCAGCAGCCGGTAGACTTCGCCAATGTTGCGGTTTTCTTCCGCATAGCCTTGATCCACATACAGTACCAAGGCCTTGAGCAGATTCATCTCGCAGGCATCCCAGAAATGGTCGCTCTTGCCGTTGTTCGTGGTGTTCTTGATGATGACATCTACAAAAAGCTGGGCCATTAGTTCCTGTCCCTCAACTTCGGCAAGGCAGCACCAGGAATCTGAGTTTTCAGGCGAAACGAGGTTGAATACCTTGACACAATAGCCCCGGCTGCGGAGAAATTCGCTTGACTTCTCGTACAATTCCGATTTGGGATCGCAGATGATTAACGATTCTCCGGTGCCATTTTCGCCTCGGACAGTGGCCTGAAGGATACGGTTCATACAAAACGAACGGGTTTTCATGGAACCACTGGCACCGTAGACGGCCAGATTGCCGTTGATTCTGGTATCTTCCGGTATGCAGACTGCTTTGCCATCCAGCATACCCAGTACAACACCCTTGTGTTTTCGCAGATCAGGCACCAGATCCAGTACGCCGGACATCTCTTTGCGGGACATCCAGCCGGAGGTGCCATAAGTGCCTTTGGCGGAGTAGGAGAAATTACGGTCTTCATCATACTCGCCGGCATCACCATATCCCATGCGCATGACCATGATGAGCAGCACTGCTAACAAGCCAATGCAGATCAAGATGCCATACACGCCATAAGGCGGTCGGAGCACAGAGGAAAGGCAGAGAAGGAAGTCGGGCGAAGCGGCCAGCGGTGAAGTACCATCGCCGGGAATGCCGCCGCCCTGTTTCCAGGTTGCATAGTTGCCCAAAAGCTGCGCCAGAAAGCCGCCTGCGTATAGGATCGCAAGAATGGCAAAGGGCGCTGCAATCAGGCTCACGATCAGTTTTTTCTTGTTTATGGGAACAACCTCCCCTCGAATTTTGTGAAATCAATGGTCTGGAAGCGCACCCGGGAACCGCAGTAGCTGCGAAGTACCTCTGCCTGGAAGTCAAAGCAGATCAGTATGCCCGGGCGCTCGGATAGTTCGAGAGAGGTGTTAAAGCGTGCGATACGGGGCAGATCACAGAAATAGCCAAACAGGACTGGTGAGCCGTCCGGTGAAATTCCGTCATGCTCAATAGCCAGTCCGGGCTGCCTCGCAGTAAGACCTTGGAGCAGAATGCGATCCAGCTCCGCAGTTTTCCCAGGGTCGCACAGCAGTGCAAGTATCACCTCCCCCTGATGGTCGTTGGTAAGATAAAGAAAATGCTCATAGCTGCCATCCAGCATGAAGAAATCATGTTTGCGTCCTCCGGTGCTGGTCAAGATCTGGTAAGCCAGATCCATGCTGTTGCCCAGAATCAGTCCATGAACATCCTCATGGCGAAATTGTTGGGACAGGCGCTGTTGGCAGATTACGCTCCAGATCAATGCCTTGACCCGCATTTCCGATTTGTAGCGCCACTTCATCAGGGCGCTGCTGCTGTTGTAGGTCACGAAGATGCCGGAGGGCGCAAGGAGTATTCCAGTGGAGCGGGAACTGCGGATCTTCGTGGTGTCGATCCCCATTTCTTTCACTTCTCTCGAACTGAAAAAAGCAGGATAGACAATCCTGCCGCCAGCGTAACCCTCCGGCGCAAAAATTGCCGGTTTTTCATCCCGATACACACATACCCCCGCATTATCCATGGTCACATAGGTTTCTGCCAGGCGGTGTAGCCGGAGTCTTCGGTCAATTTCGCATTTCAAACGGTTGGTGTCGGTATCTCCTGTCAGATAGCTGGCAAACCTGTCCGGCCGGCTTTCCAGCAGAGTGGCTTTGGCTCGCGGCCCCAAACGGTAGCCGCGCAGTTTATCCCGGTAATAGGTACGCAGCAGCCCGTCTTTTTTCAGTGCAGTGACAACAGACTCCAGATAATACGGACTGCCGGGAAGTCTGTTAAGCTGGTCTGTGGGGAACTCGCCGGAGATGGCAGTCAGAGAGAGAAGCCTGTACGCCATCGTGTCTGGCTGTGGGAATTTCCCAAGTGATCACCTCCTTGTGGTGTGTGGCTTTTACCGAGACTGCAAGGAACTTCGGTAAAAATCCGTGGTGTAACGACAGAAAAAAGCCCCGAAATCCGGGGCGAAATACGGTGTTGCGGTAGGTCGGACAAGCAATGGCTGAAAATGCTCAAAAATCCGAGATGGATTTTAGGGTGTTTTCATGCTCAGCAAGCCAGGCGGGAAACCGCTTTTTTTCCATGACACTGATTCTGGTACAATCCTTTTCGCCCAGCGCAGCGGTGTTGTAGGCATCGCAGAGCAGGCCGGTATCGTCAGCCATGACGAAGGTGGAGAGGACATCCAGAAGCTGCTTTTCTTCCAGATTGTCGTAGTCACGGATACGCCGGGTGGGAAGGCACTGGTCATAAACCTGCGTAAAGCACACCACACAATCGCTGAAGCGGGGCATGGGATGCTCTTTGGCGTATTGCTCCAATGAGAAGTAGAACGGGTCGAGCAGAAACTCAGTGTTTTGCCTCTGCTTGCGTTTTGGGAGCAGACCAGGCAGGGTGACCTCCAGTACACCGTCCTCATAGACAACCTCAATTCCGTGTACAATACCGGCGGATGTCAGGTAATCGCCTTTGCGGATGGTGGTGCTGGAATATATCAAATGCCGCAGCCTGCAGGCAATTTTCTCTGCCCGCAGGGCGGCGTCAGTGGATAAGACTTCATAGTTGTCCGGATAGCGCTGAATATCCGTGGTATCCATCGCGTAAAGAGCATTGCTCAAACGGGATATATCATCAAGAATGCTTCCGATTCGGTGTGAGATGATTTTTCGTTCCAATCAAGTTCCTCCTGTTTTCTTAAAGTAATGCACCTGGCCCGCTGCATCCACGGTGCAGAAACCGGAAATGCCAGGGCAGTCAATGCGGCGAATGTCTTCCGGATTATCGACCAAAATGATGCGGCGTCCACCGCTGCGGTCATCCCGAAGCGCATGGTTGATTAGGGCCTCCTGGCCGGAAGCTGCGTAGACGATTTCATATAGTTCACCGTTTGCAAAGAAGATAAGCTTGACCGGAAAATCACCGGGAGCATGGTATTCCACCTGCCCGATAAAATCCAAGAGTACCCAGACAGCCCGTATCAGGGAGTTGTCTGATTTTGCTGCCCAACCAGACGGAAAGTAACCGCCTGTATCAGTTTGAAAAATACGGCCCTGCTTTTGCAGATGGGAGAGCAGGGTCTTGATGATTTCTTCTTTGCCAGGGTGAAAGCAAAGAAGCTGCTGCATATTGAGACCGGGATACATCGTGACGATCCGCAGCAGAGCCGCAGCTTCATTTCCATAGATTTCAGCCCTGGTCTTCATGGGTATCACCTCCAATGGCGTAATATAGGCGTATTCAAGACGCATTAAATAGGAAGGAAAGCCAGTCAGTGTAAGCTAAAAAGATGATCTGGCTGGCAAAACTGGCTTTTAGGCGTAATACAGACGCAAAGCAGACGCATAGCGGCGTCTGGCAGGAAAGTTGCACATGGGAATCACCTCGCTTTTCAAATTGTTATATCTGCTGTTCGGCAGATGTGGATTGTTCACGGCGTTTTCGCTCTACGATTTCACGCAGCTCGCGGCGGTCGGTAGTGATCAGATCCTTTTCCAGAGGGCTGGCTTTGAACTCCACCATAATATTGTTGTTATTGGTAGAAATCAGACCGTGACCTCTTTCAAAGTGAGTAATCTCCATTGTTTCAGCATCGGACAGGTGCAGGGCTTCCTGTACCCGCTGGGCTTCGTCGTCCTCCAGATTCAGAATGATCTTGGTCTTGGAGTTGTTGATGATGCCCTTACCAAATCTGCCGCCGTCAAGGTCAAAGAAATCGGCAAGATCCTGGCTTGCAAAAATCGAGGCGCCGCCGTAACCGCGTATGGTTTTGGCAATTTCCAAAAGAAAATCACCGGCCAATCTTACACCAGCAGCACCGGCACCGGATAGAAGCTGCCAACACTCATCGATGAAGATGGCTTTTTCTTCTGTACGGTCGGCTTTGGCTCTGTCCCAAACAAAGTCCAGCGCCACAAACATACCTACGGTGAGCAGGTCTCCGGTGAGGGAGGAAATATCCAAAACAGTGTACTTGTTGTCGAGCCGAACATTGGTCTGCTTATTGAAGGTGCTGGCGCTTCCGTTTACCAGACGATTTAGGATGTGGGCCATGCGCATCGTTTCCTTGGAGGTTTTCAAAATTTCGTACAGGTCACCAAGCACCGGCATCTCACGGTACTGGCCGGGCTTTGCAGGGTCTTCCAAAGAGGCATTATCATGAGTGATGCCTTTTGTGTTATAGGTACGAACAAGGGCTTCGTCCAAAAGCTGTCGTTCCTCGTGAGACATATCGGGGATCAGCAGACTGAAAAATATGTGGAGCTGTTGGATCTTTGCTGCAAGTTCAGATAACTGGATGCCTGGACCGTCCAGAAGTTCGTTCACCGAGCGGTCTACCCGCCGAATCTCCATGACATTGATGCAGTGGGGACTGGCCGGTGAAATCTGGATAAAGGAGCCGCCCACATTGGAGCAGGCGCGATGGAATTCATGGCCTTTTAGGGGCGCAACAATGAAAATGGGGATATTTTTCCGCCTCATTCGCAGCGCCATCAACTGCATGGTAAAGGTTTTGCCGGCTCCGCTCGTGCCAAGGATCGACATATTGGCGTTCTTATAGACCGCAGAATTGAAGATGTCCACGATAATAAGGGAACTGTTGTACTTGTTGACCCCCAGCAGGATACCGTTATCATCACACATCTCATAGGATGTAAAGGGATAACAGCTTGCCGCACCGCCTGTCAGCAGGTTGCGCTTACCCCGCTCATACAGTTTCTTTTCCATTGCCACCAATGGCAGGGCAGATAAAAACGCCTGTTCCTCCCGAAAATGGCAGGTGCAGGCGTTCATGTCCTGTGAGAGCAGGAGCTTTTTCATTTCGCTGACCTTCCATTCCAAGTCTTCCTCGTTGGAGGCAGTAATGGTAATCAGCAGATTCAAGTAGTAGAAGTCCTCGTTGTTGGCAAGACCCTCTTTGAGAAAGTACCCGCTTCGGATAGCGCCATCAATGTCATCAAAGTCGGTGTTGGTGTCGCTGGCGTCCTTGATTTTGGAACGGTTGATACGCAGCTGCTGTCCGACTTTCTGGATGATGGTTTCTTTGGGCTGACGGGAGAGGAACATATCCATATCGATCCCATCACCGGCATTGACGATAAGACTGAGCCAGCCGGCTGGAACCTGCGTTTTGTAGCCATCAGAGGGCACCAGCAAATAAGCATAATACAGACCGTCAATGCAGATATGGTGACCATGCGTGAAGTCAATGCTTTTTGGCGCACAGAATTCGGTGGCGGAGATATGGTCGATCTCACTGTCGCGCCCTTTGGCAAGGTACTCAGCCACAACCTCCTGTGCCCGGATGGAGAGCGGCTTTACAGCACTTTCATTTCTGCAGAGCAGGTTATAGAGGACATCTACCGTAAACTCATCCCAGTTTTCCGGAACGATGACCTCGTTACCGCACTGACGGAGGTAGTTGGTAGCAGTATGGACTGCACTTTGCAGGGCATTGATTGCCTCGCCTTCTTCATCAGAGCGCTTGGTGTTGCTCCACGGCTCACATTCAAAAATCAGGAAGAAACGTCGGGTAATTGCCTCACGGGAACCGATCTGCTGAACGAACTGGAGGTAGTCTTCCTGCATGAGCAGACACTGTTCATTGGTCTCCTGTTCCATCTCCTTCCGAACGGTATTCAGATGGCGGTTGATCTCTGCCCGGCGTGTCAGTACCTTGATTTGCAGCTTGATGGGGCTGATTTTCAAGTAGGATACAAAGGAATAGATGATGTTCCGCTGTTCCTGGGCGCTGCGCAGCATAAAATTGATGGGTACTACCTCGACGACCTTGACATAGCGGTGGTCTTTCGTGTAGATGATGCCGTTTTCAATTTTGGAAATCGGCAGATAATCTGCTACCGGGTTAAGGCAGGCGGGCTTCGGCTCCTGAGTGCGGATAGGGCGTTTTACTTTGCGCTCCTTGGAGACCTTCTTTTTTTGCCTGGCGGCTTTCTTCTCCTTGGCAGGCTTCTGCTTTTTCACAGGACGGAGTTTTTGGCGGATCTCGTAGCTACGAACCTCATCAAACTCCGCTGGGAAATCCTCTCTGCCGGAGCGCCGTGACCGCCTGGGAGCCTTATCGGGCTTGTGTGCCTTCTTTTTAATATGCTTGCCGCCATGCTCTGTCGCAGGAACCGCATCTTCTGCGCTGTTACCGCCTACAATGCGGCGGTTTCGCAGGTACTTTATGAAAATCAGCAGAAAAGAGGAAAGGCTCTCACCGGAAACTCCGATAAGCGCCACCAATGCTGCTGGCAGTGCGGTCAGGCACAAAGCGATGATACAGGCAGTCAGGCCAAGAGGGAGCAATGAAAAAACCGGCACACCAATGGCAAATGCCAGGATGCCGGCTTCAATCACATTGCGGGCTTTGAACATACCACCGAAGAAGGTGCCTGACTCGATGAAATTCGGTGGTATTATGTAGGTATCTCGGTCGATTTTATGATTCATGATTAACCTCGTTTCCGAAGCCGGGCGGGCACATCAGCCGATAATCCAGAACGGACCGCCAGCTCCAGCGCGCCGGCTGGCCTCATTTAAGATAATGGACAGATCCCAGAGCTGTTCGCTCCGTGTGTAACTGGCAGGGTCAGCCACCATGATCTTGCCGTCTTTTACGCCACGCAGGACAATGAAGTGACCGGAAGAGGTAAAGTGGCCTTCAGACATGATTGCTACTACCAGTTTACCATTAGCCAGTGCGTCTGTGATGCGCTGTGGTTCCGCAGTGGTACAGCCGGAAACCGGAAGCCCCCATTCTTGAGCGGCGGCAGGTATCAGCGCATGGTAAGAACCACTGCTTTTACACCAGTAGCCGTTGTTGTAAGACCACTCGGCCATCTCCACAGGGTCAACCATATCGTCCGTCAGAGAGGACACCACGATTGCCATAGCGGTAGGGCCGCAGCCATAACCGCCAATATTGTCCGTACCATATGCTTTACCGGCATAGCGTTCATCCAGTTGATTGTAGTAAACAACAGGTGTGATCCCGTCGGTGAAAGTAACATCGCCCAGAGCGGTGATGCTGTTTCCGGTCCACGCTTCCAGATTTTGCAGCAGACCATCGCCCAAGAACAGGCTTAGGTTGGAAGCGTAATCAGATGCAAGCTCCTTTTGGTCATCGGTAAGCTGGAATACAACATCAGAAAAATAGGACTCACCGTTGTAACGGACGGTATAGACCATCCATGTTTCGGACACCGTTGTTTCTTCCCCAGTCTCCGGATCAGTCACGGTGCTTTCACGAATCTCTTGCTTGCTAGTGTAGGAATATAGATGCTGTTTGTTTTCCCGCAGGGTGGCGGCAAGGTCATTCAGAGAAATGCTTTCAAAATCCTTGTCTTTGGCCGCACAATACTGAGAGATAAACAGGTTGGCGTTATAAATGGGACCGCCGGAATAGGCATTTTTGACCTCCATATGGTCGGCTCCCGATGCCGCAAAGTCAGCTTCGATCCGGGCAAGTACATCATCCAGTGCCTCGCCCAAGATGCCGTTGAGGGTAAAGGTGATCTCGTTGGCGTTCTCAATAATCGCTGTTTCGCTATTCAAAATCGGAATTTCGGGGTCAGATGACGAAAAGGCATTGGTCAGTCCGCCGAAAATAAGACCGGGGAGCATGAGAACAAATAATACCGGCAGCATAAGCAGGGCAATGACTGCCACAATGATTTTTCCGATATGCTTCCGACCTGCCCACACTGCGCCTGCAACTGCACCGTAAGGACCGCCTGCGGCAGCGCCTTTGGCAGCGGAGGAAATAGCTTTTCCGGTTTTGATTGCGCCGCGGATGGTATGCGCTGCGGAGGCGCCGGTCTCCACAGCTTCGGAAAAACTGCTTTTTTGATCTTCTGGCATTTATATCTTGTCCTTTCTCCTCGGGGCTGGAGGCAGCTTTTTGACAATGGACACGTTGAAGGCGATAGAACCGTCAGGAGCCATATAGGGCGATTTGTCAACAGCATCCACAGCGTACTGCTTATACCATGCTGTGCCATCCACGGCATGAACGGTGGTGTACTGGCCTTCCGGGGCAACATATTGGTCTGCGTGGTACATACCAAAGGAGATGCCTTCGGGATGTTCCGCAGTCAATTCTGTGCCGGTGATGCGGCCGCCGCCGATTTCGATATTTTGGAAGGTCGGAACATTTTCAGCTCCGGATTCTAGTGCCGCATATCCCATGTAAGAGTGCAGGGCTTCGGCGGCTTTTTCACCGGAAATGGAACCCATCTGGCTGATACTGCCCGTGGCTACGCTGCCGATTACGTTGTTGGCAAAATTGCCGCCCTTACTGACGGAAGAAGCGTACATATGGCCGCCGATCCCTCCGGCTGCAGCATCGCCTAAAAGACTGCCAAGACCGGAAGGCTTGGAGCCGGGAGTTGTGGTGGCTGTTTTGATGGCGCTGTTTGTGACTTTTCGGCTCACCACTCCAGCAAGACCGCCGCTGGCAAACCCTGCTCCAAAGCCGCCGCTGCCTTTACCACCGTTTGTGTTGACATTGGTGGAACTGCTGTTTCTCCCGCCGCCAAAGTGGTGACTGGAAAAGTTCTTGATGCCGCCGATGCCTCTGGCAGCAATCATAGCCTCAGCCAGCATGCTGCCGCCGGTATGTCCTACATTGACACCAAGACTGGAGAGGAAGGAATCGATTTTCTGGCCGACTTTGAGAAAGCCGATAGCACAGAGAAACCAGATAAACACATTGCCGGAAACGGCTTCTTTTCCCACAGCGTCTACCTGAGCCTGCACATCGCTTTCGGAGATAGCGGCAAAAGCCGGCTGGCAGAGCAGGCAGGAGAGAATTGCGACTGTAAAGGCCGCAAACAAAATTTTTTTGAGTTTCTTCAAGGATAAGACCTCCTTACAACGAAAGCGGGTTCGCAAGGAAGGACCCCACCATGCTTGTGAACAGGCGCAGGCACCAGGCGTTCATGACCAATAGGAAAATTTGACCGCCAAGCATCCGGCACCAGGATTTCCAGATGTTTGCTGTGGTCTGGCTGGCGCCCATGGAAAAAGCCACAGGAGCCGTGTAGACCAGTACACCGAGCAGCACATACCGTTCGGCTGCCTCGAACAGAAGTTTTAGGTAGTTCCAGGCCAGGATGAGAACCAAAATCAAGGTAATCAGCGCCACAGCCCCATTGGCACACACACCGATGATGACCAGCATCACGGAATTGAAGTCTGCAAAGCTTAATGCAGGAAGGTCGGACTCCATGATCCAGTGGTAGGGGGTGCCGCCGATGGTAAGAACAATATTGACGATCTCATCTGAAAAGAGCGTCAGCAGGATAAAAATAACGGAACGGATACTCAGCTTTACCGGATCTTCTGCTTCCACACCTGCGCCAAGACCGAAGTTTTTGAATAACTGCCAGACCCAGTTGAGCAGGATGATCCCGATTGCCAGAGCCACAAAAACAGAGTACATAGTCTCTGCTGCGGGAAAATAACGCAGAAATACAGCCATATCACAGCCCAGCGCACCCAAAACCGATGTGGTCACCAGATCAAGACCGGCCATTACCTGTTCTGCGATCCATTCCACTATGCCGTCTAAAATGCCCATAAATGCAAGCCTCCTTTCCGGCGAGCAGTCAGACGGTCAATCAGCCTGTCCATTGTCCGCCACTAAAGAGCGGTGTCACATACGCCATAATAAAGCCCAAGCCGTTGAGGATAGCCCAGGTGATACAGATTCGTTTGAGCCAGGCGCGGCTTTCATCCACCGTCCGTCCGGAACGGGAGAAGTTCATGAGCAGCAAGGCTACCGAAGCAGTGACGATGGCGGCGATAGTGGAGATGGCGAGGATTTGGGTGTATACATCCTGCATGATCTCTTTGGCCTTGGTCCATACATCTGTTGCCGCATAAGCCGGCTGGCAGAACATCATGGACATCATCACACACAGGAAGGCGCTGTAAGCCACTTTGGGCAGCGAAAGCCTGCGCTTGGACTGGGTATCCGGCTCCTGAAGCTGCGGAGTTTGAGGGGTTTTCGTTTTCTTCAATTTGCGATCCTCCAATTCTGAATGATTTTTTGATGCTCAATAGGGAACAGAAAAGCCCACACCTGTCAAAACAAATGTGGGCTTTCAAATGGCCGGGCGGCCATCTGGGCAGCAAAAAAGCACCCTGATGAAAGGTGCCGTTACTGTCCTGTTCGGTTTTGGGTGCAAGTTTGAGCATATTCAGTTTAACACATCGGTATTTACACTGAAAGAGCAGAACCATGCCAATTTTGTTCCCGAATTGTGCCAATTATTTGCCCGATTGTCCGGAAGGTGATTTTGTCTCTGGAAAGAACTGCTCCAGCATGTCTAAACTGTCCTTGGAGGTATAGCCCCAAAGGACGGAACTGAGGGCTTCAATAGCTTCCCGGCGTTTGCGGTAGTAGGTTCTGAAACTGATGTCACGAATATGCGGTCGTAGGGTCTCGATGATTTCCTCAACATTTTTGAGCTGCTGCGGCGAGAGGAAGGAGTAGTACAGCAGCCAGTAATATGCCTCACCGTTTTTGTGCTTGGTACGCAGCAATTCGACTGCGAAATCCAGCAGCTTGAGCATTTTGTGGCTGCGTTCAATGCATTTGGCATGGTGCTCGATGTCGCTTCCGGCCAAATCAGCGCCAGCCAGATAGACTGAATCCAGAAAATCCTCGATGGAGGTGCCATACTCGATCTCAAACTTGGTGCGGACATGCTGGACAGAAAGCTCCAGGCTCCACACAACATCCCGGTATTTTTTCAGCAGTTTCCAGGTATCATGGTACAGGGGATTATCAGCAACATCAGGTTCAACAAATTTTCTCATTTCAGGTTCCTCCTATTTTCGTGCTCCTCAAAGGGAGTGAGTGTAAGTTCAAAAGTGGCGATTGAAGTGTTTGTGCCGCAGAGGATGGTCAGACCAAAGTGGGCTGTGGATTTCCCTCGCGCACGCGGAATCAACTCTTCCCAGCAGTCGTCCGATAAGGGATATAACTTATAGCGGGAGAGCGGGCAAGAAAAACAGGAAATCCCTTGCGTAGATAGGATGTCAGCCATCTTGCGGAGTATCGTTTCAATGTGCGATTTTGAAACGCTGGAAAGTGCATCCGAAACAATGACCTCATGCTCAGAGATGGAATGGCTCTCTTCGGTTTCAGCAGTTTCCGGAAGCTCCAGATGAATGTTTAAGGTCATGGCAACTTCCTCCTTGTCGATTAAAACATCGGAAATCTCAAACATGGTGGACAGGTAGTTCTGCAGGTAGATCACGCTTCCATGCCGGCCGGGAAACGACATGATAGAGATATACCCAAGACCGTCCAGTTTTTTCAGTATACGGCATACGGTAGCGCGTGACAGCCCCCAGCGGCAGGAGAGTTCGGTATAACTGACCAGCGGGTTTCCTGTACCATTGCGAAAGTAGGCTACCGGACCGACCTCTGACCCCTGAACCTGTGTATCGTTGTAGACAGCGGATACCCACAGATCCAGAACGATGTCCATTTCAGAGCAGCGGGCAGAGCTGATCAGTTCCAGGGCGACAGAGATTGGCAGGAAGAAAAAACCGGTATCCTTTTGGCAGGGGGCATTGTACTCCAGTGCGGAATTGTGGCGGGCCCAGTGGAGGATTTTATATTTGACTACATTGCCGCGGCCCAGCAGTGTATAGGAAATCAAGTGCTGCTTCTGAAGGGTATCCAGCATGGACAGCGCCTGCCGATGAAAGCGGGTGCGGAACCAGCAAGACAGTTCCTTGACGGTGCACACCCATTCGCCGGGCGAGACTGTATAACTGATTCCGTCAATACGGCGGTATGAGGTGCGGAAGTTTGCATAGCTGCAAAGTACAGTAAAATGAAAAAGGCCGGAGCCTCCGTTTATGCGGATGCTCCGGTCGTTGATCAGTTTGTGGATGAACTCACGATAAATCCGGCATCGTGGGTAATCTACCACTTGTTTAATTTGAAGTTGGTATTCTGGCATAGTGAACCTCCTAGTTTTTTATGCAGACAAGTAGTTCATTGAAAAATGTTGACTTGAATAACTGATGGGGTTATACTCATATTTGTATGAGCTGCAAATAAGCAGTTTGTGCATTGCTGGTTTCCGCAGTTTTAGCATCGATACCTTATAATATAGGCTAAAAGCGATAAAGAAACAGTATCAGGGATGTTCTTCATGGCTCTACAATGTGCCAGTCCTTTTTGTGGAAGATTTATCCAATTTTTGACATTTTGGAGTTGACACACTTTTTCACAAAAAAATACGCCTACAAACAACTACAATTTTTATACAACTTTTCGAGTGAAGCGGACGGCCCAATAGGACACAAGACGGATGATAAATAGTTTCAAAAACCCAGCAATTATGCGGATTTTGCGCACTACGGAGCGGTATGAGGCGGGATGGAGAGAGCAAAATTTTATTCCCGACTATGAAGCCGCTGGACAACTGAAATGGCTGAAAACGCCCCTGCGCCAAAGCGGCGCGGGGGTGTTTTTTCTGTCCCCCACTTGCCAAATGCCGCACCGGATAGTATACTTAGCACATAACATCCCGTCGCGGTGCGTACAGTAGCACAGGCGCGAAGGAGGAGACTATGTACACCATCAACGACCTTTATGATCTGACACATACACTGGCGGGGGACTACCTGGCCCGCTTTACCTATCCCTGGGAGGCGCTCTCCGACCTGGCGGACTGCATTCGTGCGCTGGGCGCACAGCTGGACAGCGAATATCTGCCCTTTGGCCCGGAGGTGTGGGTGCACCGGACGGCGCACGTCGCGCCCACGGCGTCCATCACCGGCCCGTGCATCATCGGGCCGGAGACGGAGGTGCGCCACTGCGCCTTTATCCGGGGCAGCGCGCTGGTGGGCGCCCATTGCGTGGTGGGCAACTCCGTGGAGCTGAAGAATGTCATCCTGTTTGACAACGTGCAGACGCCCCACTACAACTATGTGGGCGACAGTATCCTCGGCTATAAGGCCCACATGGGTGCCGGCTCCATCACCTCCAATGTGAAGTCCGATAAGACCCGTGTGGTGGTCACGGACGGTGCGGAGCGCATCGACACCGGACGCAAGAAGGTGGGCGCCATGTTGGGCGACGGCGTGGAGGTGGGCTGCAACAGTGTGCTGAACCCCGGCAGCGTCATCGGACGGGGCAGCCGGGTATATCCGCTGTCCTCGGTGCGGGGCACCGTGCCGGCGGCGAGCATCTACAAGCGCAGCGGCGACATTGCCGCCCAGCGCTGACAGGGAGGAAGAAAAATGGGTAAATATTTCGGCACGGACGGTTTCCGGGGCGAGGCCAATGTGACCCTGACGGCGGACCACGCCTATCAGGTGGGCCGCTTTTTGGGCTGGTACTGCGGTGAATGCAAGCGCCGCGGCGGCGACAGCGAGCCGGCAAAGGTGGTCATCGGCAAGGATACCCGCCGCAGCAGCTATATGTTTGAGTATGTCCTGGCCTCCGGGCTGGTGGCCTCCGGCGCGGACGCCTATCTGCTGCACGTGACCACCACGCCCTCTGTGTCCTATGTGGCGCGGACGGAGGGCTTCGACTGCGGCATTATGATCTCCGCCAGCCACAATCCGTTCTATGACAACGGCATCAAGCTGATCGGGCGGTCCGGCGAGAAAATGGACGAGGACACCGTCGCCTTGATCGAGGACTATCTGGACGGGAAGCTCAGCGTGTTCGGCCAGACCTGGGAGACGCTTCCCCTGGCGCAGCGGGACCATATCGGCCGCACGGTGGACTGGTCCGCGGGGCGTAACCGCTACGTGGGCTACCTCATCTCCCTGGGGATGTTCTCCTTCAAGGGGAAAAAGGTGGGGCTGGACTGTGCCAATGGCAGCGCCTGGATGATCGCCAGAAGCGTTTTTGACGCACTGGGTGCCACGACCTACGTCATGGGCGATGAGCCAGACGGCTTCAATATCAACAACGGCGTGGGCTCCACGCATATCGAGGCCCTGCAGCGCTTCGTGGTGGAGAAAGGACTGGACGTGGGCTTTGCCTACGACGGCGACGCGGATCGGTGCCTGGCGGTGGACGAAAAGGGCCAGATCATCACCGGCGACCATATCCTGTATATCTGCGGCCGCCATATGAAGGAGCTGGGCGAGCTGCCCCACAACACGGTGGTGACCACGGTCATGTCCAACTTCGGGCTGTACCGGGCCTTTGACCGGCTGGGGATCCGCTATGCCAAAACCGCTGTGGGCGACAAGTACGTATACGAGTATATGAGCAAAAACGGCTGCGCCCTGGGCGGCGAGCAGTCGGGGCATATCATCTTCTCCAAGTACGCCTCCACCGGCGACGGCATTTTGACCAGCCTGAAGCTGATGGAAGTCATGCTGGAGCGCAAGCAGCCCATGAGCAAGCTCACCGAGGGACTGACCATCTATCCCCAGGTGCTGGAGAATGTGCGGGTGCAGGACAAGGCTGCCGCCCGTCAGGACCCGGCCGTGCAGAAGGCTGTGGACGACGTGGCCCGCCGTCTGGGCGATACGGGCCGTATTCTGGTGCGTGAATCCGGTACGGAGCCGGTGCTCCGCGTAATGGTGGAGGCGCCGGAGGATGCTATCTGCCGGGAGTGTGTGGCACAGGTGGCGGAGATCATCCGGGCGCAGGGACACGCGGTTTGAGTACGCAATAAGGGAACGCCGTACCGCGTTCCCTTATTTTTTGTTGACATTCGCAGAGGATACCTATATTATAAGGAATATTCTGAGAGGGGAGGGGCACCGTTATGACAGAGCGCATTACCAGCCGGCGCAATCCGCTGCTGGAACAGGTCCGCAGGCTGGATACGGCGGCGCTCCGGCGGAAGGCCGGGGTGTTTTTGTGCGACAGCCCCAAGCTGGTGGGCGAGGCGGTGCAGCACGGCGTGTCCGTGCAGTGTGTCATCGCCGCGGATGGTGTGGCCTTCCCGGAGGGGCTGCCGGAGAATGTGCGGCGGGTGACGGTGCCGGCGGATGTGATGGCGTCCATTTCGCCCATGCCCACGCCCCAGGGGATGCTGGCCCTGTGTGCCCTGCCGGATATGGCGGCGCCTGCGCGCCTGTCGCCGGGCCGCTATGTGGTGCTGGACGGTGTGCAGGACCCGGGCAACGTGGGGGCGGTGCTGCGGACGGCGGACGCCTTCGGCTGCACCGGTGCGCTGCTGCTGCCGGGCTGCGCCGATCCCTATGGGCCAAAGACGCTGCGCGCCGCCATGGGCGCGGTGTTCCGCCTGCCGCTGTACATGGTGGGGCTGGAGGACCTGCCCCGTCTGCTGGCAGACGCGGGGCTGCCGCTGTACGGCACGGCCCTGCGCCACGACACGGTGGACGTGCGGCAGCGAGATCTGCGCCGCTGCGCGCTGGTCATCGGCAGCGAAGGCCGGGGCGTCAGCGCGGAGGTGCTGGCGCTGTGCCGCGAGACGCTGCGTATCCCCATGTCGCCCCACTGCGAGTCGCTGAACGCCGCGGCCGCGGCGGCGGTGCTGCTGTGGGAGGCCTATCGCGCGGAGGAGGGGAACTGAGATGGCGGCTTTGAAGTATTGGGTGTGGCTGACCACACTGCCGGGTCTGGGGGAACGGGCGAAATTGCAGCTGCTGGCGCATTTCGGCTCGCCGGAGGAGATCTATTTTGCCCCGGAGGGCGAGCTGCTGCTGGCAGAGGGCATTACGAAACTACAGGCCGCCCTGTTGGCGGACAAATCGCTGGACCGGGCGGAGAAGGTGCTGGAGGACTGTGCCAGAGACGGTCAGTTCCTGCTGACCATGGACGACGCGGGATACCCCGCGCGGCTGCGGAACATCTACGACCCGCCCCTGCTGCTGTACGGCAAGGGCAGCCTGCCCCTGTTCGATGATGAGGTGGCCGTCACGGTGGTGGGCACCCGGGACTGCACGCCCTACGGTGTGCGCGCGGCGTCACAGCTGGGCTATGAGCTGGCCAGACAGGGGGCGCTGCTGGTGTCCGGCATGGCCAAGGGCATCGACGGCGAGGCGCTGAAGGGCGCCCTGCGCGCCGGCGGCTTTACCGCCGCGGTGCTGGGCGGCGGCGCGGACGTGGTGTATCCGGCGGCCAACCGCCGGCTGTATGAGGACATCGCCGCCACCGGCGTCATCCTGTCGGAGTACCCGCCCGGGACGGAGCCCAGGGGCGACCACTTCCCGGTGCGGAACCGATTGCTCAGTGCGCTGAGTCTTGCCACCGTGGTGGTGGAGGCCCCGGAGAAAAGCGGCGCGCTCATCACCGCCGCCACGGCGCTGGAGCAGGGCCGCGAGGTCTTTGCCGTGCCGGGCCCCTTCGACGCGCCCAAGAGCCGGGGCTGCAACGCCCTGATACGCGAGGGCGCGGGCCTGGTGTGCGAGGCCTGGGACGTGCTGAGCTTTTATGAGAGCCGCTTCCCCCATAAGCTGCGGCCTCTGCGGGCCACGATCCCGCCTCTGCCCAAGGGCGCGGAGCCGGAGAGCGACACGCCTGCCGTTCCGGTGCAGGAGACGCCCGCGCCCACCACGCCGGTACTGCCGGTGCTGGATATTTCACAGGACACCGCCGGACTCACCGACGATCAGATCGCGGTGCTGTCCGTTCTGCAAGCGGATATACCCACCCTTACCGATGACGCGGCACTGCTGGCCGAGCTGCCGGTGCGCCGTGTGCTGTCGGCGCTGACGGTGCTGGAGATCGACGGCTACGTCTGCCGACAGGGAGCGCGGAGCTTCCTGCGGACGGTGGAACTCAAAAAGGAGTAAGTAACAATATGGCAGCAAAGAAGAACCTGGTCATCGTGGAGTCCCCGGCCAAGGCCAAGACCATCGGCAAATATCTGGGGCCGGACTATGTGGTCAAGGCCAGCATGGGTCACCTGCGTGACCTGCCCAAGAGCACCCTGGGCGTGGACGTGGAGGGTGACTTTACCCCCAACTACCGGCCCATCAAGGGCAAAGAGGATATCATCAAGGACCTGAAGACCACGGCGGACAAGAGCAAGACCGTGTATCTGGCCACCGACCCGGACCGCGAGGGCGAGGCCATCAGCTGGCATCTGCAGCACCTGCTGGACCTGCCGAATGACAAGGCCCGGCGCGTGACCTTCAACGAGATCACCAAGAAGGTGGTGCAGGAGTCCATCCAGCACCCCCGCACCATCGACCAGGACCTGGTGGACGCCCAGCAGGCCCGCCGTGTGCTGGACCGCATCGTGGGCTATCAGCTCTCCCCCCTGCTGTGGAAGAAGATCCGCCGCGGCCTGTCTGCCGGCCGTGTGCAGTCGGTGGCGATCCGGCTGGTGGCCCAGCGTGAGCAGGAGATCGCGGCCTTCGTGCCCCAGGAGTACTGGACGTTGGACGTACACCTGCAAAACCACGCCGCCGCATCCTTTACCGCCCACTACTACGGTGTGGACGGCAAGAAATACGAGCCTAAGGACGAGGCGGACACCCAGCGCATCGTGGAGGAGCTGAAAAAAGAGGCCTTCGCGGTCAAGACCGTGAAGCGTACCGACAAGCAGCGCAGCCCCACGCCGCCCTTTACCACCTCCAGCTTACAGCAGGAGGCCTCCCGCAAGCTGAATATGACGCCCCGTCGGACCATGGCCATTGCCCAGCAGCTGTATGAGGGCGTGGACATCACCGGCGAGGGCACCGTGGGTCTGATCACCTATATGCGTACCGACTCGCTGCGTATCTCCGACGAGGCCCAGGCCCAGGCCCGCGAGCTGATACAGTTCCGCTACGGCGCGGCGTATTGCCCCACTGTACCCCGGAAGTACAAGACCAAGGCCGGAGCCCAGGACGCCCACGAGGCCATCCGTCCCTCCGACCCGGCGCTGACGCCGGAGCAGGTGAAGGGCGACCTGACGCCGGAGCAGTACCGCCTCTACCGACTGATCTGGAGCCGCTTCCTGGCCAGCCAGATGGCCAACGCCGTGTATGACAGCATCTCCGTGGAGATCGCCGCCGGTGCCCATGCCCTGCGGTGCTCCGCCAGCAACCTGAAATTCGCCGGCTATACCGCCGTATATGAGGAGAGCCGGGACGATGACAAGGAGGAGAAGGACTCTCCCCTGCCGCCGCTGGAGGAGGGCGAGCAGGTGACGGCGGTGGGCTTTGCGCCCCTGCAGCATTTCACCCAGCCCCCGGCCCGCTATACCGATGCCACCCTTATCCGCACCATGGAGGAGAACGGCATTGGCCGCCCCTCCACCTATGCGCCCACCGTGTCCACTATTCTGGACCGCGAGTACGTCATCAAGGAGGGCAAGTACCTGCGCCTGACACCGTTGGGCGGCGTGGTCAACGACCTGATGTGCCAGCGGTTCCCGGACATCGTGGATGTAAAGTTCACCGCCCGTATGGAGCAGAAGCTGGACGATGTGGAGGCCGGCCAGGTCAAGTGGAAGGACCTGATCCGCCAGTTCTACGTGCCGTTCCATGAGAACCTGGAGCAGGTCGAGAAGGACATGGAGGGCGTGTACCTGAAGGTCCCTGATGAGGTGACCGAGGAGAAGTGCGACCTGTGCGGCCGCAACATGGTGGTCAAGTCCGGCCGGTTCGGCCGGTTCCTGGCCTGCCCCGGCTACCCGGAGTGCAAGTTCACCAAGCCTCTGGTGGTGGAAATGCCCGGCCGCTGCCCCAAGTGCGGCGGACGCATCCTGAAAAAGACCAGCCGTAACGGCTATACCTACTACGGCTGCGATAAGTTCCCCACCTGCGATTTTATGACCTGGGACGTGCCGGTAAAGGACGACTGCCCTGTGTGCGGCAAGACCATGTTCAAGAAGGCCGGCAAGGGCTTCAACAAGCCCTTCTGCGCCAATCCCGAGTGCCCGAACTTCCTGCCGGAGGACAAGCGCGGCTATCGCCGCCGCAAGACCGATGACGCCGCGGCGTCTGCCGAGGACAGTGCGCCGGCCGCGGAGGAAAAGCCTGCGGCGCAGCCCGAGACGAAAAAGTCCGCTGCGAAAAAGACCACGGCTGCCAAGAAGCCGGCTGCTGCCAAGAAGACTACAGCGGCCAAGAAGCCTGCCGCGGCCAAGAAGACGACCACAAAAAAGACTACGACCAAGAAAGCGGAAGAATAAATGGAAAGCGTAACTGTGATCGGCGCGGGCCTGGCCGGGTCCGAATGTGCCTGGCAGCTGGCCCAGCGGGGCATCCCCGTGGTGCTGCGGGAGATGAAGCCGGAGAAGAAGACCCCCGCCCATGTGACCGGCTATTTTGCGGAGCTGTGCTGCTCCAATTCCCTGCGGGGCGCGGGGCTGGAGAACGCCGTGGGCCTGCTGAAAGAGGAGCTGCGGCGGCTGGACAGTCTGATCCTCCGCTGCGCGGACGCCACGGCGGTGCCCGCCGGCGGTGCGCTGGCGGTGGACCGGGAGGGCTTTGCCCGCATGGTCACCGAGTCCGTGCTGGGCCACCCCAATATCACCATGGTCCCCGGCGAGGTGACCGCTATACCGGAGGGGAATGTGGTCATCGCCAGCGGCCCGCTGACCTCTGACGCGCTGGCGGATGCCATTGCGGAAAAGCTGGGCGGCGGCCATACGCTGAACTTCTTTGACGCGGCGGCCCCGCTGGTGACCTTCGACAGCGTGGACATGGACAGTGCGTATTTCGCCTCCCGCTACGATAAGGGCACCCCGGACTACATCAACTGCCCCATGACCAAAGAGGAATATCAGGCCTTCTGGGCGGAGCTGGTGAAGGCGGAGGAGGCCGAGGTCCACGGCTTTGAGGACAGCGGCGTGTTCGAGGGCTGTATGCCGGTGGAGGTCATGGCCCGCCGGGGCGAGGACACCCTGCGCTTCGGCCCTCTGAAGCCCCGGGGCCTGGTGGACCCCAAGACCGGCCGTGAGCCCTACGCCGTGGTGCAGCTGCGGCGTGACAACGCCGATGGCACCATCTACAATCTGGTGGGCTTCCAGACCCACCTGAAATGGGGCGAGCAGAAGCGGGTGTTCTCCATGATCCCCGCCCTGCATGACGCCCAGTACCTGCGCTACGGCGTCATGCACCGCAACACCTATCTGGACTCGCCCCGGCTGCTGGACCGCTATTACCGGCTGAAAAGCGATCCCCGTATCGCCTTCGCCGGTCAGATGACCGGCGTGGAGGGCTATGTGGAGTCCTGCGCCAGCGGTTTTCTGGCGGGTATAGAGTTGGCCCGGCGGCTGAAAGGACAGGCGCCCCTCGACCTTCCCCGTGAGACGGCCATCGGCGCCCTGGGCCTGTATGTCAGCAACGAGAGCGTGGCGGACTTTCAGCCCATGAACGTGAACTTCGGCATTATCCCGCCGCTGGACCACCGGGTCAAGGGTAAGCGCAACAAAAATGCCGAGCTGAGCCAGCGGTCACTGGCCATTCTGGATACCATCAAAGAGGAGGTGCTCTCTCTGTGAAGATCATCATCGACGCTATGGGCGGCGACAACGCCCCGCTGGAGATCGTCAGGGGTGCGCTCAGCGCCCACAGCCGCTTCGGCTGCGACATCGTCCTCACCGGCGACGAGGCGGCCATCCGGGCCGCGGCGGCCCGGTGCGGCGCGGCAACGCTGCCGCAGGGTGTGACCATCCGCCCCACCACGGAGACGGTGGAGATGTGCGACGACCCTGCCACGGTGTTCCGCCGGAAGAAGGATACCTCCATGGGCGCGGCATTGACTATGCTGCGCGATGGAGAGGGCGACGCAGCGGTGTCCGCCGGCTCCACCGGTGCGCTGCTGACCGGTGCGACGCTGATCACCAAGCGTATCCATGGCATCCGCCGTGCGGCCATGGCCCCGGTCATCCCCACCACCACCGGCAGCGCTGTGCTTATCGACTGCGGCGCCAACGCCGAGTGTACCCCGGAGTATCTGCTCCAGTTCGCCTATCTGGGCAATTTCTATGCCCAGCGGGTGCTGGGGGTGGCGACGCCCCGCGTGGGCCTGCTGAATATCGGCGCGGAGGACAGCAAGGGCACCGACCTGCAAAGGCAGACCCTGGCCCTGCTGCGCGCGGCGGACGCCCGGGGCGATCTGCACTTCATCGGCAATATCGAGGCCAAGGACGCCATCAAGGGTGGCTGTGATGTGATCGTTACCGACGGCTTCTCCGGCAACGTGATGCTCAAGTCCATCGAGGGCGTGGGCTCCTTCGCAGGCAGCGCCCTGAAGGGAATGTTCAAAAAGAACCTGCTGACGAAGCTTGCCGCCCTGCTGGTCATGCCGGGGCTGAACGCCTTTAAAGCGCGGCTGGACCCCAACAAGGTGGGCGGCACGGCCTTCATCGGCATCTCCAGGCCGGTCATCAAGGCCCACGGCGGCTCCAACGCCGAGGCCATCGAGAACGCGGTGGGGCAGGCCATTCAGGTGGCCGAAAGCGGTATTACCGAGGCCATCGCGGCGCACATAGACAAAATGCAGCTTCCCACCGTATAAATTTACCAAAAAGGTATTGACACTGTCACACGATTGCCGTATTATTTTCGGAGATAACAAGCAAAGAAGGAGGAATACCCTTGACTATGGAAGAGATCTTCAAGACGATGCAGGATCTGATCGCCGAGCAGTTCGCTATCGATGCCGACGAGATCAGCATGGACAGCTCTTTCGTGGACGACCTGGGTGCCGATTCTGTGGATCTGGTGGAATTGGTCATGGCGATGGAAGAGGAGTTTGACATCGGCGAGATCGACGAAGAAGACCTGGCCGGCCTCAAGACCGTCGGCGACTGCGTCCGCTATCTCAACAGCAAGCTGGGCTGATCCGACTATAACGACAGAAAATACGGCCCGGCAGGGCCGTATTTTTTCAGGAGGTTCCTATGGAAGAACTGGAAAAAAAGCTGGGCTACACCTTCCGTGACCCGGAGCTGCTCCGTGCCGCCCTCTACCACAGCTCCTACGCCAACGAGCACCGCAGCGAGGGCATACGCAGCAACGAGCGCTTGGAATTCCTGGGCGATGCCGTGTTGGGCTTTGTGTCCGCCGAGCACCTGTTCAAAAAGCACCCGGAGCTGCCGGAGGGTGACCTGACCCGCATCCGTGCCGCCCTGGTGTGTGAGGAGAGCCTGCATGAGGTGGCCCAGTCCCTGGACCTGGGCAATTACCTGCTGCTGGGCAAGGGCGAGGAGCAGGGCGGCGGCCGCTGCCGGCCCTCCATACTGGCCGACGCCACCGAGTCCGTGTTTGCCGCCGTGTATCTGGACGGCGGGATGGACGCCGCCAGCGACCTCATCCACCGTGTCCTGCTGGACAAGGAGCGTGAGGAGGTGGTGGAGGAGCGCCGCCGGGACTATAAGACGGAGCTGCAGGAGCTGGTCCAGCGCAGAAGTGGCCAGGTGCTGCACTATGAGCTGACGGGGACCTCTGGCCCCGACCACGCCAAGCAGTTCACCTTCCGGGTGACGCTGAACGGCAGAGAGCTCGGCCAGGGCACCGGCCGCAGCAAAAAGGAGGCGGAGCAGTCCGCCGCCCGCAGCGCCCTGGCACAGTGGAACGAGCAATAAGCAAAAAGAGAACGCCCGCCGGGATTACCACCGGCGGGCGTATTTTTTAGAAGGTGAAGGTATATCCGTCCCGCAGCAGCAGTATCTGCTGGGTGTCTTTTTCCGCTTTACTGAGATGGATCGTGGACTGATGCCCGTCCGCCGAATCTCGCAGCCAAACGGCAGGCATGGTGGGATCGCCGCAGTAGGCCGTGGTGTACATGATGGCCACTGCGTTGCCGATGTCGCTGCCCTCCTGCTGTGCGTATGCGTCAAACAGCCCGGATAGGCTTTCCCCGCTGTAGCGGATGCTGCTCCGGCGTGCGTCCGTGCCGCTTTGCGTCACCGGTCCATAGATAAAGTCACAGGCATAATATACGCCGTCCTGCTTGACGTAATTGAAAACGTGCTCGCTTTCCAGCCAGAATACATAGACGTAACCGACCTCGTCATAGTCGCCGTTCAACAGCGCACCGAACAGCGCCGACGTACCCACGCAGGCACCGCTGTTCAGCTGATACCGCAGCGCCGCCCCTATGCCGGCGTCATCCGGAGCAAAGCTATAGCCCCGCGCTTCCAAAAACTGCGCGGCGTCGGCCACCGTGGAGATCTTTTCACAGGCCTCCGCAAAGGAGATCCCCGCATCCGCAAGCGCCTGTATCTCTTCGTCAGTGTACTCCCGCTGTTCAAAGGCCTTCCGCTGTTCCTGCTCCTCTTTGCTCAGAACGGGGTACGCGTTTGCCGTGTAGGCGGACGTACTGAAGCCGCACGCTGTCCGCAGCATATCCGCCAGCTTCTGTGCATCCGCGTTCACATAGTTCTCGCCGGAGAGGACGAGCCAGCAGTCGCCGCGTATCTCAAACGGGTCAAATGCATAATACAGTCCGTCCTGCGCTATGGCGGCATAGGCGCTATAATTGCTGCTGGAATGCAGATCGATGCGCCCGCTTTCCTCATAGTCCCCTGCCAGCAGATACAGCAGCGCATCCACCCAGCCGCGGGGCTGGCTGCTGCCGCGCAGCAGCGTGGTCTCCGCGTCCTGACTGTCGATATCCTCGCTGTCCTGCTGCCGTGCCTTCAGCAGCCGCAGCGCGTCCGGTACGGTGCTCACAGTCGCCGCCATCTCCGCGGTGTCCCCGCCGTCCAACAGCGCCGTGATCTCCTCCCCGGTCAGCTGCGGTTCGCCGAATACCGCCGGATAGCACACGCCGTCCACGCGGTAACATTCCACACCGTTGGAGGTCACTGTTTTGGCGCTGCTCTCACCGCACCCCGTCAGCGCCGCCAGCGCCAGCAGACACAGCACCAGCGCAATACATCTCTTTCGCATGATATTCTCTCCCTTTTTCGCGTTTTTACCATCATAGCACACGGAGTACGGCATGGCAAGCAAAAAGCACCGCCGAGGGCGGTGCTTTTTTGTGCTTATTACGGCTGGTAGTGGTGCGCGTCCTGCAGCACCATCTCCTTGACCTTCATCAGCCGTGTGGTGTTGCCGCGCTCGTTCTCGTCCAGCTTCATGGTGATATAGCGGATGTTCTGCTCCGTCTCCGGGATCATCACATACTCCAGCGCGTTGACCCGCCGGCGGGTCTTTTCGATGTCCTGGGCCAGCAGCTGCATGGTCTTTTCCACCTGCGCCAGCTCCAGCATATCGGCGAATACCGCCTGCATCTTCTCCAGCGCCGCGTCCAGCTCGCCGCTGGTCTGGGCGAAGCCGTAGGGCAGCAGCGCGTCGTCGCCGCTGTCGGTCTGGAAGGTGAACACCGGTACGTTGACGCTCATAACATTCCGGGTGGACACCTCCAGCGACACGCTGCGCCGCGGGCAGGACAGGGCCTCCTCCAGCACCTCCGGTCCCATCAGGGCGGCGGCCACGGTGAAGGCGGCGTTGGCCTCCTTCAGCCCCTGCTCCACCTTGGCGCGGAGCGCGCGGTTGCGCCGCACCACGTCCATAAACTGCTTCATCAGCTCGTCCCGCTTGTCCTTCAGCAGCTTGTGGCCCCGGCGTGCGGTCTTCAGCCGGCCCTTCAGCCGGGTCAGCTCCATCCGGGTGGGATTGACAGTCTTTCCCGCCATGGCGCTCACTCCTTCACCGGCAGATACTTGTTCAGCATCTCCGGCTTGATGCGCTTCAGCTCACTGCGGGGCAGCATACGCAGCAGCTCCCAGCCCAGGTCCAGTGTTTGCTCTATGGTGCGGTTCTCGTCGAACCCCTGCGAGACGTAACGCTTCTCGAACTCGTCGGCGAACTTGGCGTACAGCAGGTCCGTGGGACTCAGGGCAGCCTCGCCCAGAATGGTCATCAGCTCCTTGGCCTCCTTACCGCTGGCGTAGGCGGCGAACAGCTGGTTCATGGTGGGCGCGTGATCCTCCCGGGTCTTGCCGGCGCCCACGCCCTTGTCCTTCAGACGGGACAGGGAGGGCAGCACGTCCACCGGCGGCAGGATGTTCTTGCGGTACAGGTCGCGGCTCAGAATGATCTGCCCCTCGGTGATGTAGCCGGTCAGGTCGGGGATGGGGTGGGTCTTGTCGTCCTCCGGCATGGTCAGGATGGGGATCATGGTGATGGAGCCCTTGCACCCCAGCTTGCGGCCGGCGCGCTCGTACATACTGGCCAGGTCGGTGTACAGATAGCCGGGATAGCCGCGGCGTCCGGGGACCTCCTTCTTGGCGGCGGAGACTTCACGCAGCGCCTCGGCGTAGTTGGTGATATCCGTCAGGATCACCAGCACGTGCATATCCTTCTCAAAGGCCAGATACTCCGCGGCGGTCAGCGCCATACGGGGCGTGGCGATACGCTCCACGGCGGGGTCATTGGCCAGGTTGGTGAACAGCACCGTGCGCTCGATGGCGCCGGTGCGCTGGAACTCCCGCACAAAGAACTCCGACTCCTCAAAGGTGATGCCGATAGCGGCGAACACCACGGCGAAGTTGGAGCTGTCGTCCAGCACCCTGGCCTGTCGGGCGATCTGCGCCGCCAGATTGGCGTGGGGCAGGCCGGAGCAGGAGAAGATGGGCAGCTTCTGGCCGCGGACCAGGGTATTCAGCCCGTCGATGGTGCTGATGCCGGTCTGAATGAACTCGTTGGGATAGTCACGGGCCGCCGGGTTCATGGGCAGGCCGTTGATGTCCCGGTATTCCTCCGCCAGCAGGGCGGGGCCGCCGTCGATGGGTTCGCCCATGCCGTTGAACACGCGCCCCAGCATATCGGCGGATACGCCCAGCTGCAAGGGGTGGCCCAGGAAGCGGATGGTGGCATCCCGCAGGTTGATGCCGGCGGAGGAGTCGAACAGCTGGACCACGGCGCGGTCGCCGTTGACCTCCAGCACCTTGCAGCGGCGGACCTCGCCGCTGTGCAGCTGGATCTCCGCCAGCTCGTCATAGGTGACGCCCTCCACATGGTCCACCACCATCAGGGGACCGGACACCTCGTGGATGGTACGGTATTCCTTCATCATTCCTCTTCACCAGCCTTTCGGATCAGCTCGGCGATCTCGCGCTCCATATCAGCGCGGACGGCGGCGTAGTTGGCGGCGTATTCCTCTGCGGCGGCGTACTTGGCCCAGCCCAGCTTCTCCCGGGCGGGGATGGCGTACAGCGCGGATGGGGCCACGGCCTTGTCCACAGCGCCGCGGCACAGGGACTCGTAGTGCAGAATCAGCCCCAGCAGCTGCATCTGCCGGTCAAAGCTGGAGTAGGAGTCCACGTCCATAAAGGCATTCTGCTGCAGGAAGTCTTCTCGCAGCATCCGGGCGATCTCCAACGTCAGCTGGTCGTTGGCGGACAGGGAATCCTTGCCCACCAGCTGGACGATCTCGTTCAGCTCGTTCTCCTCCTGCAAAAGGTGCATGGCGCGGTTGCGGTTCCGGATGAAGTCCTCGCCCATGTTCTCGTTGAACCAGGGCGTCACCGCGTCCAGATACAGGGAGTAGGAGTTCAGCCAGTTGATGGCCGGGAAGTGGCGGCGATAGGCCAGCGAAGCGTCCAGCGACCAGAAGACCTTGACGATACGCATGGTGGCCTGTGCCACCGGCTCACTCAGGTCGCCGCCGGGAGGCGACACCGCGCCCACGGCGGTCAGGGAGCCGGTGCGCTCGTCGCTGGCCAGGCACTGTACCACGCCGGCGCGCTCATAGAACTGCGCCAGACGGGAGGCCAGATAGGCGGGATATCCCTCCTCACCGGGCATCTCCTCCAACCGGCCGGACATCTCGCGCAGGGCCTCGGCCCAGCGGGAGGTAGAGTCGGCGATGACGGCCACATCGTAGCCCATGTCGCGGAAATACTCCGCGATGGTGATGCCGGTGTAGACCGATGCCTCACGGGCGGCCACAGGCATATCCGAGGTGTTGGCGATCAGCACGGTACGCTTCATCAGGCTCTCGCCGGTGCGGGGGTCGGTCAGCTCCGGAAACTCCCGCAGTACGTCGGTCATCTCGTTGCCGCGCTCGCCGCAGCCGATATAGACCACGATGTCCACGTCGGCCCACTTGGCCAGCTGGTGCTGCACCACGGTCTTGCCGGAGCCGAAGGGCCCGGGCACGGCGGCGGTGCCGCCCTTGGCGATGGGGAACATGGTGTCGATGACACGCTGGCCGGACTGCAAAGGCTTTACCGGCGGGAATTTCTTTTTATAGGGGCGGCCCACGCGGACGGGCCACTTCTGCACCATGGTCAGCTCACGCACCTCACCGTTGGCCAGCTTCACCCGGGCGATGGGCTGGGTGATGTTGTACTGTCCGGCCTCGGCCAGCCACGCCACCGTGCCCTCGGCGCCCTTGGGCACCATGATCTTGTGCAGCACGGACTCCGTCTCCGGCACGGTGCCCAGAATGTCGCCCACAGCCACGGTGTCGCCCACAGCGGCGGTGGGGGTAAAGTCCCACAGCCTGTCGCGGTCCAGCGGCGGCACCTGAATGCCGCGGGTGATGTTGCTGCCCACCCGGCGGACGATCTCCTCCAGCGGACGCTGGATGCCGTCATAGATATTCTCGATCAGGCCGGGGCCCAGTTCCACGCTCAGCGGTGCGCCGGTGGTGACCACATCAGCGCCGGGACCAAGACCGGACGTCTCCTCATACACCTGTATGGAGGCCCGGTCGCCGGTCATATTCAGGATCTCTCCGATCAGCTGCTGGGGACCTACGCGCACCACGTCCGCCATGTTGGCGTCCGCCATGCCGTCCGCCACCACCAGCGGGCCGGAGACTTTGATGATCTTACCCATTCTCTTGCTCCTTTCAGGAAATATCCGCGCCCACGGCGCGTTCCACCGCGTCGTGCAGGGCGGCCCCGGCGATGCCCAGCGAACCGGTCTTGCCGGGGATGAGGATAACGGCGGGCAGCGGCGCGTCCTTATACCGGGCGATCTCGGCGGTCAGCTGCTGCGCCAGCTGCTCGGTGATATAGATGACAGCGTAGTCCTCCTGCGCCAGGCGGTGCAGCGTTCTGCGCCCCGCGTCGGTATCCTCGGTGGGGAACACGTCCAGCCCCAGCGCGCGGAAGCCCAGCACGCTGTCCCGGTCCCCAATAACGGCGATCTTATACATATTGCTCACGCAGCCTTTCCCGGAGCGCCTCCGCCGGCACACCGGCCATCCGGCCGGACAGCACGGTACGCACCGCCGTCCACTCCGCTTCCTTTGCCGCCAGATAGCCCAGCGCCACCTCTACGCCGAAGGGTACCCGGCGTGCCGCGCCGGCGGCGCGGAGCACCGCGTCGTCGCAAGCCTTTTCAAAGGCGGTCAGGCTGCCGCCCTTGGCGGCCTCGTCTCCCAGCTCCGCCTCCCGGGCGAAGGCCGTGCCCCGCCACAGCGCGGCAGCGCCGCTGCCGCTTCCGGCGCGGATCGCCTCCGGCGTCACGCTGCCGCCGGGGAACAGCACCTCCCGCAGGAAGCCGGCGTCCAGCCCCAGCCGCTGGGTGCGGATGAGCGAGCGCAGGTTCGCCGCGTCGATCATGGCGCGGACATAGTCCTGCAAATAGGGTATGTGGCTGTCCGCCGCCAGCTTTTCCAGCCGCGCGAAGTAGGCCCGATCCAGGATGCAGTCGCTGCTGCGGGCGCTGCCCGTCTCGGCCAGCACCCGCTGGGCTTCATCGGCCGCAGCGGCCATGTCGGCGGGCAGAAAGTCCCAGCCGCCGTTTTCAGCGTGCTTTTTCTGCATCGTCTCTGCCGGTACGGTCCCGGCGTCGATCAGCAGACGCTCCGCGTCCTGCGGCGCTTTCAGCAGCGTTTTGATGTTGTGGTAGTCGTATTTCAGCCGGAACACGTCCAGCACCTCCGCCTCCGGCATAAAGCGGGAAACGTCGGCGAACACCGCCTCGCGCTGCGCGCTCAGCGCCGCCTGCAGGGACGGCTCATCGTGTACGGGCGCGTAGCCCCACTCGCTCAGCAGCTGGGCGCACGCCTCGACGGAGGGTGCCGTCAGCAGCTGCTCCAGCCGCTGTGCCGTCAGCAGCCGGCGCTCCATGGCGCGTATGCGGGCGGACAGGAACAGATAGTCCGTGTCCTTTCTCCGTTTTGTCAAAGGGACGCCCCCTTTCAGTCAAACAGCACGGCGGCCACGGCGGAGGAGTCCTCCTGCCGTGCCCGGCGCAGCAGCTCGGCAAAGCCGCAGTTGATCTCCATGCGGCCCCGCTGCAGTACCACGCCGCCGCCCGTCTCCCGGGTGTCGGCAGCCAGGGTGAAGCCCGCGCCGGGCTTTTTGCCGTTGGCGGCGTCCACCACCGCCTGACCCACCGTGTCCCGGTCGGCGGCGGAGAACACCAGCGCTTCGCCGCCCTGCCCGTTTTCAGCGGCCAGCGATGCCAGCAGGTCGATATACTCCGGGCGCGGCAGCTTCAGCAGCGCGTCGGCGGCGCGGGCGAAGGCCTCGTCCAGCATCCGCTGCTTCTCCGCCAGTACCCGCTGGCGGCAGGCCAGACGGCTGCCGCCCTCCAGGCGCTCCACCTGCTCGTGCTCCAGCACCTTGCAGCGGGCCTCGCCCTCGCGGAGCAGCTTGTCCGCCTCGGCGCGGTACCGGGCCAGAATGGCCTCGGCCTCCGCCGCCGCCTGGGCGGCGATGTCGGCGCACTCGGCCTGTGTGTCGGCCTCCATGCGTGCGATGATCTTGTCGATACCGTTCATAGGCGCACCCGCCTTACTTCATGATGTTCAGGGAGATCATAATGGTCGCCACCAGAGACAGGATGGCGTAGAACTCCACGATGCCGCAGTAGATGATGCCCTTGGTAGCGGCCTCCGGGTGCTTGGCCACGATGTTGATGGACGCGGCGGCCACGCGGCCCTGGAAGATGGCGCTCAGCCAGCCGCCCAGCATGATGGGCAGGCAGGCGGCGAAGAAGGACAGCCCCTGGGTCAGGGAGAGATCCAGCACGCTGCCGCTGAGCAGGCCGGTCTGGCCCAGCACCAGGAACAGCGCCACAAAGCCGTACAGGCCCTGGGTGCCGGGCAGTACCTGCAGGATCAGGCACTTGGTGGACTTATCGGGATCCTCGCTGGTCAATCCGGCGGCGGCCTCACCCACCATACCGGTGCCCTTGGCGGAGCCGATGCAGCACAGGCCGGCGGTCAGCGCCGCGCCCAGGATGGCGAAACCCAGTCCGCCCACAGACTCAAGAAAAGCTAACATGATTTAGTATCCTCCTTAATGATCTCTACGTGTTTGGCCCGGACGCGCAGGGGACGGTAGGCCTTGCCGCCGTCCTTGTAGAAGCGTCCGAAAAATTCCAGAAATTGCAGGCGCATATCGTGGACGTAGCAGCCCAGCAGGTTCAGCGCCAGGTTCAGCATATTGCCGACGAATGCGATGATGATGAAGGTGACCACGTTGCCGGTGGTGGCGCCCAGCATATTGAACACCTGGGCCAGCACTGCGCCGGACAGCATCAGCGCCATCAGCCGGACGTAGGACAGGATATCGCTGAAGAAACCCGTCACGCCGTTGTACACCGCCGCCACGAAGCCCGTCACCTTGCCGAAGCCCTTTTTGCCCCGGCCCGCGCCGTATACCAGCATAAGAACGCCCGCGATCAGCACCACCGGCACGCCGGATACACTGCCGATGCCAAGCACCGCAAGACCCGTGCCCGCCAGAATGATCCACCAGGTGATCTCGTCAAACAGGGCATCCATAAAGCAGCCCTTTTTGCATTTTTCCACCACGCTGACGGTCATGCCGGTGAACACCTGCAAGGCGCCCAGGATCAGCGAGCCCACCATGATGGCCATGGTGTCGTCCAGGGGTGAGAACAGCGCCGGCAGGGCAAAGGTGCTCTCCGGGTCAAAGAACTTGAAGAGCTGCGGCAGGAAGTCGCCGAAGAAGCTGCCGGTCATGGCGCCGAAGACCACGGTGGTCACGCCGCACCAGAGGATCATCTCCATAAAGCTGCGGTCGTCCGGCCGTTTTTTCTTCAGGAACAGCCATGAGCCGAGGAGCATCAGCAGCCCGTAGCCGATGTCCGCCATCATCATGCCGAAAAACAGGATGAAGAACGGTGCCATCACCGGGTTGGGGTCCACGCCGTCGTAGGCCGGCAGGGAGTACTGCTCGGTGATGCAGTTCATGGACCGCGCCACCGCGTTGTCCTCCAGCAGCACCGGCACCTCCGGTATCTGCTCCGCCGTGGGATCGGACAGGGTGTAGTCGCAGTCCGCCGTGTCCAGATACGCCGTCAGCCTTGCCGCCTTTTTCTCCGGCACCCAGCCGTCGAACGCCACGATGCACCCGTCGGTCAGCAGTCTGCGGCGGTTTTCCTCCCGCTGTAGGCGGGAGGCCAGCCGGTCGGCGCACAGATACAGCTCCGGCAGCCGTTCCGCCAGCTCATCCAGATGCTTTCGCAGGGCCTCCTGCTGCCTCTTGACCTCTGCCAGCCGGTCCGCGTCCCGCCGCCGGTTTTCCTCCGGCGTGCCGGTGCGGCCCTTCAGGGGTGAGGCTGCGAAGCCCCGGCCCCGCAGCAGCTCCAGCACCGGTGCCGTCGCTGCCTTGTGGGTGATGAGCAGCACGCACTGCTGCTGCCGGTCGGCGGAGAGCAGATGCAGCTCGCTCTCCGGATATTCGTTTTGTACCTGCCCACACAGTTCGTCCCAGGGGACGAAGGGCGGCAGTACGCCCAGGGTCACGTCGCAGCAGCGTGTCTCCGTCAGCTCCAGGGGCAGGTCCAGACTCAGCCAGGGCCCCAGGGTGATCCGGTCGGTCTCCAGCTGGGCGGCCAGCGCCGTCAGCTGCTGTAATTGTCCCGTCGCCTCGTTGACCTGGCGGGCCAGCGCCAGCCCGTCGGCCAGCCCCGTCTCGCTCAGGTATTCCGCCTCGCCGATGGCGGGGCGGGGCGCCAGCAGCGGCGCTTTCTTGGGCGGCGCAGCCCGCCGCAGGGCGTCGATCGCCGTCTGTACCTGCCGCTGGCGGGCCAGGCAGTCCGCCGTCTCGCTGTCGCAGCGCCGCAGGCTCTCCGGTGCATCCGGTGCGTCCGGCTCACTGATCTCCACGCAGCCCATACGCTCCAGCTGCCGCAGCAGCGCGTCGTGGTCCCGCTCCAGCGCCAGCACCTGCAGGCGCTTCATTTTTGCAATGGGCATTTACCGCTTCACCACCTTTTCCACGATGGCGCGGACAGCCGTGTCCATGCGCTGCTCCGCCTGCTGCCGTATGGCTGTGCAGGTGCGCTCGGCGTCGCTTCGCAGGGCGGCGTCCGCCGCCTGTCCGGCTTCACCGGCCCGCTGCATGGCTTCGTTCTCCAGCACCTTCACGGCGTTCTGTGCCTCACGCACCAAACCGTCGCCGTCCCGGCGGGCCTGCTCGGCCAGCGCCCGGGCGGCGCGCTGGGCCTCGGCCTTCTGCTCCAGAAGCCGCTGCTCCGCAGCCTGCAGCTGGTCTATTTTTTCACGGTACAGTTTACTCACCGCCTTTCCTGATCTGGGAAACAGACAGGGGAAGACCCCGTTTTCGGAAGCCGTCCCCCTTTGAAGTATATATTCCGCGGAGGAAACTCCCTTCGCCTGCCTCTGATTATACATAGTTTATCATACCACAAAAGCACGGGGAACAACAACAGGCAGAATGGCAAAAATAACCGGCATCCTTTGTGCAGGGTGACGGTAAAATGACAGCCGGGTGACAGACAGGTAAGAAATAAGTGGTGGCATTTTTTTGCCCCATGTGGTATACTCTTCCTATATTGGAACAGTATTCCCGTTTTGCGGGAGTGTATAATGACGTGAGGTGTGTCATGACCTATCTGAAAGCGATCCTGTTGGGACTGGTGCAGGGCATAGCGGAATTCCTGCCCATCTCCAGCTCCGGCCATCTGGCCATTGCCCGCAATCTGCTGAATATGGAGGGAGCGGGGAGCATTCCGGAGTTCTTCGACGTGCTGCTCCACCTGGGCACGCTCATTGCTGTGTTCGCCGCCTATTGGAGCGACATCCGTGACATGGTGGTGGAGTTCTTCCGGGGCATCGGCGACCTGGCGCACCGCAGCACCCCCACACCGGTGCCGCCCGCCCGCCGGCTCATCCTGCTGATCATCGTCGGTACGCTGCCGCTGTTTGCGGTGCTGCCCATCCGCAAGACAGTGCAGGGCCTGGGCGACAATATGTATTTCGTGGGCGCGGCGCTGATCTTCACCGGCTTTCTGCTGTTCCTGTGCGACCGGGTGCGCCGGGGCCGCAAGACCGAGCGCAGCGCCACCTGGCTGGACGCTCTGCTGGTGGGTGTGGGGCAGGCGGTGGCCACGCTGCCCGGCGTCTCCCGTTCCGGCATGACCATCACCGCCGGGTGCTTCGTGGGCTATGAGCGTCGCTTCGCCGTGCGCTTTTCCTTCCTGCTGAGCATCCCCGCCGTGCTGGGCGCCAACATCCTGTCCATCAAGGACGCGGTGCAGGCCGGCATCGTCGGCGCGGAGGTGCCCATGTACCTGGTAGGCGTGGCCGTGGCCGCCGTGACGGGTTATCTGTGCATCCGGCTTCTTAAGTATATCGCGGACAAGGGCCGTTTCGGTGCCTTCGCCTACTACTGCTGGGCGGCGGGCGTGCTGACCCTTGTTCTGCAGGGCATCAAGTGAGGTAGATAGACTATGGCATCGACACAAAAGAAAGGAAACAGCCGCAAAAAAACGCCTGCCCCGCCGCCTCCGCCGGCGTATAACGCCGCGGCGCGTGTGGCCGGCGGCATCGTCTGCGCCCTGCTGGCGCTGTGCGTGCTGGTGAGCTATTTCAACGTGGACGCCCTCCTCCTGGTGTGGATCGCCAGGGTGCTCAAGGGCGCGCTGGGCTACGGCTATTACCTGACGGCCCCGGTGCTGGCGGCTATTGCCGTCATCCAGCTGGGCCATCGGGGACGGCCCGTCGTCCTGCGTACCACCTGCGTGGCGCTGCTGCCCCTGCTGGTGGGTGTGCTGTGCCACCTGACCCTGTGCCGCACAGCCTACACCCTCGGCCTGGACAGCGTCAAGACCCTCTGGGCCGACGGACAGGCCCTCAAGTGCGGCGGTGTGCTCTCCGGCGGCCTGGCCGTGGGCTGCGAGGCCCTGGTCAGCAAGGTGGTGTCCATCATCGTGTTCGTGGTGGTGCTGCTGGCCGCCCTGCTGGGCGCCCTGCACCTGACGCCCCAGGAGGCTGCGGCGCGCGTCCGCAGCTATGGCGAGAGCCTGCGCCGTGACGACGAGGACGCGGATGACGAAGCCCTCCCGGAGGGTTTCACCCCCACCGCTGCTCCCGCCCCGGCAAAAAAGCCTGCCAAGGGCCGCAGGCGCCCCAATATCGACATCCCGCTGGACGGCGAGCGCGACGACACGGTCCTTCCGCCCGCCAGCTCCTTTTTCCCCCGCCGCAGCGACGATATCCGCACGCCGGATCAGGTGCTGCGGGGCGGCCCCGCCCCTGCGCCCCAGCCCCTCAGCGACGAACCTGCACCGCCCGCCGCCCCGGCGGAGGCCCCTGCCCCGAAGAAGCCCCTCAGCGACAAGCAGAAAAAAGCCCAGCTGCAGCAGGAGGTGGAGAGCGCCGCCCAGGAGGTCAGCGACGCCATCGAGCAGGAGCTGGCCCAGGGGGAGGAGACCTACCGCTACCCGCCCATCACCCTGCTGGAGCAGAACCGCGGCGGCAACTACACCGAGGTGGGCGCCGAGCTGCGGAACAACTCCAAGCGCCTGGCGGACACCCTGCGCTCCTTCGGCGTGGACGCCCGCGCCGGCGAGGTCATCCATGGCCCCTCCGTCACCCGCTACGAGTTCACCCTGGACCAGGGCGTCAAGCTCAGTAAGATCACGAACCTCCAGGACGATATCGCCCTGGCGCTGGGTGCCAGCGGCGTCCGCATCGCCCCGGTGCCCAACAAGATATCCGCCGTGGGCATCGAGGTCCCCAACCGCACCGTCACCGCCGTGCGGATCCGCGATGTCATTGAATCCCGTGAGTTCATCGACCATCCCTCCCCGGTGGCCTTTGCCGTGGGCAGGGATATCGGCGGCAGCAACATCGTGGGCAACATCGCCCGTCTGCCCCATGTACTCATCGCCGGCACCACCGGCTCCGGTAAATCCGTCTGCACCAACTCCCTCATCGTCAGCCTGCTCTACAAGTCCACGCCGGACGAGGTCCGTTTTATCATGGTGGACCCCAAGATGGTGGAGCTGGCGCCCTACAACGGTATCCCGCACCTGCTCATCCCCGTGGTCACCGACCCCAAAAAGGCCGCCGGCGCCCTGCAATGGGCGGTGTTCGAGATGATGAAGCGCTACAAGATGTTCTCTGAAAAGGGCGTCAAGGACCTGGCGGGCTATAACGCCCTGTCCGAGACGGACGAGGACGTGAAAAAGCTGCCCACCGTGGTGGTGGTCATCGACGAGCTGGCCGACCTGATGCTGGTGGCGGCCAAGGAGGTGGAGGAGTCCATCTGCCG
>ENA-OQQW01000154-OQQW01000154.1-human-gut-metagenome-genome-assembly--contig:-NODE-154-length-50128-cov-5.033231_pt1 | contig 50128 bp, 47 predicted proteins | sample MGYA00243234_ERZ505098 | MGnify/ENA primary metagenome ERZ505098 (study PRJEB26097, sample SAMN02712086) | human gut metagenome | biome: Gut microbiome | host: Homo sapiens | place: Denmark: Copenhagen... | reverse complement strand
GTGCATCAGCTCGCACTGGCCGACGGCGGCGGCCGCCTGCTTTACGGCGAGCTCGCGCGGTCGCTCCTTCAGGCCCAGCTTGGCCGTGCCGACCGCCACTGCGCCGGACGAGACGAGTACCATCTCGAACCCGCGGTTCTGCAGGTCGCTGATGGTGCGCACGAGCTGCTCGATGCGGCGGATATTCGGCTTGCCGTTGTCGTAGGTCAGCGTTGAGGAGCCGACCTTGACGACGATGCGCCGCACCTCTTTCATGTTCAGCATAATCAATAAACCTCCGGAAAATACGGCGGAAGACAGTTCCGTCCGATAGATACTTCTATTTTAGCACAGCAAAGCGAAACTCACAAGAGCGCGGTCCGGCTTTTCCGTTCAGGGGACGTACAAAATCCACCTGACGCCCAAACGCCATTTTGCGCATATTTTCCGTTCCACAAACACGAAACATGTGGTATACTGTAATTTATGATAATATGCCCTCTTGCACGTTTTCGAAAGGACGGGAGAAAATATGAAAAACAGAATTTTACTCCGCATCGCCGGTCAGAAGTACACGCTGATGGCGGATGAGTCGGTGGAATACATGAACGAGGTCGCCTCCTTCGCCCAGCAGGTCATCGTGTCCTGCGGCGGCAGCGCCTCCTTTGCCTCGACGCGCGCGATCGCGCTGGCGTCGGTCAATCTGGCCGACCAGTGTATCAAGGCCAAGCGTGAGGCGCTCGCAGCGGAGGAAAAATGCCGCAAGCTCGAGGCAGAGCTCGAGGCGCTCCGCAGCGGCAAAAAGACTGAAAAGAACGGAAAAGACAGCAAATGAACGTAAAAATTCCTGAACTTCTTGCGCCGGCAGGGTCGCCCGAGGGCGTGCGCGCCGCCGTGCAGTCGGGTGCGGGCGCGGTGTACATGGGCTTCGGCACCTTCAATGCGCGCCGCAACGCGCAGGGCTTTTCGCACGAGGAAATGGCGGACGCCATCGCCTACTGCCGCGCACGAAACGTAAAGAGCAACATCACGCTGAACATCCTCGTGGGAGACCGCGAGCTGGACGACGCGCTCGAGGACGCGAAGTTCCTGTATGAGGCGGGCGCGGACGCGCTCATCGTGCAGGATCTGGGTCTCGCGCGGCTCATCCATGCGCACGCGCCGGATTTCGCCCTTCACGCCTCCACGCAGATGACCATCCACACGCTCGACGGGGCAAGACAGGCGCGTGACATCGGCTTTTCCCGCGTCGTGCTCAGCCGCGAATGCACGCGCGAGCAGATCGAGCAGATCACGCGCGAGGCAGGCGTCGAGACCGAGGTGTTCGTCCACGGCGCACTGTGCATGTGCTATTCGGGTCAGTGCTACCTGTCCGCCGTCATCGGACAGCGCTCGGGCAACCGCGGCCTGTGCGCGCAGCCGTGCCGCCTGCCGTACAACGGCGGCTACCCGCTCTCGCTCAAGGATCTGATGCTCGCCGGTCACGTTGCGGAGCTGGCGGACTGGGGCGTATCCTCGCTCAAGATCGAGGGGCGCATGAAGCGCCCGGAGTACGCCGCGATCGTCACGAAGGTCTATGCCGACCTGCTGCGCGAGCACAGAAAGCCGACCGCCGGGGAGCGCGACATCCTGCGCCGCGTGTTTTCGCGCGACGGCTTCACCGACGGCTACTACACCGGGAAAAAGGGCGACAGCATGTTCGGCACCAAGACCGACGTGCCGATGAACGAGGTCAAGGCGCTTTATGACGAGGCTGCGCGCCGCTTTGCCGAGGGCAAGGAAGCGCCGCTCGTGCCGGTGAATCTGTTCTTCAGCGCGCGCCGCGACACGGGCGCTGTGCTGAGCGCCGGAGAGGTGACCGTGACGGGCGGGACGGAGCAGGCGAAAAACCGCCCGACGACCCCGGAAATGGTGGAAAAATCGCTCTCCAAGACCGGCGGCACGCCGTTTTATGTGAAGAACATGCATATCGAGGTCGAGGATGGTCTGGTCATCCCGGCATCCGTCATGAACGGCATGCGCCGCGATGCGCTCGCGCTTCTGCTCTCCAAGCGCTCAGTCGCGCCCTCGCGCGACTGGATGGACGGCAATGTGCTGCCGCGCGACGAGGAGGCGGCGTCCCGTGAGGGCTTCCGCGGCTATACGGCCGCCGTCCGCACCGAGGCGCAGGCGAAAGCGCTCGAGGGTCTCGGACTGGAGGCTGTCTATGCGCCGCTCGAGGTCGCCGCGCGCACCGGTCTTCCGGCCGTACTGCCGCGCGTCTTTTCCGACAGCGAGCAGGGGCAGATCGAAATGCTGCTCGGCGAGGCGATGAGCCGCGGCACGAACACCGTGCTCGTCGGCAACATCGGCCACATCCCGCTCGCAAGGCGGCTCGGCTTTGCTGTGCACGGCGATTTCGGCCTGAACGCCTACAACAGCAGGACGCTGTGTGCGCTCGCGGAAATGGGTGTTTCGCGCCAGACGCTGTCGTTCGAGGCGCGTCTTGCGCAGATCCGCGACATGAGCGGACCGCTCGAGACCGACCTTATCGTCTACGGCCGTCTGCCGCTCATGATCTTCGAAAACTGCGCCATCCGCCGTCAGCACGGCGGAAAATGCTCGTGTAAAAACGGCGTGACCGTGCTGACCGACCGCCGGCACGAGAGCTTTCCGCTGCTGCCCGAATACGGCTGCCGCAACACGCTCATCGGCAACCGTCCGCTGTGTCTGCGCGAGGATTTCGCGCGGCTCGGCGTGCAGACCGCGCGTCTGCTGTTCACAACGGAAAGTCCGGAGGAGTGCGCACACATCGCACGCGCGTTCCTCAGCGGTGCGCCGCTCGAGGGCGAGTTCACGCGCGGCTTATATAAAAGAGGAGTCGAATAAATGAAAATCGTACTGGCATCCGGCTCGCCCAGACGGCGCGAGCTGCTGAGCCTTATCACAGAGAATTTTGCCGTCTGCCCGGCGGACGCGGATGAAAGCCTGCGCGACGGCGCGCCGCTCGCGGACGAGGTCGTCCGCCTGTCGCGTCTCAAGGCCGAGGCGGCGATGCAGTCGCATCCGGACGCGGTGTGCATCGGCTCGGACACCATGGTGACCATCGACCATCTGCCGCTCGGCAAGCCGAAGGACAGAGCGGACGCGGCGGATATGCTGCGCCGCCTGCGCGGCCGCACGCACGAGGTGCTGACCGGACTTGCGGTGCTGTCGCCGGACGGCGGCGCGCAGACGCTGTGCACCCGTACCGAGGTTACCTTCCGCGACTTTTCCGAGGAGGAGCTCGAGGAATATCTCGCGACCGGCGAGCCGCTCGACAAGGCGGGCGCCTATGGCATCCAGGGCCACGGCGCGCTGCTCATCGAGGGCATCTGCGGCGATTATTACAGCGTTATGGGGCTTCCGGTCGCGCCGCTCGGCGTCATGCTGCGGAAGCTGAACGCTGTTCGTTGAGAGGAGATTTGTTTTGCGCAGAAGAAAAAGCGTAGAGCCGCGGTTTTTCGTCGGAATCGCCGCGGTGGCCGTGCTGTGTATCCTGTCGGCCGTATACAGCGGCGTGACGGGAAATCCCTCGCCGGTGAGCCGCGCGGCAGGCGCGGTCATCCGCCCGGTGCAGCGCCTTGCGAGCGGCATCGGCGGCGTGTTCGGCAGAGGTATCGGCTATTTTACCGAGTTCGACGAGCTGAAGGCGGAAAATGAAGAGCTGAAAAAGCAGCTCCGCGAGAATGAGCAGCTGGTGCGCGACGCACAGCTCGCCATCGAGGAGAACAACCGCTTCCGCGCACAGGCAGGCCAGCCTGAGCGGCAGCGCAACCTTACGACCGTGAACGCCGAGGTCATCAGCCGCAATCCGGGCGACACCGCAGTCACGCTGACGCTCGACAAGGGCACCGCGCACGGCGTTGCGAAGGGGGACCTCGTCACGACGATCGACGGCATGGTCGGCTACGTCAGCGAGGCCGGCTCAAATACGTGCGAGGTCACGACCGTGACCGACGTGGACATGCAGTGCGGCGCGCTCATCACGCGCACGCGCGAGACCGCCATCGCGGAGGGCAGCTATGACCTCATGAGCGAGGACCGGCTGCGCCTTTCCTACCTTACGGCAGGCAATCAGGTCGTTGTCGGCGATACGGTCGAGACCTCGGGCCGCGGCGGCGCCTTTCCCAAGGGCATCATGATCGGCACGGTCGAGAGCGTGCAGCCCGAGGAGACCGGCATTTCGTATTATGCCGTGCTGCGGCCGTTCGTCAACGTCTCGAACGTTTCGAGCGTGTCCATCATCACTGATTTCACCGATACAACGGAGTGATACCATGCAGAGAGAACTGATTTCTATCCCGAAAATGCTGCTGTACGCTCTTGTGACCATCCTTGTCTACGTCATCCAGACGACTGTCTTCGGCGCGCATCCGCTGTTCGGCTACCATGTCGATCTGCTGCCTGCGGCCGTGACGGCGGCGGCCCTGCTCGACGGCCCGGTCGAGGGCACGGTCGTGGGTCTGCTCGCCGGGGTGCTGTACGACGTCGGTCTGGTCGGCATGGACGGCATCTACCCGATCTGGTTCATGCTGTACGGCCTGCTCGGCGGCCTGATCAGCCGGACGGCGCTCGCAGGCGGCTTTCTCTCCATGGTGCTGATGAATGCCTTCGAGATGCTGCTGCTCGGCATGCTGCGCTATTTTGTGCAGCTCATGCGGGAGGGCGCGTCCTTCCTGCTCGTGCTGCATCAGACGGTCGGCGGAACGCTCGTCGCGTGCATGCTGTGCTTTATCGTCTATCTGCCCATGCGGCGCATCAGCCGCGCATTTTCGAGGGACGACCGGTGGATATAAAGGAGCGACCCCATGGAAAATAAACAACAACTGCTGCACCGGCTTGCCGCGCTGCTCGTCATGCTGCTGCTGTGCGCAGGTCTGGCAGGAAGCCGTCTGGTCGACCTCCAGCTTGTGCACGGACAGGAATATCTCGAGCGCTCCGCGCAGTTTCTGACGACGACCTCGACGGTCTCCGCCGCGCGCGGCGAGATCCTTGACCGCTACGGCCGTCCGATGGTCTCGAACAAGACCGGCTTTTCGCTTGTTCTGCTGTATTCCGACTTCTGGGAGAACAAGGAGGACAAATTTGACCGGCTGCTCGACCTTGCGCAGCGCGTGCAGGCGGATGCGGCGGGCCTGAATGTCACGGGCGACGTGAGCAAAACGCTTGCGGCGGCAAAAAAGCAGGCGCAGCCTGCGCAGGATGAATATACGGACGAAACCGAGGAGGAAGCCGGGGAGGCGCGCGCTCTCCTGAACGATATGCTGCCGATCTCGGCCTCCGCGCCCTACACCTACACCGCCGAGGCGGGGAGCAGCAGCATGTCCACGCTGTCCGCCTACATCAAGGACAGCTGCGAGACGCTCGGCCTGACCGCTGTGCAGACCGCCGTCCGGCAGGCGAGGGAAGCGCCGGTCGAGTATGACGCAGACGGAAACGCCATCGACAAAACAAAGCAGATCGACGCGACAGCGCTGGTCTCTCCGACCGAATTTGTTGCGGCGATGGGAAAATATATGACCGAAAAGCTCGGCATGGCGGCAAATCTGCCGCAGGACGATGTGCGCACGCTCGTCGGCGTGTATTACAGCATGCGTCAGGTCGGCTTCAGCAAGACCATCACCTTTACGCTCGCAGACGACGTTTCGATGGACCTCATCGCCTATATCAAGGAGCATCACGGGGAGTATTCGGGCGTCGAGGTGCAGAGTGAGGCCGTGCGTCAGTACGACACGACCGCCGCCGCGCATGTGCTCGGAACGGTGGGCGTCGTGGACGCGACCGAGTGGAAGGACACCTATAAGGACCTCGCCGGCTATCAGATGACCTCGGTCATCGGCAAGACCGGTCTGGAAAAAGCGTTCGAGAGCTATCTGCACGGCTCGTCCGGTTCGCGCACGGTGGAGACCGACCTCGGCGGCAGCGAGGTCGCGGAGCAGTCCACCACGGCGCCCCGGCCGGGCGACAACGTCGTGACGACCCTTGACCTCGACCTGCAGGAGGTCGCGGAGCGTTCGCTCGCGGAAAACCTTGCCGGAAACGGCAGGGGCGGCGCGGCGGTCGCGCTCGACCCGAATACGGGCGAGGTGCTCGCGATGGCGTCCTACCCGACGTACAGCCTTGCGGACTACAATTCGACCGCCGCGGCCGAGGACCGTGCAAACGACAGCCGTCATCCCGAGGTGAACCGCGTTACGAGCGGCGTGTATCCGCCCGGCTCGACCTTCAAGGTCCTGTCCGCCATCGCAGGTCTGGAGGAGGGTATCATCGACGCGAACACGCAGATCACCTGCACGGGCGTTTTCGAGTATGGCGGCCAGAAATTCACCTGTAAAAACCATGACACGCCGATGACGCTCGACGTCACAGGCGCGCTCAAGTATTCGTGCAACACGTTTTTCTATACCGTCGGTCAGAAACTGACCGGCGAGCATCTGGAAAAGTGGTCCGAGCGGTTCGGTCTCGGCGTCGTCACCGGCATCGGCATCGGCGAGCGCTCCGGCCACGCCGCAGGCCCGACCTACCGCGCGGAAATGAAAAAGGCTGACCCCTCCACGCGCGGCTGGCAGGGCGGCGACGATGTTATCGCGGCGATCGGCCAGTCGGATAACGGCTTTACGCCGCTTCAGCTGGCAGACTATATCTCTGCTGTCGTCAACGGCGGCACGCTCTATCAGCCGACGCTCGTGCGCAACATCAAGAGCTACGACTTTTCGAGCGTGGTCAAGAACGAAACGCCGAATGTGAAGGAGAAGATCGAGATTTCGGACGAGACGCGCCGCCTTGTCATGCAGGGCATGAGCGAGGTCACCGACGAGGGCGGCACCGCCGGCAGCGTGTTCGCGGACTATCCCATCAAGGTCGGCGGCAAGACCGGCACAGCCGAGACCTATGAGAACGGCGAGGCGTTCGACAACGGTCTGTTCATCGCGTTCGCGCCGTTCGACGATCCGCAGATCGTCATCTGCGTGGTCGGCGAGGGCGCCGGTCACGGCGCATACGTCGCGCCGGTCGTCCGCGATATGCTCGACGAGTTCTTCACGGCGGACGACGTGGAAAATGTTGACGCTGTGCCGACGGAAAACACGCTTTTACGATAAGTTTTTTCCGAGTGTCCGCGCACGCAGCAGAAAAAGTTTGCCTGACCGCTTGTCAAATTCATGGCGTTAGTTTATAATGTAACCAAATAGAACTTACACGGCCTGCGCGGAAAAACATTCGGGCAGGCTCACTTTCGGAGGCTGTATGTTAAAGGTAATTCTGGTGGCGTCCGGTAAGGGCGGAACAGGAAAAACCTCTCTTACCGCCGGCGTCGGTGCGGCGCTCGCCGCAAACGGGCATCGGGTGCTCGTCATCGACGGCGACTGCGGCCTTCGAAATCTGGATATCGTACTGGGCATGTCGGACCGGGTGGTCTACTCGTTTGCCGACGTGGCGGGCGGCATGGTGCAGCTCGCGGACGCCATGGCGCGTCATCCCGTGTACGAGACGCTGTACCTGCTGACCGCGCCGGTCAGACTGCCCGCTCTGAGCGAGCGCGGCATGGACCAGCTCGCAAAGCAGGCAGAGCAGGCCGGATTTGATTATCTCATCATCGACGGTCCGGCGGGACTCCCGGCGGAGATGTCCTTTCTGGCGCATATCGCCACGCAGGCCATCATCGTCACCGCGACCGACCGCGCCTGTGTGCGCGGCGCGGAGCGCTGCGCCCGCACCATCGAGCAGGAATACTGCATCCAGCGCATCCGTATGGTGCTCAACCGCGTGCGTCCGAGGCTCATCAGCCGCGGCCGCTCGGGCAACATCGACGACGCGATGGATGAGGCAGGGCTTCCGCTGCTCGGCATCGTGCCCGAGGATGAGGATCTGATCGCCTGCGGCAACAGCGGAACGAGCATCATCGCAGCTAAAAAGCACGGTGCTGCGCGTGCTTATCAGAATATCGCGCGCCGTCTGGACGGAGAGCGCGTGCCGCTGATGAAGATTTAATCGTCACAGAGAGACAAAATCTGACGTTGACACAAGCCAACCATGGGGATAAGGAAGGAGACGTTTGGAAATGAACATAGCACTGATCGCACATGACCGCAAAAAAGAGCTGATGGTACAGTTCTGCATGGCATACTGCGGCATCCTGGCAAAGCATAACATCTGCGCGACCGGCACGACCGGCAAATTCGTCGAAGAGGCAACCGGCCTCAAGATCGACAAGTGCCTGGCCGGCATGCAGGGCGGCGAGGAGCAGATCTCCGCGCGCGTCGCTTACAACGAGATCGACCTTGTGCTGTTTTTCCGCGATCCGATGTCCAACTCGCAGTACGAGCCGGATGTCCACGCGATCGCACGACTGTGCGATATGCACAACATCCCGATCGCTACCAACTCGGCAACGGCTGAAATGCTCATCCTCGGTCTTGACCGCGGCGATCTGGACTGGCGCAACATCGTCAACCCGAAGAACAGAAAATAAAAACGACAGAACGCTGCACCGGATGGGAAAATTACCCGTTCGGTGCATTCCGTCTGTCTTGAGGAGAATTGAAACATGGAAAAAGTGAAACCCAGAACTCTGTCCGGCTTTATGGAGCTGCTGCCCGCGCCGCAGGTACAGATGGAGCGCATCATGCAGGTGCTGCGCGAGACCTACGCGCTGTACGGCTTCTATCCGCTCGACACACCGCTCATCGAGTCCTCCGAGGTGCTGCTTGCCAAGGGCGGCGGAGAGACCGAAAAGCAGATCTACCGCTTCACCAAGGGCGACAGCGACCTGTCGCTGCGCTTTGACCTCACCGTACCGCTCGCGAAGTATGTCGCGCAGCACTACGGCGAGCTGACCTTCCCGTTCCGCCGCTTCCAGATCGGCAAGGTATACCGCGGCGAGCGCGCACAGCGCGGCCGTTTCCGCGAGTTCTATCAGGCCGACATCGACGTCATCGGCGACGGCAAGCTCGACATCATCAACGAGGCCGAGGTTCCGAGCATCATCTACAAGACGTTCACCTCGCTCGGTCTCGAGCGCTTCAAGATCCGCATCAACAACCGCAAGGTGCTCAACGGCTTTTTCGCCATCCTCGGTCTGACCGAGAAGGCGGGCGACGTCATGCGCACCATCGACAAGCTCGAGAAGATCGGCGCAGAGAAGGTAAAGACCATTCTGGTCGAGGATTTCGGCGTGGAAGCTGCTGCGGCTGACGAGCTGCTGAAGTTCATCGAAACCCCGGGCGGCACCGAGGGCATCCTCGCAGCGCTCGACAGCTACAAGGGCAAAAACGAGGTGTTCGACCTCGGCGCGGAGGAGCTGAAAACGGTTGCAACCTATATGCAGGCGTTCGGCGTTCCGGCTGACCACTTCGAAATCGACCTGACGATTGCACGCGGTCTGGACTACTACACCGGCACCGTGTACGAGACCGCGATGCTCGACCATCCGGAGATCGGCTCCATCTGCTCGGGCGGCCGCTACGACAACCTTGCCGAGTACTACACCGACAAGCAGCTGCCGGGCGTCGGCATTTCCATCGGTCTGACCCGTCTGTTCTACGTGCTCGGCGAGCAGGGTTATCTGAACGACCAGATGAACAAGGCGCCGGCGGACGTACTCATCCTGCCGATGACCGACGACATGGGCGCCGCCATCAAGACCGCTACCGCTCTGCGCGAGTCGGGCATCCGCACCCAGCTGTACAGCGAGCAGAAGAAGTTCAAGCACAAGATCGGCTATGCCGACAAGCTGGGCATCCCGTTCGTTATCTTCCTCGGCGAGGATGAGATCAACGCGGGCGTGGTCGCTGTCAAGGACATGGAGTCTGGCGAGCAGGTCAAGGTTTCGCTTGATGAAGCAGCAAAGCTGATTCATGACGGTCTGGCGAAGAAAAACGCAGGCAAAGTAATCTGCGACAAATAATTCATTCTAATTAGGAATTAGTAGTTAGTAATTATTGATTGCTGACTGTTAATAGAAGGATAGGATTTTTCAACTGAATATGGAGGGATTTCTTATGAAGAGTCTTATTTGGGGCTGTACGCAGATGATTGTGGGGATGTTAGGCGTTATCGCATCCATCCTGATGATGATTTTCTGGCTGCAATGCAATGCCGGTGGGTTCGCACTTGCGACCTTTGTCATTCTCATTCTGTTTGCTGCAATGGTCGTGATCGGGTATGTCAACCGTGTCTGGCCGGTTCTGACTGAAATGAAAAATCAAGATTCCGAGTAAGGAGGCCGTCTTATGGATAAACTGCGTAAAACCATCATTCGCTGCACGGGGGTGCTGTGCGGCGTCATTCTGTTTGTACACGAGTGGTTGGTCATGGCTATTGCCGCTGTGATTCTCGGCCTTGCGATGCCCGCCATTCTGAACTATTTCCTGCCGGATGCTATTTCCGCCAAGAAAACGCCGGATGAAAAATAACTCCATCATCAAACAAATCTTAGAAATAAGGATTGATAAAACATGAATAACACATCTATTGCAGGCATGAAGCGCACGCATATGTGCGGTGAGCTTCGTCTGGAGCACGCAGGCCAGACCGTTACCGTTAACGGCTGGGTCGACCGCGTGCGTGACAACGGCGGCGTTCTGTTCCTGCTGCTGCGCGACCGTGCAGGCATCGTACAGTGCACGTTCGACAAGTCGGTCAACGCCGACCTGTTCGACATTGCCTTCACCTGCCGCACCGAGTTCGTTGTAGCTGTCAAGGGCAAGCTGGTCGCCCGCGACGCGGCTGCTGTCAACAAGAAGATGCCGACCGGCGAGGTCGAGATCATCGCAGAGGACATCCGCATTCTGTCCAAGGCGGAGACCACCCCGTTTGAGATCGACGACACCAAGGAGGTCGGTGACCAGATCCGTCTGAAGTACCGCTACCTTGACCTGCGCCGCCCGTCCATGCAGCGCAACCTCATGCTGCGCCACCGCGTAACGCAGGTAGCCCGCAACTACTTCGATGAGCACGGCTTCCTCGAGATCGAGACCCCGATGCTCACCAAGTCCACCCCGGAGGGCGCGCGCGACTACCTCGTGCCGTCCCGCGTACATCCGGGCAAGTTCTACGCCCTGCCGCAGTCTCCGCAGCAGTACAAGCAGCTGCTCATGCTGTCCGGCATGGACCGCTACATCCAGATCACCCGCTGCTTCCGCGACGAGGACCTGCGCGCCGACCGTCAGCCGGAGTTTACCCAGATCGACCTTGAGATGTCGTTCGTCGAGCAGGACGACGTTATCGCAGTAAACGAGGGCTTCCTCCAGCGCGTATTCAAGGAAGTGCTCGATGTTGATATTCAGCTGCCGCTGCCGCGCATGACCTGGCAGGACGCGATGGACAAGTACGGCTCGGATAAGCCGGACGTCCGCTTCGGCTTTGAAATCAAGGATATTTCCGACATTGCAAAGGACTGCTCGTTCAAGGTGTTCAAGGATACCGTCGAGAACGGCGGCACGGTCCGTCTCATCAACGTAAACGGCTATGCGGACAAGTTCCCGCGCAAGGAGATCGACAAGCTCGGCGAGTTTGTCAAGACTTACCGCGCAAAGGGCCTCGCGTGGATGAAGCTCGCCGCTGACGGCAGCATGACCTCTTCCTTTGCGAAGTTCCTGTCCGAGGACGAGATTGCGGCCATCAAGGAGCGTGCAGGCGCGAAGGAGAACGACCTGCTGTTCGTTGTCGCCGATGCAAACTGGCAGACCGCTGCCGTCGCTCTGGGCGCACTGCGCTGCGAGCTGGCAAAGCGTCTGGGTCTTGCCAAGAAGGACGACTTCAAGCTCCTGTGGGTCACCGAGTTCCCGCAGTTCGAGTACAGCGAGGAGGAGAACCGTCTCGTTGCCATGCACCATCCGTTCACCGCGCCGATGGACGAGGATATTCCGCTGCTCGACACCGACCCGGCCAAGGTCCGCGCCAAGGCATACGACATTATCCTGAACGGCTGCGAGCTGGGCGGCGGCTCTATCCGTATCCATGATCCCGAGCTTCAGACCAAGATGTTCGAGGCGCTCGGCTTCACCGAGGAGAAGGCCAAGGAGCAGTTCGGCCACCTGATCACTGCGTTCTCTTACGGCGCACCTCCGCACGGCGGCCTGGCTTACGGTCTCGACCGTCTGTGCATGCTGTTGGCCGGTCTGGACTCCATCCGCGACGTCATCGCCTTCCCGAAGGTTCAGAACGCATCCGACCTCATGATGAACTGCCCGGATGTCGTAGACGACAAGCAGCTTGACGACCTCTCGATCGCAGTCACCCGCGTCGAAGAAGAGCCGCAGGCTTAAGGTAACACCGCATCATGAAAGCTGCGGCGCTTTGCGGAAATTTCGTGCCCTGACTTTGTTGCGATTTCTTGCAATACGAAAGTATTGCTGCAAAACCGCGCCTCGTCAGTACACAAAATTTACTCGCAAATCTGTCCAATTATGCGGTATTGACTTAACCACTGACAGAAAAAGCCGCTGTGCCCGAAAACACGGCGGCTTTGCTTTTATCCGAGAGAAAGAGGGCAATCTGTGGGTAAACATGAACTGAAAAATAAAAAAGACGAAGGAAAATGGAACTGGGCGCTGCTTGCGGCGAACGTGCTGCTGACGCTGTGCTTCGCGGCGGTTTTCTGGCCCATCCTGCACAAAGGCTCGCTGTCCTTCCTCGACAAGACCTCGAACCTGCTTGCGGTCACGGCGCTTCTGCCGCTCGTGCTGCGTCCGTGGAAGAAGGCGCCGGCACCGCTCGCGCTCGTCCATGACCTGCTGCTGCTCGGCAGCGCATCGGCGGTCAGTGTCGTCGTGGTCGAGTATATGGTCAAGGGCGGCAGTGTGGGACTCGAGCAGTCGTTCTGGCAGGGTTGGCTGTGCTATATCGGCCTGTACGCAGCCGCCTATCTGATCACTGCGCGCGGACGGCTCGCGGTCTGCGTCGGCATGGGCATCAGCCTGCTGCACGGCCTCATCGACCACTACGTCATGCTGTTCCGCGGCACGCCGGTCATGCTGAGCGACGTGTTCTCCATCGGCACGGCGGCCAACGTCGCGCAGGGTTACTCTGCACCGGTCGAGCTGTCCGTGCTGCGCGGCGTGAGCACGGCGGTGCTGTACTGCGTGCTCGTCTGCCTGATGCAGCGCCGCTGGAAGCTGTTCGACCGCTGGTATGTGCGGCGCGGCTGCTCGCTCATCGTCGTTGCGCTCGCGGCGTATGTCGTTCACTACGGGCTCGGCATCACGGGTACCGGCATCAATTTCTGGGCGTCGAGCCGCTCCTACAGCGAGTTCTACTACTTCCTGCGCTGCGCCGGGAGGTCGATCGTCCGCGCGCCGGAGGGATACAGCGCAGACGGGCTGCAAACGCTTGCGGAAGATTATAAGGGCGAGCAGGGGACGAAAACCCCGAACATTATCGTCATCATGAACGAGTCGTTCTCCGACCTCGGCATCGTGGGCAATTTCGAGACGAACGAGGACTATATGCCCTTCGTGCACAGTATGCAGAAGGGGCAGAAGAACACCATCACGGGCAATCTGCTCGTTTCGACCTTCGGCGGCGGCACGGCAAACACCGAATTTGAGTTCCTGGCCGGCGACACCATGGCGTTCCTGCCGTTCGGCTGCTCACCGTATCAGATGTACGTCAAGAGCGAGATGCCGAGCCTTGTCGGCGCTCTGGAGGCGCAGAATTACCAGACGGTCGCGATGCACCCGTATCTGTCGACCTCGTGGAACCGCCCGCAGGTCTATCAGTCGTTCGGCTTCGACGAGCAGTGCTACGAGGACAGCTTCCCGAGCGATGTCGAGCGCGTCCGCGGCCGCGTGAGCGACAGCGCAAGCTATAAGAAGATCATCGAGCTGTACGAGAACAAGCCGAAGGGACAGCCGTTCTTCCTGTTCGACGTCACCATGCAGAACCATGGCGGCTATGAGCGCGAGGGATATCCGGCCTTTGAGGAGAAGATCCGCCTGACCGGCGAGTACGAGGGCAGGTATCAGCAGGTCGACACCTACCTGTCTCTCGTGCGCTGCTCGGACGAGGCGGTGCAGGAGCTTATCAGCTATTTTGCAAACGTTTCCGAGGATACCGCGATCATTTTCTTCGGCGACCATCAGCCGAACGTTCCGTCGGCATTCTACGACGAGCTGTACGGCAATACGGACGCGGAGCGGTCGCGCGAGCAGAAGCAGACCAAGCTGATCACGCCGTTCTTCATCTGGGCGAATTACAACATTGGGTCGCAGACCGGCGTGGAAATCAGCGCAAACTACCTGTCTGCGTTCGCGCTCGATGCGCTGGGCTGCTCTACCTCGGGATTTGACGAGCTGCGTCTCGCGGCGCAGCAGAGCGTTCCGCGCATTAACAGCTACGGCTATTATCTGGCGGACGGCTCGTGGCACGACAATGAAACGCTGTCGGAATGCGAGGCGCTGACCGCTTACCGCAGTGCGCAGTACGCTCAGATTTTCGACCCGAAAAAACGGATTCCGCAGTGGTATCTGCCGTAAAAAACGCAACCGTTTGCGTCGAAAGAAATGGATGCTTTTCCTCGAAAAGGAAGGCATCCATTTTTTTGATTACAGTATGAATTTTCGGACTTTTTCAGATGAAAGTGATAAAAAGAACGGGCTGTCTTTGTGAAAAACATAACAACCAACGTCGAAATACACAAAAACGACATGCGGTTTATGTGCAAATAACCAAAGTATATCGGAAAACGAAAAAAATCTTTGCCTAAATGTAGATATAGTGTTAAAATGATTGTCGGAAAACGAGAACGGTATTTCCTGAACGCAGCGATCATCGACAAAAAATCGACGATCCTTTTTTTAAGACGCTGCGTGCGCGTACACGCAAGGGGATAAAGTTCTGTTTAAGTAAATGCGAAAAAATGGTAAGAGGGAAGCCGCTTTTTCGCGCGAAACAATTTTTACCTGAAGGGGAGAAAAGGATGAACTTCGTAAACTCCATGGCGTTTACCGCGATTACCTTCGTGGCATTCACGGCACTCGTCGCAATCATCTCGTGGTGGAAGACCCGCGGTGACAACCTTGAGACCCAGGACGGCTACTATCTCGGCGGCCGCAGCCTGACCGGCCCGGTCATCGCCGGTTCTCTGCTGATGACCAACCTTTCCGCAGAGCAGCTCGTCGGCAACAACGGCCAGGCTGTCCGCGTAGGCATGTCCACGATGGGCTGGGAGGTAACCTCCGCAATCGCTCTGGTTATCCTGGCATTCGTACTCATGCCGAAGTACCTCAAGACCGGTCTGACCACCGTACCGCAGTTCTTTGAGCAGCGCTACGACGAGGGCACCCGCCGTCTGGTATCCATCATCGTTCTGCTGAGCTACGTTGTAATCATGCTGCCGAACATCCTGTACGCCGGCGCACAGGTATTCGTCAACATCTTCGGCATCGACGAGATCTTCGGCATCTCCCGCTTTGCGGCGATCGCTATCGTCTGTGTCGCAACCGCTATCGTAGGCTCGATCTACGCGATCTTCGGCGGCCTGAAGGCAATCGCACTGTCCGACTCCATCAACGGCCTCGGCCTGATCGTCGGCGGCCTGCTCGTTCCGGTATTCGGCTTCATGTTCCTGTCCGGTCAGCTGGGCGGCGATGGCTCCTTCGTGGACGGCTTCGACAAGTTCCTGCACACCAATCCGTCCTACCTGAACGCCATCAACGAGGTTAACACCCCGGAGCCGTGGCTCCCGTGGCCGCTGCTGTTCACCGGCCTGCTGGTCAACAACATGTACTACTGGGCAACCAACCAGTCCATCATCCAGCGTACCTTCGGTGCTAAGAACCTGAAGGAAGCACAGAAGGGCGCCGTATTCGCAGGCTTCCTCAAGATCATGACTCCGCTCATCATCGTTGTTCCGGGCGTTATCTGCGCACTGGCTTACCCGGGCACCGACTGGGGTTCCGGCGACTCCGCTTACCCGATGCTGGTAGCACAGGTTATGCCGAAGCCGATCCTTGGCTTCTTCGCTGCTGTAATGTTCGGCGCGATCCTGTCTTCTTTCAACTCGGTACTGAACTCCGCATCCACCATCTACGCACTCGACATTCACCGTCCGCTGTTCAACCCGACCGCGTCTGACGCGCGCATGGTTAAGATCGGCCAGAACTTCGGTACTGTCGTAGCAGTAGTTTCCACCATCATGTCCCCGTTCATGCTCTACATGGGCGGCATCACGAGCTTCGTAAACTCTGCTTTCGCTGCGTTCAACACCCCGATCTTCGTTTGCCTGCTGTGCGGCTTCTTCTGGAAGAAGGTTCCGGCTATCGCTGCTAAGATCGTCATCCCGGTACACGTTGTTCTGTACTTCATCCTCCAGTTCGGTCTGCGTAACGTCATTCCGTTCCTGCACAACATCCACTACCTGTACTTCACCGCAATCCTGTTCGTATTCGACATGATCCTGATGTGGGTCATCGTCAAGAAGCATCCGCGCGAGAAGGACTTCGAGCTGAAGGACGTAGGCGCTGTAGATCTGACCCCGTGGCACAACGGCAAGATCTGGGCTGCTGTAACCCTGATCATCATGTGCCTGGCTTACGTAATCTTCTCTCCCCTTGGCTTCGGCAAGAGCGAGAAGACCACCTACCAGACCTACCTCGAGAACCAGTCCAGCGCTTCGGTTGTTACCACCGTACAGGACTGATAAGTCAATATCGACTGACCTTCAAAGAGACCGCTTCGGCGGTCTCTTTTTTTTACCTGTCGCGAAACTGACGTTTCGCCGACAAGGTGTGTTCTGACGAACGCAGAACACGAGTCGTCCGAAAGTTCCTATGCAGAAACTTTCTCCCTCCAGAAGTCAAAAAACCGAGGTACACGCCCTCGGTTTTTTGAAATCGCTTCGCGATTTTTATTATATGCGCGCTGCCGCGCGGCTGCTTTGAGAAAAACCGAGGTTTTCTTCGGGTTTCTCTGTACAAACGGGACGCAAAATGCTATGCTTTACATAGAGGCGCGTACAGCCTCACAGCAAGGAGGATTAACCATGAAGGAACATTACAAGGGCCTGGGCCATATCGCCATTTATACAGCGGATATGGAGCAGAGCATCGCATTCTACGAGAACATCGGCGGCAGCGTTTTCAAGCGCGACGGCGTGCAGACCCCGGACGGCGAGAAGAAGCTGGCGCTCGTTGAGTTCGGCGGCTTCCTGCTCGAGCTGATCGAGCCGCCCGCAGGCACGCTCGTGCCGTCCGGCGAGGGCAGCATTCCGCACTTCGCCGTTTATGTTGACGACCTCGACAAGACCGCTGCCGACCTCAAGGCGGCCGGCATCATCAGCTTCACCGCACCGGAAAAGAAGGTTCTGCCGAACACCTTCGGCGGCCTGCAGAACTGGTTCTTCACCGGCCCGTCCGGCGAGCAGATCGAGCTGCTTCAGATGCTGTAAAAATGAGAAAACCTCCTGTCTATAATCGATAGGAGGTTTTTTTATACCATTATCGCAGGGCGGGCTGCCCTTACAAATGAAACCACCACACTAATTCTCCATTATTCAGCCCGCAGACGACAAAAAAGCTCCCAACCTCACGGTTGGGAGCTTTCGTAAACCTAAAGCGAGTTTATCGCGCACTATTAATAGTGGCGAGCCTCGAACAGGTGATCCTCGATCGCCTTGCGTGCAGCCTGAACCTCCGGCTTGGTGGAGACCTCAGCTACACCTACACGCCACCAGTTCTCGTAGCCTGCGGACATGGTCTTCGGCAGAACCTTCATGTCGATCAGGGTGGAAACGGTCTGCTTCTTGGCGTCCTCGATTGCAGCCTTCAGCTCGTCAAGGGTCTTGACGGTGTAGGTCTTGCAGCCGTAAGCAGCGCCGATTGCAGCGTAATCTACCTGGATTACCTTGCCCTTGTGGATACCGTTGGTAACGCCCGGCTCGAGCATATTCTTCTCGGTGCAGATGGACGCATTGCCCTGACCTACCTCGAGGTTGTTGATGCAGCCGAAGGAAGCGTTGTCGAACAGCATGACGTTGATCTTGTGGCCCGTCTGAACGGAAGTGATCAGCTCAGAGTGCAGCATGTCGAAGGAACCGTCGCCGCACATAGCGTAAACTTCCTGATCCGGGCAGGCGATCTTAGCGCCCAGAGCGGATGCAACCTCGTAGCCCATGCAGGAGTAGCCGTACTCCATGTGGTAGGTGTTCTCCTTGCGTGCGCGCCACAGACCCTGCATGTCGCCCGGCAGAGAGCCTGCTGCTGCACATACGATCGCGTTGTCGTCGATCATGTGATTGATGGTGCCCAGAACAGTGGTCTGGCACAGCTTGCAGCCGGTATCCTTGATGTACTTCTCAACGCACTCGCGGTTAGCGTCGTTGATCTCCGGGGTGAAGTGCTCCTTGTCGGTGTACTCAACAGCGTCCAGACGCTCAACCTCAGTCCACCACTCCTTGCGCAGAGCAGCAACTTCCTCAGCGTAAGCCTTGTCGGTGTGGTAGCCAATCTTAGCCAGCTCCTCGCCGATCGCGGTCAGAGCCTCGTTCGCGTCAGCAACGACCGGAGTAGCGTCCATCTTGTAAGCCTGGAACTCAGACGGGTTGATGTTGACGAACTTTGCGTCGGTGCGGTACAGCCACTTGGAAGCGGTGGTGAAGTCGGTGTAACGGGTGCCGACGCCGATAACAACGTCAGCCTCGTGCGCCAGCTTGTTGGCAGCGATGCCGCCGGTGGTGCCCAGACCGCCGAGGTTCAGCTCGTGGTCCCAAACGATAGCGGACTTGCCCGCCTGGGTCTCGCCGAATGCGATGCCGAAGTCTTCAGCGAACTTCTTGAATACCTTGTGTGCCTCAGCGTAGCGAACGCCGCCGCCGCAGATCAGGAGCGGCTTCTTTGCGTTCTTGATGACCTCAACAGCCTTGTCGAGAGCATACTTGGTGATCGGACGGCGGTCAACGCGCCATACGCGCTTCTTGAAGAAGTCAACCGGGTAATCGTATGCTTCAGCCTGAACGTCCTGCGGCAGGGAAATTGCAACAGCGCCGGTGTTGGCGGTGTCGGTCAGAACGCGCATAGCGGAGATCATGTCGGTCATGACCTGCTCCGGACGGTTGATGCGGCCCCAGTACTTGGTAACAGCCTGGAAAGCATCATGAGCGGAGATGGACAGGTTCTGCGGCTGCTCCATCTGCTGGAGAACCGGGTCCGGCTGACGGGAAGCGTAGATGTCGCCCGGCAGGATCAGGACCGGAATGTTGTTAGCGGTTGCGGTTGCAGCAGCGGTAACCATGTTGCAGGCGCCGGGGCCTACGGAAGAGGTGCAGGCGAAGATGGACTTGCGGCGCATCTGCTTTGCGTAGCCGACAGCAGCCAGAGCCATACCCTGCTCGTTCTTGCCCTGGTAAACGATCATGTCCTTGAGCTCCTGCTCAACGCCGTTGGCGAAGCCTACAACGTTGCCGTGGCCCGGGAGCATGAAGATGCCCTTAACGAACTTGTGCTCCTGCTCGTTGCCATCCATATCAATGTAGCTGATATACTGGTTCTCGAGGAAGCGAACGAGTGCCTGAGACGCAGTCAGACGAACGGTTTCCATATGAATCATCGTGGAAATCCTCCTAAAATAATGTATAACAAAGATAATCGAACCGCCCTCCCCAAAAGGAGGGGGCAAGGGGAACCACAGGTTCCCCAATACACGGGACCTGTCCCGTGCCTGCCGCGCGCACGCGGCAGATGCAGTTCTCTAACAAAGTCCAGCTCTGCCGGACTTTGTTACCACTGCCTGCGCCGTACCCCAGGGCACCTTCTCTTGCCCTACGGGCAATTCACCTTGTGGCGGCGCAGCCTCGTTCGCCGTGCGAACGAGAGGGGGGTATCCGAACAAGTTTCCATGGGAACTTGTTCGGTATATAGGGGGGACAGCGTCCCCCCTATACGAGCGACAGCGATTTAGTTGCCGCTCGGGCAGTGCCAGATGTGGTCGTTGGCATCGTCCTCGAGCAGCCACAGATGCTCCTCGTCGTCAATGCGGGTCTTGTCCCACGGGTCGCCCGGCAGATGACGGATGCCCCATGCGTAGCAGCAGGAGTAGCCCGGAGCGGTTACCTGAGAGTGCATCTTGTCGGTGATGATAGCGAGGCCGTTGTGATGGGTCTCGTAAATCTCGCCGTTGCCCCAGCCTGCACCGAAGCCCATCGGCTTGTCGAAGCGGTAGAAGTAGCACTCCGGCTGCGGATGATGATGCGGCGGGTAAGAGGACCACTTGCCCGGCAGGTTGACAACCTCGCCCAGTACCATGTTGGAGTACGGTGCGTTGTCAAGATCGAAGCAGGTGCGAACGTCGCGCTTGATGCAGCCCATCAGCTCGCCCTTGTTGCCGCGAGCCCAGGTGTCGGTGTCTTCCGGCTTGTACATCTTGCTCGGGAAGGTCTTTTCGTTCAGCGTCTTCTGAATGTAGATGTTGCACGGGCCGTGTGCGATGATCTCGAACTTGACGCCCTTGCAAACGTGCAGGCAGGACGGATTGTAGTCGAACGGGTTTGGACGGTCAACGTCGTAGGACTGATCCTCCCACTTGATCGTGCACTTGCCGTCGAATACGAGCGCTGCAACTTCCTTTTCCGGCTCCTCGCAGCTCCAGGTGTCGCCATCCTCCATAACGAGGAGAGCAACGTCCATCATGGCATCCTTGCCGATGCCCTCGTCAAGACGGATATACTCGTTGTATCCGCGCTTGACCTGCTTATCCATGTACATAGTAAATCTCCCTCCAAAAAAATATTTTTTTGGTTCGGTGCGCGGAGCATTCCTGCCCTGCGCCCGGCAGACCGGCCGTAATCAGACCTGTCCACCTTCTATTATAGCACGAGAGCACGCTCCTGCGCAACCTCTTGCGTGCTGTCGGAACCACTTCGTCATTTGTCACAAAAAGTCAGAAGCTTCTTTTGACATATGATACAACAAAAATACGATTTTATTTTGCCGCACTCTTGCGCGTAGTTCCTTTTACGATTATAATTATAGCAGATTGACGCGAAAACGCTTGCAATAAATTCAGAACGAATAACACAATTTTAAGGAGTTCTGCGGCGGGGAAAACTGCCTCGGAACGAGAGGAGGAGACGCGATGGATGCGGCAAGGCGCGAAAAGAAGGAGCACGGCACGCTTTCCTTTCCGTTTCAGATCTATCCGGCGCTCGACGGGAGCGAGGCGGATGACAGCGATTTCATCCCGTATCACTGGCATCCCGAGCTGGAGATCATCACGGTGGACTGCGGCCGCGTCTCGCTGACGATTGCGGATCGGATGTACGAGGGCGCCCGGGGAGACGTATTCTTCGCGGCGTCTGAGGAGCTGCATGAGATACGCGCCGCCGGACGAGAAAACCAGTTCCGCTCGTTCGTCTTTGCGGCGGATTTTCTGCAGTTCGCCCGTGCCGACGAGACCGAGTTCGCCCTGCTCGAGCCGCTCGCGGAGGGACGGCTGCGGTTCGCGACCTGTCTGCGGTCGGGCGAGCCGGGGCAGAGCGAGGTGCGCACGCTGCTCGCGCAGATCGTCCGCACATGGCAGCAGCAGGCGCCCGGCTGTCAGCTCGCCGTCAAGGCGGCGCTGCTCGGCATCGTCGCGGTCTGCGCGCAGTACGGACGGCTGGAGGGGCGGCCCGTGCGTCCCGGCGCGGACTACAGGGCGCGGCAGCTGCGCGAGATCGTCGGCTACCTCGGCGAGCACTTCACCGAGCCGCTCTCGCTGCCCGAGGTCGCGTCGCATTTCGGCCTGTCGCCGCAGTATTTCAGCACGTTTTTCCGGGAAAACTTCGGCCGCACCTTTACGCAGCACATCAACTCTCTGCGCATCGAGCAGGCGGCGCGTCTGCTGCGCGAGACCGATCTTCCGGTCATGGAGGTCGGCTTCAGCGTCGGCTTCGACAACTTCAGCTACTTCATCAAGCGCTTCCGCAGCGTATACGGCGTTTCGCCCTCACACTACCGCAAGGGATAACAGGCACGAAAAAGATAGAGAAACACCCGGAAAGGCCAGATAAAAGGCGTTCCGGGTGTGTTTTCGTGCTTATTCCGCGAGGTAGTAGCCCAGACCGCGCTCGGCGCAGATCTGTGCCTCCGAGCCGATGGAACGGAGCTTGCGGCGCAGCAATGTGAGGTAGACCTCGATAGAGTTGTAGGTGGACTGACTGTCCGAGCCCCAGACCCTGGCCTGAATGGTCTCGCGCGAAACGACCTGACCGGGATTGGAAAGGAAAATGTCGATCAGCAGCGTTTCCTTGCCCGACAGACGAATCTCGCCCGAGCGGCTCTTTACGGTGCAGCGGCCGCGGTCAAAGGTCAGATCGCCCGCGGTGAGGATCTCGCTCTTGATGGCCGGGCTGCGGCGTGCGAGCGCGCGCAGGACAGCGGCAAGCTCATCCGAGACGAACGGCTCCGCGAGCACATAATCCGCACCGGCATCGAGCAGACGTGCTCGGTCGCGCGCCGAGGGATGGGGAAGCACGATAAGAATGGGGATCTGCGTGCCCTCCTCGCGGATGAGCGACAGACGCGCGCGGGTCTTTGCGCTGCGGCTGTAGGAAAGGTCGGATGCGGTCAGTATCGCGGCGTCATACACGCCTTCCGGGAAAACGAACGGCTCGTCCTCCTCCGGCGGCGGCACCATATCGAAAGCAATGTTCTCGCACTGGAGCGCCTGCGGTACAGGCGCGCTGTCAAATTCTTCAATCAGCAGAATACGCATATTCTGTTCACTCCTTTCGGCACTAATATCATGAAGCAGTATTGTGGATGTTTCGTGTAGAAATGATGGACTGAAGCAAAATTCAATCTCTGACTAAGTATACACATTCTGAAGCAGGAATGCAATCGCAGGAGGGGCGGAAAAGAGAAAAGTTCGAAAACTGTTTACAAATCGCCGGGACATCTGTGCCGGAGGGATGGAACGGTCTGGCAATCAAGTCCGTTTCAGCGATGCAGACAAAAAACATCGCCGTCCGGAGGAGGGGACGGCGGGGCGAAGGATCAGAGCAGGGAAAGCTGATCATATGCGCGAGGGAAGAGATTGATGATGCGCAGGCCGCTGCCCTGTGCGTAGTGAACGGTCTGCGCCGTGCCGCCGGCCTGCCCGTCGAAGTAGCAGATGAGCAGGGAGGAAGAGTCGACCATGAAGCGGTTGCGCACGGAAAAACAGCCGGAGAAATAATTCGATGCGAATACGCGCACGGCATCCGAATTGACCAGACAGACATTATAGCGCTTTTTCCACGAAGGGGGAAAGCGGTCGGACTGATGGTCGTGCGGAACGGCGCACAGCAGACGGATGTCATGATGCGCGCGCGCGCGGATGACGGCCTCGGCCGCCCAGATATCGAATCCGGCTGCCATGCCGGAGAGAAAGGTGTGATAGCCCTGTGAAACGGCGTGTTCGACCGCGCGGTCGAGCGCCGCCTCGAGCGCCTGCACGGCGTCCGGGTCGTTTGTGCGGAAGGGCATCTTTTCGGGACGGTACCCGGAAAAGCAACAGGTATGGCTGCGCGGATCTTGCATATCTCCACCTCCGAGGCAGAATAGTCGCAGGAAAGGCATCTATTGCCTTAAGTATACACCAGAGGCAGAGAAAACACAAGAGTGAATGCGAACAAATGTACGAAAAACGTTTTCGTGCGGACGGTTGTAAAACCGTACAAAAGCTGATACAATAAATAAAACATTAAAGGAAAGGGGGAGCCGGATTGAACGGACAGAATCGGCTGGTCTATCTGGTGCGGCGCATGGTACTCCGTTTTTTTTCGGACGGCATTCCGCAGGCGGCGGCGGCCCTGTCGTATTTTCTGCTGTTTTCCCTGCTCCCGCTTCTGATGTTTGTCAATGCGCTCGTCGCGCGGCTCAGCATTTCGATCGAGGATTTCCGGCCGGTGTTCGAGCTGATGCCGAAAAGCCTGCAGGAGCTCATCCTGTCGTACTTTGAGCAGATCACGGCGACGCCGTCGTTCAGTCCGCTGCTCATCGGGACGCTGCTGACGCTGTATTTCCTGTCGAGGGCGGTGCGTTCGATCATGCGCACGGTAGACGGCATCTACCGCGTCGAGGTGCACCGCCGCGCGCTGCTCGATATTCTGCTGTCGTTCGCGATGACGGCCGGCTTTCTGCTGACCGTCGTGTGCAGCTTTGTGCTTGCCGTCGCTGGACGCATGCTGCTGCGTCTGCTGCCGCAGGCGCTGCCGATCCCTGCACCGGTCCTCGAGGCGGCGCGCGGCACGGGCTTCTGGATGATGATCGTCATCGTATTCGCGTTCCTTATGCTGTTCAACCGCATCGTCCCGAACCTGCATCTCGGGTTCCGCGAGGTCTGGCCGGGGGCGCTGTTTTCGCTGGTGGCATGGGTGCTCGTGTCGTGGTGCTTTTCGTTCTATGTGGACAATATGGCGCGGTATTCCGTGCTTTACGGCTCGCTCGCGACGGTCATCGTGCTCATGATCTGGCTGTATCTCGTCAGCATCATCCTGCTGATGGGGCCGCAGCTCAATCATACGCTTGTCGTCATGCGGCTGTACCGCATGGAGCAGACGGCGCATTTGAAATAACGGAGAAACCGGCGGACGCGCCGGGTAAAAACAGGAGGACAAGAAAAAATGAAGGTTGTAGCAATCAATGGTTCGCCGCGAAAGGGCGGAAACTGCGCACAGATGCTGGACGTACTGGGCAGGGTGCTCGAAAACGAGGGCATCGAGTTCGAGGTCTGCCAGCCGGGCGCGAAAGTACATCCGTGCATGGCATGCTATCACTGCCTTGACAACGGCACGCTGCGCTGCGTGCAGGATGACGACGGCGTGAATGAGATCATCGAGAAATGTATTGAGGCAGACGGTATCGTGCTGGCCTCGCCGGTATACCACGGCGGCATTGCGGGCGGCATGAAGTGCGTGCTCGACCGTCTGATCCTCGCGGCAGGCTGCGGCGAGAATAAGCTGCATCACAAGGTAGGTGCGGCGCTGTGCACGCTGCGCCGTTCGGGCGGCATGGAGACCTATCAGCAGCTGCTCGGCACGATCAACACGATGGAGATGGTGCTCGTGACGTCGGACTACTGGAACGCGGTACACGGCGCGGAAAAGGGCGAGGTCATGCAGGACACCGAGGGTGTCGAGGTCATCGAAAAGCTCGGCCGCAACATTGCATGGATGCTCAAGGTCATCGACAAGGCAGGCATTGAGCCGCCCGAAACCGGACACCGCACGATGACGAACTTTATTCGCTGACGCGAAGTCCAGGGGGGACGCTGTCCCCCCTGGATACGTTTTCGGTTCCGGAGAAACCGAAAACGATACCCCCCTCGCCCCTGCACGGCAGGGGCGGCCGCGCCGCCGCAGCGCGGGCAGCGGTATAAAAGTCCGGCAGAGCTGGACTTTTATGGGGAATTTTATGCGGCGCACTGCGGTGCGCCTGTCCCACCTGCTGCGGCATCGCCGCAGGACGGTGGGAAAAGCACTCGGGGAGGTCCGGGTGCTTTTTTCTTTTTTTCGGGGCGGGGGAATTGCACTTCGCGCCGGTTTTTGGTATAATATATTTTGTATGAGTATGGGTGGAAATGCCGCTCATTTACTGTGAATCGTATCGGTATGCGCCACAGAAAGGGCATACTGTTTTTCAAATATATCCTTAAACGGGAGGAAGAATATCATGCTGAACAATATCAAGGGCTGCGCGGAGGCTCTGCGCGAAACCGCCCCGGAAATAGACATTCTGATCAACGAGCCGATGCGCCGCCACACGACCTTTTCCATCGGCGGCCCGGCCGACCTTTTCATCCTGCCCAAGACGCGCAGGGAGCTGATCGGCGCGCTCGAGGTGCTGCGTGCACAGGGCGTTCCGATGCTGCTGCTCGGCAACGGTTCGAACATTCTGGTCTCGGATGAGGGCGTGCGCGGCGCGGTCGTGTGCACCTCCGAGGTGGACGCGGTCCGCGTGGGCGATGACAACACGCTGACGGCGGAGGCCGGCGCGCTCCTCAGCCGCATCGCACGCCGCGCACAGCGTGCCGGTCTGACCGGCGCGGAGTTTGCCGGCGGCATTCCGGGCAGTCTGGGCGGCGCGGTATTCATGAACGCCGGCGCGTATGACGGTCAGATGGCCGGCATCGTCGAGAGCACTGAATATCTGGACGCAGAGGGCAATATCCACACGCTGCGCGGCGAGGAGCATGGCTTCGGCTACCGCCGCAGCATTTTCCGCGACCATCCGGACTGGACCGTGCTGCGCTCGGTCATCCGCCTTCAGCCGGGTGACTCGGCGGCCATTCTGGACAAGATGAACGATTTTTCGCAGCGCCGCCGCGACAAGCAGCCGCTCAACTTCCCGTCGGCCGGCTCAACCTTCAAGCGTCCCGAGGGATATTTCGCCGGAAAGCTCATCGAGGACGCCGGACTCAAGGGCGCGTCCGTCGGCGCGGCGCAGGTTTCGGAAAAGCACGCAGGCTTTCTCATCAACCGGGGCGGCGCGACCTGCGACGACATGCTGCACCTGATCGAGCTGGTGCAGGAGCGCGTTCGGGAGCAGTTCGGCGTCGAGCTGGAGTGCGAGGTGCGCATTGTAAGATAAACGGGAGAAATCCCGCTGAACGTGGGCAAGGAGGATGGAATTATGTATTTTTTGATCATTTCCGGCATGTCCGGTGCAGGCAAGAGCCGCGCCGTCGCGACACTGGAGGATCTCGGCTATTACTGCGTCGATAATCTGCCGATCGCGCTCATTCCGCGCTTCGCGGAGGTCTGCCTTGCCGCGACGGAGCGGTATGAGCGCGTCGCGCTCGTGACCGATGTGCGTGCGGGCGGCGATTTTCAGCAGCTCTTTGACTCGCTCGACTCCATCCGCGACATGGGCTGCGACTACCGCATCCTGTTCCTCGACACGGACACCGCGACGCTCATCCGCCGTTATAAGGAGACGCGCCGCAGGCATCCGCTGATGGACAAGGGCGTTTCCATGACGGCGGCGATCGAAAAGGAGCGCACGATGCTGTCCGCGCTGCGCAACCGCGCGGATTTCGTGGTCGATACCACGGGCCTGTCCGCCGCCGGTCTGCGCGAGCGCCTGCTCGCCCTGTTCTCCACCGAGACCGGCGCAGCCTTCGAGGTCATCGTGCAGTCCTTCGGCTTCAAATACGGCATTCCGCCCGAGAGCGACCTCGTGTTCGATGTGCGCTTCCTGCCCAATCCGTATTACGAGATGAGCCTGCGCGAGCGCAACGGCACCGACCCCGAGGTGCGTGATTATGTGTTTCAGGGCGGCACGGCCGACGTGCTCATGCGCCATCTGACCACGCTCATTGACTTCCTCCTGCCGCGCTACATGGCGGAGGGCAAGGCGAACCTCATCATCAGCGTCGGCTGCACGGGCGGCAAGCACCGCTCGGTCGCGATCGCGGAAGCGCTCAGCGAGCACCTGCGCGGCCGTGAATACGGCGTTGTCACCATGCATCGAGATTATCAGAGATAAGGCTCCGGTCTGCGGAGCACCGCAGAAATGGAGTCAGAATACATGTCATTTTCTACCGAAGTCAAAAACGAGCTGTGCAGCGTTTCCATGAGCCGGGCGTGCTGCACCCGCGCGGAGGCCTACGGCGCGCTGCTGCACGCCTCGGTGTTCTCGCATAAGGAGATCCGTCTTTCGGCGGAGAACGCGGTCGTCGTGCGGCGGCTTCAGGCGCTTTTGCAGCGCGCGTTCTTTGTGGACAGCGAGGCGGAAAGCTGCGGCCGCAAGCAGCAGCTCATCATCAACGACCCGCCGCGCATCGGCCGCATCTTCGACGCGCTGGGATATGACAGAAAAAACCACATCACCTACCACCTCAACCGCAACGTGCTCGAAGAGGACTGCTGCATCGCGGCCTTTCTGCGCGGCGCGTTCCTCATGGCCGGAACGGTCGCGGGACCGGATAAGAAGAGCCATCTCGAGCTCAAGAGCACCCACCAGAGCCTCACAGGCGAGGAGACCAGCCTGATGCTCGACCTCGGTCTTGCGCCAAAGCAGGCAAGGCGTGCGAGCGCACAGCTGCTGTACTTCAAGGACAGCGCGAGCGTCGAGGACTTTCTCACGCGCATCGGTGCGCCCCACGCCGCGATGGAGCTGATGCAGGCGAAGGTGGAGAAAAATCTCAGGAACACCATCAACCGTCAGGTCAACTGCGAGACGGCGAACCTCGTCAAGGCGGCGGATGCGTCCGCGCGGCAGATCGCCGCGATCAAAAGCGTGCTGCGCGAGGGCGGGGAGGAGGCCTTCCCGGATAATCTCCGAGAGACCGTGCGTCTGCGGCTTTCCTACCCGACCGACAGCCTGACCGAGCTGGCGCGGCGGTTCGATCCGCCGATCTCCAAGCCGGGACTGAGCCACAGGCTGAAAAAGATAACCGAATTTGCTGCAAAGGAGAACTAAATGGTACCATTTGCCCATCTGCATGTGCATAGCGAATACAGCCTGCTCGACGGCGCATGCCGCATCGAACAGCTGGTCGAGCGTGTTTCCGACCTCGGACAGACCTCGTGTGCGCTGACCGACCACGGCGTCATGTACGGCGTGATCGACTTTTACCGCGCCTGCAAGGCGAAGGGCATCCATCCGGTCATCGGCTGCGAGGTCTACCTCGCGCCGCATTCGCGCCACGAGCGCGGCTACGTCAACGGCGAATGGCACAGCCACCTCATCCTGCTGTGCGAGAACATGACCGGCTACAAAAACCTCATCCATATGGTCTCGGCTGCGTTCTCCGAGGGCTTTTACATGAAGCCGCGCATCGATATGGAGCTTCTGCGCGGGCACAGCGAGGGCCTCATCTGCATGTCCGCCTGCCTCGCGGGCGCGATCCCGCGCGCGATCGCGAACGGAAATATGGACAAGGCCTATGAGATCTGCGAGGAATTTCTCGAGATCTTCGACCGGGAGCATTTCTATCTCGAGATACAGGATCACGGCATCGAGGAGCAGAAAAAGGTCAATGAGGGACTGTATCAGCTCGCGAAGGAGCTGAACCTTGAGCTTGTCGCGACCAACGACGCGCATTATCTGACCCGTGCGGACGCGCGCACGCAGGACATCCTCATGGCGATCCAGATGGGCAAGACGGTCGACGATCCGACGCGCATGAAATTCGAGACGCAGGAGTTCTACATCAAGGACGCGGATGAAATGGCGGCGCTGTTCCCGGAGCATCCGGAGGCGCTCGCGAACACGGTCAAGATCGCGGAGCGGTGTCAGGTCGACTTTGAGTTCGGCAAGTACCACCTGCCCGAATTCGACGTTCCGGAGGGCTATACCTCGCTCGAATACCTTCAGAAGCTGTGCGATGAGGGCTTTGTGCGGCGCTATCCGGACGATGACGGCACGGTGCGCAAACGACTTCAGTACGAGATCGACATGATCGCCAAGATGGGCTTTGTCGATTACTTCCTCATCGTTTCCGACTTCATCGGCTACGCCAAGAGTCAGGGTATTCCGGTCGGCCCGGGCCGCGGTTCGGCGGCAGGCTCGATCGTTTCCTACTGTCTCGGCATCACCGACCTCGACCCCATCCACTATTCGCTGTATTTCGAACGCTTCCTCAACCCGGAGCGCGTTTCCATGCCGGATATCGACGTCGACTTCTGCTACGTCCGCCGTCCCGAGGTCATCGAATACGTCACGCGCAAGTACGGCAAGGACCGTGTCGCGCAGATCGTCACGTTCGGCACGATGGCCGCGCGCGGCGCGATCCGCGACGTCGGCCGTGCGCTCAACATCCCGTACAACGACGTGGACGCGGTTGCCAAGCAGGTGCCGAACGAGCTGCATATGACCATCGAGAAGGCGCTCTCGGTCAACCCGGAGCTGAAAAAGATGTATGACGGCACGCCGCAGGTGCGCGAGCTGATCGACACGGCGCGCAAGCTCGAGGGCATGCCGCGAAACGCCTCGACCCACGCCGCCGGCGTCGTCATCACCAAAAACCCGGTCGATACCTATGTCCCGCTCTCGCGCAACGGCGACCAGATGGTAACGCAGTTCACCATGGTCACGATCGAGGAGCTCGGTCTGCTCAAGATGGACTTCCTCGGTCTGCGCAACCTCACGGTCATCGCGGACGCCGAGAAGATGATCCGCCGCCATACGCCGGAGTTCTCGATCGAAACGGTGGACATGAGCGACCCGGCGACCTACGAAATGCTCGGAAAAGGCTCGACCATGGGCGTGTTCCAGCTCGAGAGCGCGGGCATTACGAATGTCGTTACCGGCCTGCGGCCACAGTCCATCGAGGACATCACCGCAGTCGTGGCGCTGTACCGCCCGGGACCGATGCAGTCCATCCCGCGCTACATCGAATGCCGCCATCACCCCGAAAAGGTGACGTACAAGCATCCGCTGCTCGAGCCCATCCTCGGCGTTACCTACGGCTGCATGATCTATCAGGAACAGGTCATGCAGGTGTTCCAGTCGCTCGCCGGCTACTCGCTCGGCAAGGCGGACATGGTGCGCCGCGCGATGAGTAAAAAGAAGATGAAGGAGCTCGAAAAGGAGCGCGTCAACTTCATCCACGGCAATGAAGAGCTCGGCATCGACGGCGCGATCAAACGCGGCGTGCCGGAGGCGGTCGCGGCGAGCCTGTTCGACGAGATCATGGACTTCGCAAACTACGCCTTCAACAAGGCGCACGCCGTCTGCTACGCGGTCGTGTCCTTCCGCACCGCCTACCTCAAGTGCCACTATCCGCGCGAGTACATGGCGGCGCTGCTCACGAGCGTGCTCGACGTTTCGGAGAAGATCTCCGAGTATATCCAGACCGCGCGCGAGATGGGAATTTCGGTGCAGCCGCCCGACGTGAATCTGTCGTATGACAGCTTTTCGGTCGCGAACAGCGACATCCGCTTCGGCCTTGCCGCCGTCAAGGGCGTCGGACGCTCGTTTATGAAGCAGCTGGTCGACGAGCGGGAGAAGAACGGCATCTTCACCTCGTTCCAGGATTTCTGCGAGCGCATGTACGACCGCGAGCTCAACCGCCGCGCTCTCGAATGCCTCATCAAGGCGGGCGCGTTCGACTCGATGGGCTGCCGCCGCAGCCAGCTGCTGCGCGTCGCAGGCCCGGTGGTCGATGCCATCGCGCAGAACCGCAAAAAGAATATCGAGGGACAGATGGACCTGTTCGGCATGGGCAACGACGCGGTGCAGGACACGCAGATCGCGCTGCCCGATATTCCCGAGGTCTCCAAGCGCGAGCTGCTCGCGATGGAGAAGGAGACGACCGGACTTTATCTGTCGGGGCATCCGATGGACGAATACCGCGAGCTTGCCGCCCGCGCCAAGGCTGCGCCCGTGCGCAGGATCATCGACGACCTTTCGGGCGAGAGCGCGCAGCCGGTCTACCGGGACGGCATGACCGTGCGCCTTGCCTGCGTCGTCACCGCCGTCAAGCTCAAAAGCACGAAAAACGGTTCGATGATGGCGTATGTGACCGTGGAGGACGACACGGCGGCCATCGAGCTCGTCGTATTCCCGAAGGCGCTCCAGCAGTGCGGCGCGTATCTGACGGCGGACAGCGCGGTGCTGCTCACCGGACGCATCGACGCGCGCGAGGAGGAGGCGCCCAAGGTGCTGCTGAACGAGGCGCAGCCGCTGAACGAGGGCGCGGTAAACGCGCTCACGACTGCGGAAAAGCCGGCCGCGAGCGTATTTTCCGACGCGGAAGCGGCGAAAAGGGCGCCGCACAAGCTGTATATCCGCCTCGACAGCCTGAAGGGCGTCAAATGGCCCGGCATCCGCGCGGTGCTCTCGACCTGTCCCGGCGACACGCCGGTCTATCTGTATCCGCTCGACACGAAGAAAACGACGCTCGTCTCGCGCCGCCTGTGGTGCCGGCCGGACGAAAACATTTTGCAAAAATTACGCTTCCTCTTGAGCGAGGATGATGTTATAATAAAATAGAGGCAATTTGAAGCGTCAGCCTCGGCAGGGCCGGATGCTTCAGGAAGATGTAGAGGGGACAGGACGACACTGCAACAGAACAGCGCCGCCCGAAAAGCTCAAAGCACACAGAAGGAGGCTTTCTTTTATGGAAAAGCAGATTCGCAGAATTGGCGTACTCACAAGCGGCGGCGACGCGCCGGGCATGAACGCACTCATCCGCTCGGTCGTTCGAAGCGCGTCGGCAAACGACATTTCCGTTCTCGGCATCCGCCGCGGCTACAGCGGTCTGATCAACGGCGACATCATCGAGATGGGCGCGCGCAGCGTTGACGGCATCATCCGCAAGGGCGGCACCATGCTGTACACCGCCCGCTGCAAGGAAATGATGACCGAGGAGGGTCTCCAGAAGGCGGCCGACACCTGCAAGTACCTGGGCATCGACGGCCTGATCTGCTGCGGCGGCGACGGTACGTTCCGCGGCGCGCAGGCGCTTTCGCGCAAGGGCGTTCCGTGCATCGGCGTGCCGGGCACGATCGACAACGATATCGTCTGCACCGACTACACCATCGGCTTCGATACTGCGTGCAACACTGCGATCGAGTGCATCGACAAGCTGCGCGACACCATGCAGTCTCACGAGCGCTGCTCTGTCGTTGAGGTCATGGGCCGCCGCGCAGGTCATCTCGCGCTCCAGGTCGGCTGCGCTGTCGGCGCAACTGCGATCTGCCTGCCCGAGCGTCAGCTGGATTTCGACGTTGACATCGTAGAAAAGATGCGCATCGGCCGCATCAAGGGCCGCAACCACCACATCATCATCGTCGCAGAGGGCTACGGCTCCGCACAGGAGGTCGCAGACCAGATCCACGAAGCGACCGGCATCGACACCCGCGTTACCATCCTCGGCCACATCCAGCGCGGCGGCTCTCCGTCCGCCATGGACCGTGTCATGGCGACCCGCATGGGCTACGCAGCGGTACGCGCTCTGATGGAGGGCAAGACCAACCGCGTTATCGTATCGGACGCAAACCTCGTTACCGACATCGACATCGAGGAGGGCCTCGCCCGTCACAAGGATCTCAACCAGTGCCTGTTTGAAGCACAGCAGACGGTCGCGATCTGATGGGTTCGGTATTTATTACCGGCGGCTCGCGCGGCATCGGCGCTGCCTGCGTCCGCGCCTTTGCGGAGGCTGGGAGACCGGCAGCGTTTACGTATTCCGCGCGTCGCGACAAGGCGGAAGCGCTGTCGGCGGAAACGGGTGCGCTTGCGCTCTGCGCGGACAGCGCGGACAGAGACGCGGTGGAAAACGCAGTGAAAACGGCGCGCGAAAGCCTTGGCGCGATCGACACCGTTGTCTGCAACGCGGGGATCGCGCAGCAGAAGCTGTTTCAGGACATCACGGATGACGAATGGCTGACCATGCTGAACGTCAATCTGATGGGGGCGGTACGCACGATCCGCGCGGCGCTCCCGGATATGCTGCACCGCCAGAAGGGCAGCATCGTCATCGTCTCGTCCATGTGGGGCGAGCGCGGCGCGTCCTGCGAGAGCCATTACGCCGCGAGCAAGGCGGCGCTCATCGGTCTGTCTAAATCGCTCGCGCTCGAACTCGGGCCGAGCGGCATCCGCGTCAACTGCGTCGCGCCCGGCGTCATCGACACCGACATGAACGCGATGCACGGCGGGGACGTCATGCAGTCGCTTGCGGACGAAACGCCGCTCGAGCGCATCGGACGCGCGGACGAGGTCGCGGACAGCATCCTGTATCTCTGCTCGGAAAAAGCGTCCTTCGTCACCGGACAGGTGCTCGGCGTGACGGGCGGATTTTAAGCTGTAATCAATAAACAAAAGACCTTCTCGATATTCGGGAAGGTCTTTTTTGTGTGCGAACGTTATGCAAAATATGCAAGGATGCCGTTCATGATGCCCTGCGCGAAGCCGAAGGGGTCGGTCTCGAGCCGCAGCGCATCCTGCGCGTTGGTCAGATAGGCGAGCTCGACCAGAATGGCCGGCATTTTCGTGCGACGCAGGACATACAGCCCCGGCCTCACGCGCACGCCGTTGTTCCGCGTGCCGGTGCGCTGCACGATGCCGTTCAGCACATGCTGCGCGAGCCAGTAGGCTTGCGTGTTTTCCTGGTAGACGTAGACCTCGGTGCCGTTGATGGCCGGATTTTCGTTCGCGTTGCAGTGAATGCTGATGAAGTAGTCGGCAGGCCAGTCGTTGGCCGCCTGCACGCGCGCGGCGAGACTGGTCGCGTTGCTCGTGCCGAGGATCTCGCCGGGAGAGGTGCGGCTGAGCCGCACCTCAAACCGGGGGTCGGCGGACAGCAGCTCGGCAAGATACAGCCCGACGGTGTAGGTGATGTCCTGCTCGATCAGGCCGTTCCCCTCCGCGCCGGTGTTGGGGCCGCTCGGATTGTGCCCCTGATCAATAAAAATTCGGATTGCCATAAGAATATCACATCCCCTGACAGTCTATGCGATGCGGCTTGACGCGGTGCGGACGGTGGTGTATCCTAAGGGTACAGGAGGGATGGATATGAATCTGTGCATGAAACAGAAGGTCTTTTCGTGGGGCGACCGGTTTACCGTCTGGGACGAGAACGGGAACGACCGATACTATGTACGCGGCGAGGTGTTCTCACTCGGCAAAAAGCTGCATCTGACCGACACGGCCGGCGCGGAGGTCGCCTTCATCCAGCAGAAGGCGTTTTCGTTCAAGCCGCGCTTTTATGTGTACATGAACGGCGCTTTGCAGGCCGAGATCGTCAAGGACTTTACCTTTTTTACGCAGCGCTACCGCGTGGAGGGCATGGACTGGGAGGTGAACGGCAACTTCGGCGCACACGATTATGAGATCAGCGGCGCGCGCGGCACGGTCGCGTCCATCCACAAGCAGTGGTTCACCTGGGGCGACTGCTACGAGATCTGTATTTCGGAGAATGAGAACGAGCAGCTGGTGCTCGCGGTCGTGCTCGCCATTGATGCCGTGATGGCGCAGTCGAATGCCGCCGTGGCGAACAGCGCAACATAAAGGAGAAAACAGAGATGAAAGAGCTTGACTGGGAGTATATCGACGCGCTCGTGCCGCGAAGGGCGGCGGAGAGCAGCAAAAACGACTACGGGCGCATCCTTTGCGTGTGCGGCTCGGCAGGATATACGGGCGCGGCGTTCTTCGCGGCGCAGGGCGCGGTGCGCATGGGCAGCGGCGTGGTGACGCTCGCCGTCCCCGAGCGGGCGTGGCCCGTGCTCGCGGTCAAGCTCAGCGAGCCGGTCGTGCGGCCGCTCCCGTGCACGGAGGACGGCCTGTTCTCCGTCCGGGCGCTCCCGCGGCTGCTCGAGCTGGCGGAGCACGCAGACGCGCTGCTCATCGGCTGCGGACTCGGCCGCTCGGACGAGGTGACTGAGGTCGTGTGCACGCTGCTGCGCGAGGCCGCGTGCCCGATCGTGCTGGACGCAGACGGCATATTTGCGCTCGCGCAGCATAAGGATATACTGCGCCGGACGGCCAGGCCGCTCGTCATGACGCCGCACGCAGGCGAATTTGCCCGTCTGTCGGGAAAAAAGCAGATGCAGCCGGAGGAGCTGCGCGTCTTTGCGCAGGAAAACCGCTGTACGGTGCTCTACAAGGCGCACCGCACGCTGATCGCCGCGCCGGACGGACGGCTGTTCCGCAATCATACGGGCAACCCCGGCATGGCGAAGGGCGGCAGCGGCGATACGCTCGCCGGCATGCTGGTCTCGCTCATCGGGCAGGGACTCGCGCCGGAGGACGCGGCCTGCGCCGCGGCATGGCTGCACGGCGCGGCAGGCGACAGCGCCGCGAACCGGTACGGCGAGTACGGCATGACGCCGACCGATCTGCTCGCGTGCTTGCCCGGAGTCACGCGCCGATATAACACAAGGGAGTGGTGAACTGAAACGATGGCTGCCTTTGCTGCTGCTCACCGCGCTGCTGTGCGGCTGCGGAACAGACGAAAACAGCGGCGAGGATGTGCGTGCGCACTATGAGAATGTCAGCGGATTTTCGGCGCATGTAAAAATTTTATCCGAAACAGATGATTTTACTATGGCGTTTGAGCTGGATTACGCCTATAATAAAGAGGATGTCGATGTTTTCACGATCACTGCACCCGAGTCGGTTTCCGGGGTATCGGGCCGCATCGCAGGGGACAGCGAAGCGACGCTCGCCCTGCAGTATGACGATCTGGTGCTCGACGACGCGCGGCCGGTCCGGCCGGGCATGACGCCGGCGGATGCTGTGTTCGGCGTTGTGTGCGCGCTGAGAGATACGCCGGCGGACGAAAGCTGGCGCGAGAGCGCGGACGGCACGGCGCTCACCGTGCTGCACTACCGGAGCGAGAGCGGAGACGAAACCATCGAAAAACTGGTCTGGCTGCGCGAGGACAACATGCAGCCGGTCTATGCCGAGCTTTTCGCGGACGGAACGCGCGAGCTGAGCATCCGGTTTACATCGTATCAGGAAAACGGCGGATAACGCCGAAAATCAGGGGATGAAGAAAAATGCAGCCAAACAAGCATCGCACCTGGGCGGAGATCGACCTCGGTGCCATCGAACATAACTACCGCGTCATCTGCGAGGCCGCGAAGGCGCCCGTGCTGTGTGTGGTCAAGGCGGACTGCTACGGCCACGGCGCCGTGCCGGTCGCAAACCGCCTGCAAAGCATGGGCGCGCCGTATTTCGCGGTCGCGACCGTGCCGGAGGCAGTTGAACTGCGCGAAAACGGCATCGAAAAGCCGATCATTATCCTCGGCTACATCGACGCCGCGGATATGGACACTGTTGCGGAATACGGCATCACCGCGCCGGTCTACGACGAGGAGACCGCCGAGCTGCTGTCGGCGGCGGCCGTCCGCACGGGCCGCGACATCACCGTGCACTACAAGCTCGACACCGGCATGACCCGTATCGGCTTCCCGTCATGGGAGCGCGAGGAGACCGTTCGCCGCATTCTCGAGTGCGCAAAAAAGCCGGGCCTCAGGAGCGAGGGCATTTTTACGCACTTCGCGGTGGCGGATGTGCCGTCGGGCGAGGAATACACCGAGATGCAGTATGACCGCTTCCGCGGCGTATGCGAGGGTCTGGCGGAGAACGGCCTTGACCTGCCGCTGCGCCACTGCGCGAACAGCGGCGCGATCCAGAGCTACAGGAAGATGCACTGCACGATGACCCGCGCCGGCATCATCCTGTATGGCTACCGTCCGGATGCCTCGGTGCCGCCGGTGCTCGACCTGAAGCCCGCTATGACGGTCAAGGCGCGCGTGGTGCAGGTGCGCGACATTCCGGCGCACACGACCATCAGCTACGGCCGCACATTCGAGACCGGCGAGCCGACGCATATGGCGGTCGTTTCGGTCGGCTACGCAGACGGCTTTCTGCGCACGGGCTCGGGAAAGGCGCACGTTGTTCTGGACGGCAGGCTCGCGCCCGTCATGGGCCGCATCTGCATGGATATGTGCATGGTGCGCATCCCGGAGGGCGCGCAGGTGCACCGCGGCGACGAGGTCACGGTGTTCGGCCCGGGCGCGTGGACGGCGGAGGATGCCGCCGAGGCCGCCGGTACGATCTCGTATGAGGTGCTGTGCGCGGTCAGCCGCCGCGTGCCGAGGTACTGCATCGGTTAAAATCGCATAGAATGAAGCGGGGAAGCAAATCTGCAAAATTGCATCCTCGCTTTTTTCTGTTCCCGGCTATAATTTTCGCACAGCATGGGGACAATAGGTTTGCACCCGAAAGGGACGCGAATCTATGAGCGGAGAGTGACTGAATATGGACAGCAGCATTAAACGCGGCGATATTTACTATGCAGACCTCAGTCCGGTGGTCGGGAGCGAGCAGGGCGGAGTGCGTCCGGTGCTGATCGTGCAGAACAACGTCGGCAACCGGTACAGCCCTACCGTCATAGCCGCTGCCATTACATCGCAGGTGAACAAGGCGAAAATGCCGACGCATATTTCGCTCGGCGCACCGAACTACGGACTGACCAGGGACTCGATCATTCTGACCGAGCAGATCCGGACGCTCGATAAGCGCCGCCTGCGCGAAAAAATGGGTACGCTCGACGAGCGGGCGATGCGCCATGTGGATGAAGCACTGGCGGTCAGCTTCGGTCTGGGTAGCGTACAGGGCTGAGGTTCTAACAGAAAACGAGACCGCGTACCTTGTAATACGACGGTCTCGTTTTTCTTATGGGGGGATGTGCATGCGGACGGCGGTGTATTTTGAAGGGCGGAGGGCAGGCTCGCTCGACTGGCGGCAGGAGTCCGGCGGCGTGCACGCCGTGCTCGACTGCGAGCTATGCTCTGCGTGCATCCTGCGCGTTTATGCGGAAACAGAGGGAGCCGCGCCGCTCTATGTCGGTCTGCCCGAGCCGCAGGGCGGCAGGCTGCGCCTTGCAAGGCGTCTGTCGGCCGAAACACTGCGGCAGGCCGGATGGACAGGGAAAGAACCGCTGCGCGTGTATCTGGCCGAGCGGCAGGAGCAGGCGCCGCGTGTCGAGCCGGAGAAACGTGCGCCGCGCACCGAGCCGCCGCGCACCGGGGACGCAGTGCTTGACGCGCTCATCGAGGCGGGCGCAGTCAGCGCGGAGCGGACGGAGGACGGGGTCTGCCTGTCCTGTCCGTTTTCGCCGCACGAGCCGTTCGCCCTCGCGCCGGCCTTCGTGCTGTGCCGCGCGGAGCAGGGGAGAGCGGTGCTCGACTGGAAAACAGAAGGCGCAGCCGAACCGGCTGCGCCCTCAGAAATGGATTGATTTTTACTTTACGATAGCCTTTGCTTCGAGGTAGTAGCGCTTCTCGTGCGCTTCGCCCATGGAGAAGGTCTTGCGCGGCAGCACGCCGTCGAATACAACGCCGCGGAACAGGTCGTTCTTGGCGATGTCCGGCAGAATGAAGCCGAAGTTGCCCTTCTTCTCGGCGAGCGAGACGACAACGTCCGCGCCGTGGATAAAGTCGATCTTGACGTCCTTGTGCTCGGCGAGGAAGGCGTCCAGGCCGGTCTGGATGGTCGCGACCGGGATGGCCCACTTCGGGTCCTCGACAACGAATACGCCGTTCTTCTCTGCGGAGACGAACGGATAGAAGTGTGCGCCCTCGGTCTCCGGCGCGTTGTCCGCAACATATGCCTTGCAGCCCTGTGCCTCATAGAACGCGGTGAGAGACTTCAGCAGCTCCTCGCCGTCTACGCCGAACAGTGCGCGGTGGATCGGCTCGATGATGATGCTCTCGTCGTGGATGTTGACGATCTCCGCGAGCGCGAAGCGAGCCGGATGGTTTTCCTGCTCCTCGGGGGTCAGACCCTTCTTGACCTCCTCCCAGTATGCCTTGGCGGTAGCCATGGAGTGGTTGCCGTCACCGACTGCGTAGGGGAGGAGCGCCTGCGCGTCCGTGCAGCCGTACTTCGCGTTGAAGGTCTCGCGGTCGCACAGCGCCTCCAGACCGCTCTCGATCGCGTCGGTGTCCTTGCCCTGCGGAATGAACCAGCCGGTGATGTGGCCGCCGTTCTGCATGAGGTCGGTATCATACAGCTTGGAGAAGGAGCCGGTCTTTTCGAACAGAGGCTCGATGATCCTGCGGTCGGGGTCGTCAATGAGGATCATGATGTGCGGCAGCTCGAGGCAGGCGCCCTCGCGCACCTTCAGACGGGGCGGGATGCGCTCAACGACCGTCTTTTCGGTCGGGCGGATAAGAGATGCCGAGCCGGGGGTGTACTCGTAGGCCTCCAGGTCGACCGCGAGCACGATGCCGCGGCGCGGCGCCGAGCCGCCGGACCAGCGTTCGGTCAGTACCGCGCCGGCAGGCAGGGTGCGCAGCGTGCCGTCCTGCACGTACTGCTGCATGGTCTTGTGGATGCGCTCGATATGGGACGCGACGTCTGCGTCCTCGAGATAGACCTCGGGCAGGGTCAGACGCAGGGTAGACGGTGCGTCGCCGACGATGCGGTCGGTCTCCGCCCAGTATTCGGGCTGAGAGGTGTACTGGTCACAGGCGATGACCGCCCATTTGGACAGGTCGGTGCCCTCGCGGGGCATCATGATTTCGGGAATTCGTGTGCAGCGATTTGCCATTGGGATAGTCCTCCTTACAGGGATAACATATGTCTTTAGTATAGCAGAAAATCCGCGATATGGCACAGAAAATATCGAAGGATGCAACATTTTTTTGAGAATGCTCAGATGCACTTGACGAAAACGACAATATAACGTACAATTAGAGTGGTAAAATTGTAAGGAATTACAGGAAAGCCAAGACGCATGAGAGTGGAGGAAGGAAAGATATGCTGAAAATCAAGGCGATCGGCGTTTCCGAGGGTCTCGCGCGCGCAAAGGCGCTCGTGATCCGGGACGTCGACCTGACTGTGGTAAGGAATACGGTCACGGACATCGAAGCGGAGCAGCAGCGCGCACTGGAGGCGGTCGAAAACGCCAAGGCGCAGATCGCGGCGCTGCGGGACGAGACCGAGAAGAATATCGGCCCGAAGGAGGCGGAGATCTTTGACGCGCATCTGATGATGCTCGAGGACCCGGATTTCGTCGAGGGCATGACGAATGAGATCGCAGACGAGAGCGTGTGCGCGGAGTTTGCGTGCATGGTCAACTGCGAGAATTTTCAGGCGATGTTCCGCGCGATGGATGACGAGTATATGCAGGCGCGCGCCGCCGACATAGGCGATATTTCGATGCGCGTGCTCAAAAACCTCAAGGGCATCGCGGAAAATCCGCTCGACACGATCACCGAGCCGTGCATCGTCGTCGCGAACGACCTCACGCCGTCGGATACCGCGAAGATGGGCGGCAAGCCGGTCGTCGGCTTTATCACGAAGATCGGCGGCCGCACGAGCCATTCGGCCATCATGGCGCGCTCGATGGGCATTCCGGCGGTCGTCGGCGCGGGCGAAAAGCTCGACCCGATCGAGGACGGCATGGAGCTGCTGATCGACGGCGCAGCCGGCGAGCTGATCGCACAGCCGGACGAGGAGACGCTCGTGCAGTTCGCGGAAAAGAAGGCGAAGGATGATGAGCGCCGCGCAATGCTCGCGGCGTTCCGGGACCGTCCGGGCGAGACGAGCGACGGCCGCCGCATCATCATCGAGGGCAACATCGGCACGCCGGGTGACGCGGTGCGCGTCATGGAGCTGGGCGGCGAGGGCGTCGGCCTGTTCCGCTCGGAATTCCTGTTCATGGACCGTCCCGATCTGCCGAGCGAGGAGGAGCAGTTCCAGGCGTACAAAAAGGCGGTCGAGACCATGGACGGCCGTCCGGTTATCATCCGCACGCTCGACATCGGCGGAGACAAGGAGGTTCCGGCGCTCGATCTGGAAAAGGAGCAGAATCCGTTCCTCGGCTACCGCGCCATCCGTATCTGCCTCGACCGCACCGACCTGTTCCTCGTACAGCTGCGCGCGCTGCTGCGCGCCGCCCGGTACGGCGACCTGCGCATCATGTTCCCGATGATCTCGTCGGTCGACGAGCTGCGCAACGCAAAGCAGGTGCTCCGCGAGGCGAGGGATCTGCTCGACGCAGAGGGCGTAGACTATAACCCGAACGTCAAGGTCGGCATCATGGTCGAAATCCCGGTCGCGGCGGTCTGCGCGGATGTGCTCGCGCAGGAGGCGGACTTTTTCTCCATCGGCACGAACGACCTCATTCAGTATTCGTGCGCGGTCGACCGCATCAACGAGAAGATCTCGTACCTCTACCGTCCGCTCCATCCGGGCGTGCTGCGGCTGATCGCCATGACCGCGAAGGCGGCGAACGAAAACGGCATCGAGTGCGGCGTGTGCGGCGAGATGGCTGGCACGCCGGGCATGGCGAGCGTGCTGTGCGGTCTGGGCGTGACCAATCTGTCCATGTCGGCGTCCGCGATGCCGGCGGCCAAGGCAGACCTTGCGGCGCATTCGTATGCGGAGTGCCGCGAGCTGGCGCAGAGGCTGTTGAAAACCGCAAGCGCGGAGGAGGCGGAGGATATCTTCGCGGAGTGGCGCGGCGAATAAGCATATAACACAGGAAAGACCATCCGGAACCGAAAAAAACGGCCCGGATGGTCTTTTTATGTATAGATTTCTGATAGACGGCATATACTGGACTGTCAGCCGGAGGGAGGAAGGAACATGGGAGAGGAGAAAAGCGCGCGGTATACCATCATTCTCGGCGTCTGCCTGCTGCTGTGCCTGCTGATGCTCGGCAGGATGCTGGTCGGGCGGTCGGAGAGCGAAGCGCCGCCGGACGGCACCGAACCGGTCGAGACCGTGCCCGAGGAGCAGCAGGAGCCGCAGCTCTCGCTTGTGATGACGATGAGCGAGAGTGATCTGGCGAATTTCCTGCTGCAATACCTGCCGTTTACGCCGCGCGGCCTTGCGGTAAGCATCGGGGCGGACGAAACCGCGTCGATGTCCATGAGTGTCGACAGGGCGGAGCTGGAGGAGAGCGGTCTGCTCACCGGCCATTTCCGCGCCGCGGCGCAGCTGCTGCCCGAGCGGTGCTCGCTTGCCGGTAAATGGGGCGTCCGGGCGGAGCAGGGCAGGCTGCAGTTTACCTGCCTGAGCGCGCAGCTGAACGATGCTGACCTGCCGCAGACGGCGGCGGAGCTTGTGACGGACGCCATGGCGAATGCGCTGAACCGCAAGCTCGAAGAGCTGAATGTCGCGCCGCAGCGCCTTGCATGGAGCGACGGCGAGATAGAGATCTATGCATGAAAAAAGCACCGGCCTCGAAGGAGGTCGGTGCAGATTGTTCCATCAGTCGAAGATCACGCGGCCGCCGCCCTGGAAACGGGTAGCGTAGGAGCCGCTGAGCGAGTCATACTTGACGACGTCGCCGGTGTGCGGTGCGTGGATGAACTGGCCGTCGCCGACATAGATGCCGACATGGCTGATCGAGTAAGCACTGCTGCCGAAGAATACCAGATCGCCCGGCAGAAGCTCGTCACGGGAGACGCGGGTCGTGGTGTCGAACTGCGCCTGCGCCACGCGCTCGATCGAGCAGACCGTGTTCTTGTAGACGTAGGACGTAAAGCCGGAGCAGTCAAAACCGGACGGGGTGCTGCCGCCGTAGACATACGGAACGCCGAGGAACTTCGCGGCGTAATCCAGAACTGCGGTGCGCTTTGCGCTCAGACCGGAGTAGGATGCCATGTTGGCGGACGAGGATACCGAAGTGGTTATGTAGTCGGCCTTGATGTAGCCGGACTTGCCGTTAACCGTAACCTTGTACCAGCCGTTCTCCTTGGCGCCCAGCGTAACGGCGGTGCCGTTTGCGAGGGATGCCAGAATACCGGACGAGGTGTTCGCCTCGGCGCGGAGATTGACGGTCGAGGAGCAGGATACCTTGCCTGCGGTGGCCGCCGGAGCGGATGCCGCGGTGCCGGCGGAAGCGGAAGAGCTGCTTACCTGAACATAGTCCGGGTGAACGTAGCCGGTCTTGCCGTTAACCGAAACCTTGTACCAGCCGCCGCTGACGCCCGTGATGGTGACGGCAGTGCCGTTCGACAGGGACGTGAGAATGCTGGACGAGGTGTTCGCTTCGCTTCTGAGGTTGACGGTAGAAGAGCAGGTGATCCTGCCGGAGCCGACGGAGAAGTCGGTCGCGGTCGTGCCGGTCAGGTAAGAGCCGCTTACGTAGCCTTCCTTGCCGTCAACGATCACCTTGTACCATTCGCTGCTGTTGTTCGTTACCGCTACGGTCGTGCCCTGAGAGAGCGTCGCAATGACGCTGCCGCCGGGTGCAGAACGCAGATAAAGCGAATCTGCCTTGACCTTGGCCTGATACACAGCCAGCGAGCTGGGGAGCAGCATGGATGCGGTCAGTGCACCGGAAACGAGCAGTCGAAACAGTGTTTTGGTGGATTTCATAATAAGCCTCCGTTTTTTAGTCGGAAAGTTGTGCGCCGTTGAGCCGCTTATCTGCTGCCCAGTGCGCGGTCGAGCCAGATCGAGGCGATGTCCATCGCGCTCCACAGGCTGTTCTTCTCGGTTTTCTTTACGATACGGTCCTTGTTGCGGACGTTTGCGCCGGTCTGCTGAAGCTGTACGGAAACACGCTTTGCAACCGGAAGATCCTTCATGTCAGCGGAGTCAAGGATCTGCATCATGATGATATGGGAGTCACTCATCGAACCGTAGTAGATGATGTTGTCCTTACGCATCAGAGGATGTCCCTTGTATTCCAGAAGGTCATTCTTCTTGCTGGTGGTAGGCATTTTCTGCACTCCTTATAGTCTGCACATAGTTACAAAATGGTTACATTTCAAAGTTACATTACGGTTACAGTATAACACGCTGATATAGCTTTGTCAAATGTTCTTTTTCAAAATGTCATAAAAGTTCCTTAAAACCGCAAAAGCAAACGTTTTCGACGGGTTTTTGTGTGATAAGCCGGAGGGTATACGAAACGTAATACCGAAAAAATGCATGGCGGAAGGGTTACAGATGCGCCTGTTCACAAAAATGTAACAATTACCCGAAACGCAGTTCCGAGCACCGCCGCGCTCTTCACTCTTTCCCGTGTTTGTGCTACAATAAACAGAAGCAAGAATGAAGAGAAGCCTGTCGGAAAAACGCAGTTTTTCGACAGGCTTATGAAGAGGAGTACGGCATGAAATTTGCTTTCTTTACGCTCGGCTGCAAGGTCAATCTGTTCGAGACGCAGGCGCTCTCGCAGCTTGCCGCCGAGCGCGGACACGAGATCGTAGACAGCGGCGCGGATGCGGTCATTATCAACACCTGCACGGTCACATCGGTCTCCGACCATAAAAATATCCGCGCGTTCCACAGACTCCGCCGGGACAACCCCCGCGCGGTCATCGCGGCGTGCGGCTGCTTTGCGCAGATCGACCCGGAGCGCGTACAGGCGACCGGCGAGGTCGATATCGTCTGCGGCACGCAGGACCGCGCACAGATCATTGAGCGCTGTGAAGCGGCGGTGCAGGGCAGAGAAGCGGCTCTGCCGCAGGGAAGCGGCGGCTATGAGTCTCTGCCGGCCGGCATTCCGCAGGGACGCACACGCGCCCTCCTTAAAATAGAGGATGGCTGCAACAACTTCTGCACCTACTGCATCATTCCATACGCGCGCGGCCGGGTACGCTCGCTGCCGCCGGAGCAGGCGCTTGCCGAGGCACGACGCCTCGGCGCGGCAGGCGTGCACGAGATCGTGCTGACGGGCATCGAGATCGCCTCCTACGGCCGCGACCTTGCGCCGCGTCTGACGCTCACCGATCTGCTCGAGCAGCTGCTCGGGGCGCTGCCGGACATCCGGTTTCGTCTCGGCTCGCTCGATCCGCGCATCATAGATGAAACGTTCTGCGAGCGGCTGCGCGGCTTTGACAACCTCGCCCTGCATTTCCATCTGTCCATGCAGAGCGGCTGCGACAGCGTGCTGGAGCGCATGGGGCGCAGATATACGTCGGCTGAGTTCCATGCGTGCTGTGAGCGCCTGCGGCGGGCCTTCCCCGACTGCTCGATCACGACCGACCTCATCGTCGGCTTCCCGGGCGAGACTGAGGAGGAATTTGAAACCACGCTGCGCTTTCTGGAGAAATGCGCGTTCGCGTCGGTGCACGTTTTCCCGTACTCGCCGCGCGAGGGGACGAAGGCGGCGGATATGCCGGGGCAGCTCGATAAAACGGTCAAAACAGAGCGCGCCGAACGGGCGAAGCGCGTCGCGGTTGTGCTCAGCGAGAACTGCCGCCGCGGCTTTATCGGACGGGAGCTTGAGGTGCTTCCGGAGCACCCGGCGGGCGGTGTGTGGGCCGCGCACGGACATTATGGCTTTCCGATTTATATAGAAGGGGAGCAGGTGCACAAAAACCAGCCGCGCCGCGTGCGTCTCACTACCTTATATAAGGATGGCCTCAAGGGCGAAATCGTTGAGTAATGGGATTGCCGGCGAAACGTCAGTTTCGCGACAGTCAGTAACCAAAGCGGAGCCTCCTCCATAGAATGAAGTGTAAGCGGTGCGGCGCAGGAGCCGCGCGCTGATCATTCTGACAGGAGGAAATACACATGTGCAACTCGAATTCTCTCTGGGGCGATAACTGGCTTTGGTGGATCATCCTCATCATCATCCTGATCTGGGTATGCGGCGGTCAGAACGGCTGCTGCGGCGACAACAATAACTGCTGCGGCGGCTGCGGCTGCTGAGTCACGCGCGGCGCTGTCCCGTGAGAAGGGGCGGCGCCGCCTTTTCCGTGTGCGCCGCTCCGGCTGAAAACGCAGTTTTTGTCACACTCGGAAAAAAATCGGGAAAATTTCAGATTTCCTCTTGCCAAAGCGGGGGAAGTGTGGTATTCTAAATAAGCACTGTTCAGGGGCGAACTCTGAACGGAAATTTGGAATTATGATTTTGGAGGATACCGATTATGACCGCAGGTGAATTTCGTAACGGCGTAACTTTTGAAATGGACGGTCAGGTACAGCAGGTTATTGAGTTCCAGCATGTAAAGCCGGGCAAGGGCGCTGCTTTTGTTCGTGTCAAGATGAAGAACGTCGTAACCGGTGCGGTTACTGAGACCTCCTTTAACCCGACTGCAAAGTTCGAGGAAGCTTTCGTAGAGCGCCGCGAGATGCAGTATCTGTACAATGAGGGCGACCTGTACTACTTCATGGACAACGAGACCTACGAGCAGATCCCGATCAGCAAGGACACTCTGGGCGACGACTTCCGTTTCGTGAAGGAGAACGAGAACGTTAAGGTTCTTTCCTACAAGGGCAGCGTATTCGCTGTTGAGCCGCCGCTGTTCGTTGAGCTCGAGATCACTGAGACCGAGCCGGGCGTTAAGGGCAATACCGCTACCAACGTACTCAAGCCGGCTACCGTAGAGACCGGTGCTGTCGTCAAGGTTCCGATCTTTATCGAGCAGGGTGAGCGCATTCAGATCGACACCCGTACCGGTGAGTATCTGGGCCGCAGCAAGAAGTAAGGTCACAACTGAAAACTGGTCACAGGGGACGGCAGTCCGCTGCCCCCTGTATTTGGACATTTAGCTCAGCTGGAAGAGCATCCGCTTGACGTGCGGAAGGTCAGCGGTTCGAACCCGTTAATGTCCACCAGTTAAAAACCCGTCAGAAATGACGGGTTTTTCTTTGTTTTACGCTGATTTGCGTTCGTGCTTCAAAAAATGTTCCTGATTTCGTGCGTTGCGGTTTTCGTGAAATGCGTGATATACGCGACAGAAACAGGTGAAAATGATAACACGTGTAGGAAATATGTAGGACGCGCGTGAGGGAGCAGACGGAAACGCTTAAAATTTCATCAACTTTCGCTCAATGCGGAAAAATGGCCGATGTAGGATTTATGTAGGACAGATGTAGGATTGAGCCAGGTTCGCAAAAGACGCAGCTCAATCGGCTGCGTCTTTTGCTTCCTGCATTTTTCGGATATCGTCCTCTGTAACGTGGCTGTAAATGTTGGCCGTCGTCGCTATATCGCTATGTCCCATCAGATACTGCGCCGTTTTCAGGTCCACGCCCTGGCGGCGGAGATTGGAGCAGTAGGTGTGGCGAAGATAGTGCGGCGTGATGGCCGGATCAAAGGCGTGCGTGATGATCTTGTTTCGGTAGATCTCGGCACCGGCGGCGCGATCACAGGCGCGGTGGAAGCTCGCCCACATCCGCCGCAGGCCGGTCGCGGTAAGCATTCGGCCATCCTTCCGGTGGAAGAAGTAGCGCGATTTTTTATCCAGCATCGCGGCAAGCTCGTCCGGAAGCGGCACGAAGCGCACGCCTGCGGCCGTTTTGGTGTCCTTGAGCGTCGGCTGATTGCAGTCCGACTTATACTCAACTGATTTTGAAATCTGGAGCAGGCCGCCCTTGACGTCCTGCCAGCCGATCGGCACGGTCTCGCCGCGGCGCAGGCCGCAGTCCAGCATCAGCAGCACCCACGGCCCGGCGTAGTGATATTCCGCGACCTTGCGAACAATATCCTCTTCCTCGTGCGTCAGCGAGCGGCGCTCTTTTTCTTTGCGTAAAAATTGTTCAGGCTGCCGAAAAAATCCGTGCTGTAACTATACTTTTCTCTCGGGTTATGCTATACTGATGGAAAAGGAAGGGAGGATGGAGCATGTTGTTTGGTATAGACAGCCTGTATTTCTGGCTGGCTGTCATCATTATCAGCATCGCGGCGGAGGCGGCGACGCTTGGTCTGTGCGGCATCTGGTTCGCGGCCGGGGGCGCGGCGGCGCTCGTCGCGGCAACCTTCGGCGCATCTATATGGATGCAGCTCGTGATTTTTGTCCTGCTGTCCGCAGTCATGCTGCTGCTCGTGCGTCCGCTGTTCAGCCGCTTCCTCAAGGCGGGCAGACAGGCGACAAATGCCGACCGCATCATCGGTCAGAGCGCCGTGGTCACTGAGCCGATCGACAATCTGGCGGAGACCGGCGCGGTGCGCGTGCTCGGCAAGGAATGGACCGCGCGCACGAAGGACGGCACTCCCGTTCCTGCCGGAGCCAGAGTGACGATCCTCGAAATTCGCGGCGTCAAGGCAATCGTTCAGAAAATCGAAACCAACGGAGAAAAGGAGTAAAGTATGCCCTTGTTTTTCATCGGACCCCTGATCTGGATCGTTCTGCTGATCCTGCTCATCGCGTTCATCGCGAGCAATATCGTTATCGTCCCGCAGGCGCGCGCCTACGTCATCGAACGTCTGGGCACCTACCGCGATACCTGGAACACCGGCCTGCATTTCAAGGTGCCGCTGTTCGAGCGCATCGCGCGCAAGGTAACGCTCAAGGAGCAGGTCGTTGACTTTCCGCCGCAGCCGGTCATCACCAAGGACAACGTAACCATGCAGATCGACACGGTCGTTTATTTCCAGATCACCGACCCGAAAATGTTCACCTACGGCATTGAAAGCCCGATGGCGGCGATCGAAAATCTGACCGCGACCACGCTGCGAAACATCATCGGCGACCTCGAGCTTGACCAGACACTCACCAGCCGCGACATCATCAACACCAAGATGCGCGCGATCCTGGACGAGGCGACCGATGCCTGGGGCATCAAGGTCAACCGCGTCGAGCTGAAGAACATTCTCCCGCCGCAGGACATCCAGAACTCCATGGAAAAGCAGATGAAGGCCGAGCGCGACCGTCGGCAGGCCATCCTGCAGGCCGAAGGCACGAAGCGCAGCCAGATCCTTGTCGCCGAGGGCGAAAAGGAAGCCGCGATTTTGAAGGCAGACGCGGAAAAGCAGGCCGCCATCCTCAAGGCAGAAGCCGAAAAGCAGGCGGCAATTCTCAAGGCTGACGGCGAAGCGCAGGCCATCATGGCCGTGCAGAAGGCCATGGCCGATTCTCTGGCGCTGCTGAACGAAAAGGCCCCGAACGACCAAGTTCTGAAACTTAAGGCGCTTGAGGCCATGCAGAAGGTCGCGGACGGCAAGGCCACGAAGATCATCATCCCGTCCGAGCTGCAGGGCTTTGCGGGTCTGGCTTCCGGCATTGCCGAGACGGTAAAGGAGACGAAGTAATATGGCGAAGCAGGACGAGCGCTTTATCAAGGTGCTGAACGAGGGCAGTACCTGGACCACGAACCGTGAGATTTGGGTCGACAAAACGACCGGCGTCAACTATCTCTGGGTTGCTTCCGGCTATGCCGGCGGCCTGACCCCGCTGCTCGACGCCAACGGCCACCCCGTCGTGACCCGGATCCCATTAGAAGAGGAATGACGCCGCTATTACTCCGGTCTTGACTGCCGTAGGAACATTTTTATAAGGCAAACTTTTTCGGCGCACAAGCATACAGAAAAATGAAGAACTGCCATCCGACCGGATGGCAGTTCTTTCAATTTAATTGCAGCTGCGGTAAATCAGCTTTGCGTTTGAAATTTGCGATGCAGTACGGATTCGCCGAAAAGCTTCCGCTTTCCGCATCTGCCTGCCGCACTTATTCCGTCCCTCTCTCGACATTATGCACGCCCGAGATGCCGCGCAGTCTTGTGCGGACATTTTCAAGTTCCGTGAGATTATGCACGCCGAAGCGCAGGCAGACGATGGCGGTGCCGCCGACAGAGCGTGCACTCATTTCGCTTGTGCGCAGACGCAAAGACGTGAGAATTGTTGCAACATCCAGCATCAATCCGTCGCGGTCGTCGGCCTCGATCTCCAACGACGTGGAGAACATCACGTCCGGGGCCTCCCCCCAGGTAACCTTGACCCAGCGGCCCTTTTGCGCGGGGTCGAGCGCGGCTCTGGCGTTCGGGCAGTCCTTCCGGTGGACGGACACGCCGTAGCCCTTGGTGA
>ENA-OQQW01000130-OQQW01000130.1-human-gut-metagenome-genome-assembly--contig:-NODE-130-length-53692-cov-6.789436_pt1 | contig 53692 bp, 61 predicted proteins | sample MGYA00243234_ERZ505098 | MGnify/ENA primary metagenome ERZ505098 (study PRJEB26097, sample SAMN02712086) | human gut metagenome | biome: Gut microbiome | host: Homo sapiens | place: Denmark: Copenhagen... | reverse complement strand
CTCCTGTATGTGGATTCAATTATTTACATTGCTTAAAAAAGTCCACCGTAATTCTATCAAAATTACGGTGGACTTTTGGCAAATGACCCTAATTGTGATACAAATGAATCCCCTTTGGCGTTAGGGGGGTTCACTTTGTGCCAAGGGGTTCATTCTCGCCGTTGATAAACGGTGACTGGCTATCAATGATATGGACAGGCCAAAGCTTCTCAATAGTTCTGTAGTTATCCATTAGCAAAAATTTATCTCTTCCGATCTCGTCTTTGAGTTCTTTTGGAAATTTTGCCATATCCTCATAAGTATCTAAGACCACAAATTCAATTTGATCATATTCGAAAGAAAAATGATGGGGAATTCGCCACTCTCTCTCATGGCTGTAATCACACGTTTGATAATGATCTCCAAGAGATTTTGGTCTATATGCTGGCCAAAACGGAGTTACATACGGTAAAATTTTTTTATCCCATTTTTGATTATTAAAAGTATCCCATCGAACATAGAGCGCAGGTGCTCCGTGCCTCGAAAAAACCAGAGATTTACTGAAACCTATACCATATGGAGAATACACTTTTGTGTGACTTAATAAGCTTGACCAAGGACACTCCGTAAGACATACTGCGGTAGCCCCTGTTCTCGGCATTCTGGAAGCATATATTTCTTTTGCATTAAGTATGCTTATCAATTTATCATAAGCGGTCATTTCTACAAATTTATCAACAGGAATTTTTGATTGCTTTGAAAATGGAGCACGATCTGATGTGAAATGGACAAGATAGTCTGAAAAGTCTGGTCTATTTAACACACTACATACACCTCGTCCTCTTTTTTCTTAATTCTATCATGACAAGCAAAGCAATTCAACTGTGCACAAAATTAAAATTTGTTGGGGAATTTTTCAATAGCACCCGTAACAAAACCCACAGGTCGGTAAACCTGTGGGCTTTGCGCTATTCTGCGGTCAAACCATAATCTCATGCCCCGTCTGGAATTTGAATGTCAGCTGTCCGTCCCGGTGGACGGTTACGGTATCGATGACCGTGAGCCAAAGCCGGTCATCAAACTCCGTGAGGGACTCTCCGTACTCCGCCAGTTCGAACATAAAGCCGCCGATGTCCTCGGCCTTGGCTTCCCGCTGGGCCTTTGCCGCCTGGAGCTTTTCCAGCTTGGCCTTGGCGGTCTCATACCGGGCCACCAGGGCGTTGTACTTCTCTAAGTAGGTATCCTGGCTCTGAGCGGTGGTGGAGTTCTCCTCGATGCACCGCTTGGTAAGCTCGGCTACCACCTCCATTTCGGATAGGAGCGCCGCAATCTCGCTGTCCAGGGAGCCGGTGTCGGTAAGCGCTGCCTGCATGGTGCGGCACTCGTCCAGCAACCGATCTTTGTCCGCAACCAGCGCGTTAAACGCATCCAGGAACCGGGCTTTGATCTCCTCCTCGGTTAGGTGTGGAGTCTGGCACGTTTCCTCGCCGGTGAACTTGCTGTTGCACCGCCAGATGGTGCGCCGGTACTTGTCGGTGGAATGCCAGACCTTGGAGCCGAAGAATCCGCCGCAATCCCCGCAGACCAGCCGGGAGGAAAAGATACTGTTGCCGCTGTAGCTGCGTCCGATGGACTTCCGGCGCTCCAGTTCCCGTTGCACCAGCTTCCACTCGGCGGGGTCGATGATGGCCGGGTGGCTGTTCTCCACATAGTACTGTGGTACCTCGCCTTCGTTTTTCTTTTGCTTTTTGGTGAGGAAGTCCACCGTGAACGCTTTTTGCAGGAGAGCATCGCCCTTGTACTTCTCATTTTTGAGAATACTCTCCACCGTGCTGGCTTGCCACTTGGCCTTGCCAGCGGGGGTGGGTATCCCTTCTCTGGTGAGAAGAGAAGCGATGGAGCCGGTGGTTTTGCCGGTGAGGAACAAGCTGTAAATCCAGCGGACAGTCTCTGCTTCCTCCGGCACGATTTCTGGCAATCCGTCTGCGCCCTTCCGGTAGCCCAGAAAGTGGCTGTACGGCAGGCTGACCTTCCCATCGGCGAATCGTTTTCTCTGCCCCCATGTGACGTTTTCTGAAATGGAGCGGCTCTCCTCCTGCGCCAGGGAGGACATGATGGTAATCAGCAGCTCACCCTTGCTGTCCAGGGTGTAGATATTTTCCTTTTCAAAGTAGACCTCCACACCCTTTTCCTTTAGCTTGCGGACGGTCACCAGGCTGTCGACGGTGTTCCGGGCAAACCGGCTGACCGATTTGGTCACGATAAGGTCGATTTTTCCATCGAGCGCATCCCGCACCATCTGGTTGAAGCCCTCGCGCTTCTTGGTATTCACCGCAGAAATGCCTTCATCGGTATAGACCCTTACGAACTCCCATTCCGGCTTGGACTGAATGAAGCGGGTGTAGTAGTCCACCTGGGCTTCGTAGCTGGTAAGCTGTTCCTCGCTGGAGGTGGAGACGCGGGCGTAGGCCGCTACCCGCCGGCGCACCACAGCGTTACGCGCCAAGTGTGTGATGGGCTGAATGGTGGGCGGGATGACCGTTACAGCTCTTGCCATTTCTCACCCCTCCTTTGCGCCAGCGCCCGCTGCCGGGCGATTTCTTTCATTTCCGGTGTCCAGCTTTTGGCCCTGGATATGTGTTCCCAATGCCGCTCTGCCGTGGAGCCGTCATAGAAATGGAACACCAGGGTTTTGTCCGGGAGGGCATCGATGCCTTTGACCCTTTCCAGGAAAACTCCCTCATCGAACTGTGCAAGGCCGAGTACCTGGGCGGCAAGGTCGTAGAGCAGCTTCTCCGGGATCTGGGATGTGCCGCAGGAAGGCAGATCTGTCTGCACCGCAGTTGGGCAGTTCCAGAAATGTCGCTTCCCACCGGTGCATCGCTTGTAGTTGCGACCGCACACCGTGCAGGTAATCATGCTGGTAAAAGCTGACCGCCTGCGGGGCCGTTTGACCGGGCTGTTTTCCGTAATTCCGGCAAGAAGCTCCTGGGCGGCATCGAAGGTGGCCTGGTCAATGATGGCTTCATGGGTGCCCTCCGCATAATATTGGGGCAGCTCACCCCGGTTTGGGATCTCTTTCTTCTCCAGATGGTTGTTGCGATATTGCTTTTGCAGGAGCGCGTTGCCAAGGTATTTCTCATTGGACAACATCTCCCGGATTCGCATGGAGTTCCATTTCCCGCCCAGAACACCGGTGAACCCTCGCCGGTTTAGGTCAATGGCCAGACTGGTAAGGGATTCGCCCTCCAAAGCTCTGCGGAACACCTCCCGCACCACCGCCGCCTTTTCTGGGTCAACGGTCACGCGGCCTTTCTCGATTTTGTAGCCGAACAGGAAACGCAGGTTGACCAACTCGCCGCGCTCGAACCCTCGGCGAATCCGCCACTTCTGATTCTCGCTGGCGGAGCGGCTCTCTTCCTGTGCGTAGGAAGCCAGGATAGTCATCATCAGCTCTCCGTCTGCGCTCATGGTGTGGATGTTCTGCTCCTCGAAATAGACGTCAACCCCTAAGGCTTTCAGCTCCCGGACGGTTTCCAGCAGGGTCACCGTGTTCCGCGCAAAGCGGGAGATGGATTTTGTGATGACCATATCGATGTTTCCGGCGCGGCACTCAGCCAGCAGGGTTTGAAACCCGTCCCGGCTGTCCTTGGTGCCGGTGAACGCTTCATCGGCGTAGACCCCGCAGTAAAGCCAGCCGGTGTGCTTCTGAATCAGCGCACTGTAGTAGCTTACCTGTGCGGACAAAGAATGCAGCATGGCATCTTTCCCGGAGGAAACTCTGGCATAGGCCGCGACACGCTTCAGGCTGGGCCGCATGGGTGCAGGGAATGAAATTTGTTGAATGGTTCTTGCCATTCCGTCACCTCCTTGTCCAGTGCATATTACCTCTAAAAAGGCCTGTTATCCAGCGATTTCGGCGATTCAAAGCGGAATATACTACACGAAGATACCCTGTGCTTTTTGGCGATAATTGTATCAATTTTGCGGTAGTCATCCTCGCTGATGATGCCCTGCCGGAGCATATTCCTGGCAAGGCACATGGCGGTCTGGTAGGCGGTCAGCCGCTGGTACAGCTCATCCATCGGCGCTCACCACCTTTTTCCGGGCTGCGGCATAGCAGGCGCGGGAGCAGTAACGCCGGACTTTCGCACCACTTTGAAACGAGCGCCCGCAGTAGGCGCAGGTAAAGGTGTGGAGGATACGCTTTCCGCCTTTGTCGGGGTGGGCGTTCCACCAGGAGATGCGGCACGAGTCGGAGCAGAACCGTTTTCGTTTTCGGTGGGGCGCTTGTATGATGGGCTTCCCGCACCTCTCGCAGAAGTCTGGAATAGCGGCGGCATCCTCACCGATGGGATGGCGGCGGAGGTAGGTTTTCACGCTGTTGACTGGCAGATCCAGGGCAGCGGCGATTTTCTTATACCCCAGCCCTTCCTGCCTAAGTTTATGGATTCTGAGCTTTTCGGTTTCTGTCATATCAAGCCCCTTTCCGAGAGGCATAAGGCGCTTCTCACCTTACGGCCACGGAAAAGGGCAAATATGAGGATGACAAAAAAATAAAGGGGTGCAGCCACGAAAAATGACTGCACCCCTTCGGCTGGGCGGATATTCAGTTGGGGATCTTCAGCTTCTGACCGCTGTAGATGGTGTCGCTGTCAAGACCGTTGAGGGTCTTGATCTCCTTGTAGCGGACACCGCTGCCCAGGTACTTCTCGGCAATGCCCCAGAGGGTGTCGCCCTTGACCACAGTATGGACACGGTAGGTCACCGCCGCGCTCCCCGCCGGTGCCAGGTCGGAGACCCGTACCGGGGACATGATGGCGTTGGTGCCGCTCTCGTTCTTGTTAATGACCGCACGGTCGCCGGAAACCTCGTAGACATACCATTTCTGCTTCCGCACCCAGGCGGGGATGGTCTGGCCACCGTAATACTTCGTCCCGGTGATGGTCACCAGATCGCCGGTCTTGATTTTTCCGCCAGGCTGCTCCGGCTCCACAGGCATATCCGGCGCAGAGCCGCCCAGCTTGTCCTTGACCGCCGCCCGGAAGGTGTCCATGTTCTTCCCGTGCTTCGGCCACCAGTGCAGCACATCCGCGTGGTTGGACGCGATGCCCAGGTCGTGGCCTTCGCAGTGGCAGATGATGTCCTGCTCTGTCAAGCCATAGAGTTCGCAGAGATACACGCAGAGATCCACCGCCTCGTTGTAGACCTTGTCCAGATAGGCGGCGTCTGTGAGACCGTCCTCGCAGATCTCGAAAGAAATGTGGGTATCGTTGGCCGAACCGCCGGCGTGCCATCCCCGGTAATCCCACGGCAAAGTCTGATAGGTTGCCACTGACCCATCGGCCAGCTTACCAATGAACCCGTGAACGCAGACCTCCCGATCCATAGGCTGGTTCCAGTGGTTGTTGTACTGGTTCTTCCCCAGCAGTCCGTCATCCGGACCCACATAGCGTTTGAGCCAGGGGTTGTTGGCGCCGGTGGAGTGTACCATGATGCCCTTGGGGGTGATCCGGCGCCCCGCTTTGTAACAGGCGTTGTTGGTGAAAATCAGCTTATGCAGATTCATTGTCGCTTCCTCCTTTGTCATGCAGTTGTTCCAGCACGTCTTTCAGCTTCTCCGGGATGGGAAGGCCCAGGCGTCCGGCATTCTCAAGAAAAGAGATACCCTCGTTGGACAGGTAGAAGAAGATCACCGCCGTGCGGAGCACTCCCTCCTGACCCAGCACATACACGTCCACTAGGTTGCCAATGCCCACCAGCACAAAGATGAGTACCTTCCGGCAGATACCCTTGAAGCCCACGGCGCTGGACAGCTTCTTGTCCGCAATGGCGCACATCACGCCGGTGACGTAGTCCACCAGCACGAAGGCGATCAGCGCGTAGAGAAAACCGTCCACACCGCCCAGGTACCACCCCAGGAAGCCGCCCAGGGCGGAAAAGGCAAGCTGGATGCCGACCCAGATCGATTTCATTGTCTCGTCCTCCTTTGATTTGAATATGGGAAAGACGCCCCCGGCGGGAGCGCCTTTGTCCTCATGTCAGCCATTCCGGTTTCTCCGGGATGGTTTGTGTGTTGGTACCGTCCAGCCATGCGCGGTACCAGGTCTTCAGCTCCGAGAGCTGCTCCTCGGTGAGGGCGTCATACCACAGCCGCCCCCGGTTGATGACGGAAAAGCACTCCGCCTGCCGCCGCTGGCGGTATGCGGTTTTCGCTGCCTCAGCCTGTTCCGCAGCGGCCTGCGCGTCATCGAAGACCAGGACGCCGTCCTGCACCCGGTAGGCGGTGAAGCACTCCTCAAAATGAGAGAGGTCGGCAGGTTCGGCCGCTTCCACAGCGTCCAGCAGATCCCCCTCAAAAGCGTAGCTCACCACATAGCCCTGTTCGTTCAGCAATACTTTCATTGACGCCACCTCAGTTGACCCCGAATACACGGTTGATCTGCCCGTTACCGTTGCCCATGGAGAGCGTCACCAGGGAGCCGGAATAGGACAGGTTGAAGGATTTGTAGTTGGACTCGTCCGCGATCTGGAATGAGACAGCGGAGGTAGTCAGCATGATCTTCGGCACCACCAGGGACGCACGGGACGCCGAGCTGTTGGGCCTGCCGATGATGACATAGAAGTTGTAGTTTCCGTAGTTGAAAGTGATGCTTCCGCTGGTCAGAGTCCCGTTGTAGAGAGACGTAGCGGCGATGCCCAGGTTTGTCCGAGCCGCTGCAGCATTCTTCGCCCCGGTGCCGCCGTAGGCAATCGCCAGGGCGTTGGTCAGCGAGATGGACGTCCAGGAGCTTCGGTCATAAGCTCTTTTCACCGCATAGGAGTTTGCCGCCAATGTAGTACTGGAAGATGAGATGCTGGATGACAGCTTAGTCAGCCCGTAATATGCGGTGGTGGCGTATAAACAGCCAATGGCGATCCACCATGACCCGTCATACACGAAATCAACCGTTTCCTTGTCCCTCCAGATATCTGCGATAACAGACATCCCGTCCGTGCTGCAGATGAACTTGTCCCCGGTGCCGTTGACATTCAGCTTGGGCTGACTGGCGGAATTCCCATAGGTAAACTGTACTGCGATGCGGGAACCTGTTTTCAGTTCGAAGCCGGGGCAGCTCACCACCTTCACTTGGGTGGCTTCGGCGGTGGAGCAGGTGCCAAAGTATGGCTTGTCGAAAGGATAGTCAATCTCGTCCGGGGTCAGCGTCCCCTCGATGCGTGTGTCTCCCACCACATGGAGCGCTGTCTCCGGGCTTGGGGTATTAATACCCACCATCTTCTTGCGAAGCGCCACCAGTGGCGTGCCTTGGGAGACAACGAAATACAGATCCAGCGAGGTCAGCGAGTTCAGCTGGTCGCGGATCTGCAGGTGGAAGTCGTAGGACGATTCGGAATCAAGATTGCATAGTTCCAGATTGGAAAAGGAGAAGCTGGAACCGGTGGCGGTTACTGAGCCAAGGATGCTGGAGTAGCTGTTGTACGAGGATGCGCTGGTGAGCTTGTAGCGGTACCGCGCGTAGAGCAGGCTGTTCTTCTGTGTTCCGTCCACCGTGATGGGAGAGATACTGCCGTTAAAGACAAGCTGCATCTCGGTTTCGATGTCGTTGGTGCGGCGGAGAGAAACCGAACTCACCCTGGGTTTCGAGTATGGCACCACGGTGACGCTCTGGGTGACCGAGGCGGTGTATCCCCGCGAGTCGGTGACGGTCAAGGTAATGTCCCGTGTGCCGGAGGTGTCGATGGTCCCCAGGGAGAGGGCCGCGCCCGTGGTGTTGGATTTCGTCACACCGCTGCACACCGCCGAGTAGGACACGATGGAAGCGCCGTTTCTTGCCGCAGCGGTTCCTGGGGTGACTGTCAGCCGGGAGTAGTCCTGGATGAGCACCTGGTCGTTGTCCGTGATGGCGGTGGTGGTCGAGTAGCTGTCGACGAAGGTGAAGCCGGAGATGCTCGGCCCCGAATTTGCCTGTGAGGTACGGATAGTGCAGGTACAGGTGGATGCGCTGCCGATTTGGGTGTTTCCGCTCTTGGTGACCAGCTCGATAGTCGCCGTGAAGGATTTGACGCTTGCCATAGCGTTCAGCAGCGTTGTCCGCTCCGAAGAGGTCAGGGTGATGGTTCGGTTGGCTGTTCCCGCTGACCAGATGCGCCCCGCCAGGGACAGGTAGGTCGTGGAACCGTTTTTGATGGTGATGTGGTTGGTGTAGGCGGCGTTGTACACCGTCACCCGCAGGGAAAGGCTGATGAAAGCAGCGTCCGCCGAAAAACTGCCGCAGCTCAAAAGCACCGCGCCGCCCAGGGTCTTAGCGGATATTGTGGAAGAGGTGCCATACACCTGGTTGGCGCGCTTTCTTGCCCGTACCCGCACCGAGTAGGTGGTGTTGGGCGAAAGCGTGGAAAGGGTGACGCTGGCGCTGGTTCCTGCCGTGGAGGAGAATTGCGTCCAGGTACTGCCGCCGTTCAGACTGTACTGCCAGATGTCGGCGGCGGCCGAGGAGGATGCGGAGATCTTAAACCCATTGGCAGTGATGCCGGAAACGGAACAGGACACCGTGGGGGCGGAGCGGTCAATGCTGTTCAGAGTTACGGTGGTGGAAGCCGTAATGGTTCCAATAGACACACCGGAATAGGTGCCGGAAAAACGCCAGGACGCGGATAGAGCTACGCCGGATTTCGTTCCGTCCGCATTGTGACTGACCCGCACGGTTTTGGTCTTCAGCAGCTTCTTTTTCCATCCGCTGGAGTAATCCTCGATGGCGGGTACGGTGTAGGTTTCGCTGACGCCGTTGATAGAGATGGTGGAGTCGCTTCTCGCCCCAACATCAAGGGTATAGTAGGACAGATACACTTTCAAGGTGACATCGGTATAGTTGCCGGTCACGCTTTGTGCGCCGCTCCACTCGCAGTACAGGCCGAAGCTGGAAACGGGATAATTCTGAAACGTGCCGCTGAGTGCCATTGCTCCACCTCCTTAGTCCAGAATCACGATGTTCAGCCCCTCGGACGCTGTGGCCATGGGGACGAACTTCGTCTTGCCCACCGTGAGTTCGCCGTCCACGGTGGTTTTCTTTGTGATGGTCTCATCCTTGTTCAGGGAGAAAATCTTTTCCTCGTTGTAGTAGCCGGAAAACTCCGTGTTGTTGATGACCGTCCGCTGGGCGGAGTCCGCATTGGACACTTCGATGCCCCGGCGGTCGATCTTTACCTCGGAGGTGTAAATCTCGTTGGGAGCCGGCGTCCATTTGTGGAGGGATGGCCCCTCCGTCAGCATGATGTCCGAGACGAACAGGCTGGCGTCACGGGAGTAGATTTTGATGGTAATGACGCTGTCCTGCACATCCGGCAGCAAGGCGGAATATTCCGTCCACTCAAAGGAGTCTGATGTATTGAACAGGTCGATCTCCGTATCACCGTTGATGACAGCCCGGACATAGGCGTTGTAGGTGGAGGTTTTCTTGGCCTTCATCGTCAGCCGATAGGCCTGGCCAGGCACAATGCTGTCCACCACCTGGGTCAGCGTGCTGTAAGCGTCAAGCTGGAAGCAGGAGTTGGACACGGTGCTGTTTTTGGTTTCCGCGCCCTGCTGGGCGGTGATCGTCCCGGCATAGGTCCAGTCATCGGAAAGGCCGTTTAAGCCGGCGGAGTTGCGGACAAAGTTGATGCCGCCGCTGTACTGCTCCTGCATGGTGAGGGACAGCCCATCCACCGACTGCTGAAGCTGGGACATCTGCCCCTCGATGAACCGGAGGTTTTCCTGCTCCTCCGTCAGCTTCCCGGTGACACCCTCCACCGACTCGGTCAGGTCGGCCACATAGCTGTTCAGCCCATCGATGGACTGCTGGAACTGGCTGACCCTGCCGCTGACCTCCTCCAGGGAGTCTGTGGTGGCGTAGGCGCTGAACATGACCTCGCCGCTTTCCAGATCCCACCAGGAGGAACCGTCCTGGGACTGGATCACCCCGGCCTTAATGATGTTGGCGATGAGAGAGCCGGAGGTGATGAAATCCGCCACGATCTGCCCATCGGCGGTGATGGCGGTTTCATAGGGGCCGTTGTAGCCATTGCTGGAAAATCCTAACCCTTCTACATTCCACCGCCAGACGTTGACCGCATCCTCGATGGAGGGCTGGTCAAGAATCAACAGCTCGTAAGGAAGGCCGGTCTCGCTGTCGGTGTGCAGCACCACATAGCCGCCCGTCTGGCCGGTAATGCGGTCGGTGGCGTTCTGGATGGCGGAGTTCATCAGCGCCGGGAAATGACCGGCCTTCTCCGCCGCTTCCTCTGCGCTGGCCTGGGCGTCCGAGACGTTGTTCAGCAGATTGGCCTTGCCGCTGCCCAGAGTGATGGACACATACTTCTCCGCCAGGGTGTCGTAGACCGTGGTGATGACCTTTGCCTTGGCGGTGATGCCCAGGGCGGAATGCCGGATGGTCACGGTATCGCAGAGGGACACCCGCTCAAGAACAGCGGCATACTCCGGCTGCTTCCACAGCGGCTCGAAGGAGACGGTGAGCGCGGGAACCTCCACGCCCAAGGGGTTGTTTGCCAAATAAGTCTGCGCCTTGGTGCGGAGAGCATCCTCGGTGATGGCTTCCTCCTCTCCAAAGCTGTCGGTAAAATCCCGGATGAGGGTCTTGCGTTGGGACAGCGTGGTGTCCGCGATGGGAAGCAACACTTCGGTGAGGGTGACCACCGTTTCGCTCCCGTCCTCGGCGGAGATCACCGCATAAGGGAGCAGGTCGGTGTACACCTCCGTGATGTCGCTGTCGTGTTCCAGCTCGGTGAGGTTTTTGCCGTACTCAATCACCACGCCGGTGTGCTGGCCGCGCCCCTGGTGGTGAATGACGTTGAAGTTGTCCCACTCATATTCGCCGCCCCACAGATCCAGAAAGGAACCGGCCACGCTGCCCAGACAGGCGCGGACACTCTGGGGCTTTGCCACGGAGAAGGGCTTTGCCACGGAGTAGTCTGTCTGACAGGTGAAGTTGTGGGTGGTGGCGGTATTCTGGAATACACGCTGCATAGCCAGAGAAGGCGAAATACTCTCGCTGGACCAGGTCAGCGCGGCAATGTTGGAGAGATCATACGAGATGTGCTGGGCATACACCGTTACCACGCCATCGATGGGCGTAGTGATCCGGTAGATGCGAAACGCCTGGTCATCGGCGGTGTCGTTGGGCTTGGCCTTGATAATCCGTTCCGAGGAAAGCTCCCCATAGTTTCTGCCGGTCACGGGATATTGGAGCACCAGCTCGTAGGAGCCATTTCGCTCCTCGGTCACCTCACAGGAGATGCAGTCTGCCAGAACGCCGATGCCGAAGGTGGAAAAATCCACCGCATTTGCTTTGAAGAGAACCGGAATCATAGCGTCACCCACCTCGGCTGTACCACCAGGCTGGTCACCGTTCCCACCCAGGAGATGGTGTTGACGCCGGGCTGGAGCTTGGGGAATCCATCCCCGGTGACCTTGTCGTTCATAGGGGTCGTGCCGGAGTAGAAGTTCATCTGCTCACTATCGCAGACGATGCTCCCGTCAAGTCCGGTGAAAACCCAGCTCTTGTTCTGCCCACCGCCCTGAATGGTCAGGGTTACCGTCCCGTCCCCGGTGAGGGTGAGGATGGGCAGAGACTCGAAGTTCTCCGGGTTGGTCACTGTGGAGCCGGACTGCGTGAGGGTGACAGGCTCGGTTCCGTCCACGCTGTAGCGGAAGGGATGGCAGGAGAAGCTGACGGTAAATACGCCGATGCGGTTGAGTTGGTCCTCAATATCCAAGCTCCCGGAGTACACCGCCTTCCGGGTGTAGACGGTATCGTAGCTGTCGGACAGGGTGTGGTAGGCGTTCTGCTCCCCATAGAGCCAGGCCTTGACCTTGGTGATCTTCTCCGCCAGCTCGGCGATGGACTTAGTTGGAAGGAACACAGAATAGGTCACCTGTATATTGAGGTAGCGGCCATTAGGCAGGATGAGGTCGCCGTTCCTGCCGGGGATGGACTGGAAGGTCACATCGTACTCCGGGGCGGAAAACACATTCTTGCTCTCGATGCGAAGCCCCATGTCCAGAGACGAGACCCCGTTATACACAAAATAGTTCATGCGAATACCACCCCTTTCCGCTTGGCAAACTGACCGGCGGTCACCATGATCTCATTGGTGAGCTGCCGGATGTCCTCATTGGTGTAGTTGTTGAAGGTGCCGATATTCAGCTGCAGGACGAAGCCGCTCTTCCCAGAGCCGCCGGAAACTGCGGAGGTCATGGCGTTTTCCACGCTGCCCTTCACGGAGAAATCCGTGGGCAGCGCCGTGGTCATATCCTTGGCGAGGTCCTGCATAACCCCGTTGATGTTCTTGCTCATTCCCTCGGCGGCTTTCACCGCCTGACCGCCGTTGTCCTCGATGGAACCGGCAAGGCCCTCCACCAGCATTTCGCCTACCCAGGCCATTTCCTTGGAGGGCGAGTTGATGCCGAAGAAGTTCAGAATGCCGTCCCAGATGCCGGAAATCCAGCCGGAGACTTTATCCCAGATCCACCCGGCCAGGGACTGGATGCCCTGCCACAGGCCGCGCACCAGGTTGGCGCCCACCTCGGCGATCTGAGAAACACCCTGGCCGAGGGCCGAAACGATCCCCGTGATGATCTGCGGAACTGCTTTCACAATCTCCACAATGATGGTCGGGAGATTCGCAATCAGAGAAACCAGCAGCTCCACACCGGCCTGGATGATTTGAGGGATACTGTTGATAAGAGCGTTTACGATGCCGGTGATAATCTGTGGGATCGCCGCCACAATGGTGGTAATGATCTGGGGCAGCGCCTGGATGAGCGATACCAGCAGGTCGATGCCAGCCTGGATAATCTGCGGGATGGAATTCAAAACAGCTGTGATGATCCCCTCGATGATTTGCGGGATGGCTGCGACAATGGCGGTGATGATGTCCGGCAGAGCTGCCACCAGCGAGGTCAGAAGCTGGATGCCCGTCTCGATGATCTGGGGGATGGCATCCAGCAGGAATGTCACGATACCGTTGATGATCTCCGGCAACGCCGCGATGAGCACCGGCAAGGCGTTGAGGATGCCCTGGGCCAGTCCCGTAACCAGCTGTAGAGCCGCATCCAGGATGAGGGGCAGGTTGGCGATAAGGGTCTGGCAAATCTGCACCACCATCTGCACAATGGTGGGCACCAGCTGAGGCAGTGCGGTAGCGATACCGGAAGCCAGGGTCGCCACCACCTGCATCGCCGCCTGTAAAAGCTGCGGGGCCAGCTCGGTCAGGCTGGTGACCAGCTGGAGAACAATGGACAGAGCAGCTGCGGCCAGTTGGGGCAGCGCGTTCACAATGCCGGTGACAAGGGTTGCGATGATATTCACTCCAGCTTCCAGCAGTACCGGAAGGCTGGCGAGGATGGCTTCTCCGATGACCGGCACAATGGTGGAGAGCTTCTCCATGAGTACGTTCACCAGGCTGGAGATGCCCTCGGCGAAGGTTTCAGCGGCTCCGGCGGTGCCGTTCAGCACACCCTGCAGCCCCTCGCCCATGAGGGACACGAAGGGGATCATGGCAGTAAGAACATCCGCCGCCATGGTCTTCAGCGTGGTCATGATGGGTTCCGCGATAGCGCCCAGCTGGGCGTAGGCATCGGTAAGAAGTGCCTGGGCGCGCTGGGCTTCCATCACATCACCGTTGAGGGTTTTGTAGTTTTCCGCCGCTTCCTGGTACAGGCCGTTGAGGGTATCGGTAATGAGTGCTGCGCGTTCCTGCTCGGAACTGCAGCCATCCAGCGCCGACTGGAAGGCTTCCTCATTGACGCCGGCCCAGTTGAGGGCGTCCGCCAGCTGGCCGGTGATGGTGCCGGTCTTGGCGGTCTCATTGGCGGCTTCGGTCAAACCTTCGATGGGAAGGCTGTCTCCGAAGGTGGCCCACACGCCAGCGGCAATGTCCGTCCACTGCGCCAGCTCTTCCTCGGTGGAGCAGAGCTTGGCGAGGTGGTTGACCGCTTCCACACTGCGATCCTCTTCGCCCAGGATGGCATAGAAGCCGGTGTAGGCTTCACCGGCCTGTTCCGCCGTAAATCCGGCGGTGGTGAAGGCTGCGTCCAGCTTGGCCTGGTCCTCCCGGTATTCCCGTGTGGACTCCGCCAGGTCGAGGAAGCTCTTGGTCAGCCCGGCGAGGGCGGCGCCGGCGGCGGCAACAGCGGCACCCGCCGTGACCGCCAGGCCTTTGAGGACGGAGCCAACCTTCTCCAGCTTGCCGGAAGCCTTATCGGTCTTGTCAGCTGCGTCATCGATCTCATCACCGAACTTGTCCGTCTGCTGGGCGGCATCCCGCATCTCATCGCCCATGGAGTCGATGGCCCTCTGGTTCTGGTCAAGCTCCCGCTCCATGTTGTTCAGAGCGGCCTGGGCGTTGTTGAGCTGGATCTGCCACTGCTGGGTGCGCCGGTCGTTCTCCCCGAAAGAGGTGGAAGCGTTCTCCAGGGCCTTGCGCAGGGTCTCGATTTTCTTCTTCTGGGCATCGATTTCCTTACCCAGCACCTGGTTCCGTGCGGTGAGGGCTTCCACGGAATCATCGTTTTTGTCAAACTGGGACTGAACGACCTTCATTTCAGAGCCGAGGACTTTGAAGGACTGGTTGATGTCCGCCAGCGCCTTCTTGAATTCCTTTTCGCCCTCCAGCCCGATTTTCAGGCCAAAGTTATCCGCCATCCGTGGTCACCTCCTTCAAAATGGCATAAAAAAAGCCCGGATTTCTCCAGGCAAGAGAAAAGAGCCGATGACTCGACTCTTTCCAAAACTCGATTCAGTTTCCTTGCATTTTTCGGAGCTGGGCGTCAATATCCCGCCCGCCGTACATGACGCGGAGCACCGTGACGGTTTTTACCTGGTGGTCCGGGACGTAGAACACCAGGTAATTGTCCACCGGCATGACCCGGAGATTACGGCTGCGCCATGGCTCCCGGTCGTAGACCCGGAACCGCTCCGGCATCTCGTCCAGCTTGAGGATGTTCTCCTCCAAGCGATCCAGCTGACCGTTGGCGTTCTGCTCCGACTGCAGGTCTACTGCGATGTAGCGGTAGATTTCCCGCAGGTCGTGCTTTGCTTCCGGGGTCAGCGTCACCTCATAGCTCATACGCCCAGTTCTCCCCGCAGCTCGTCAAACGCCTGCTTTGCCGGAATGGTTTGCCCGGTCTTCATCTGGGCATAGCCCTTCTCCAGTTCCGTATCCAGCTGCTCGGCAGTCATGCGGCTGACGTCCAGCGGATGCTCCGGGAGCTTTACCTCGAAGGGCAAGCCCCGCTGGAGGATGACCTGCTTGTAGAACATGGTGATGGCATTGGACGCCGGGATGCCCAGGGCGCTGAGGATGGCTTCCGCCTGTTCCTTGACCTCCGGCTCAATGCGCGCATACAGATTTGCCGACTTTGCCATATCCAAGACTCCTTTCGGGATTTGTGTATTCTTCCTCGTCCCCATTATACTCTATTGTGCGGACAAAAGCAATACATTGTTCAAATCCCGTAGGGAATCACATCGTCAATGGTCAGCTCTCGCTTGGGCTTCGCCATGCCGAGGAACTGCTTGTGGCACTCCCACAGATCCAGCAGCAGGCCGAAGGGCAGGAGCATGGTTTCCTCCGGGGTAAAGCCCAGCTGGGCGGTGCCGTAATAGAAAAGCCGGGTAAACAGCTCGGCGTCTGTTACCCGACTTCCACGTTTTTTGAGTCCGTCTCGCTTTCGATATTCCGCTTGGTACCCTTGTACATGGCTTCCATGATGGCTTCCTTGTACCCCGCCAGCTCGAAGGGAGAGGTCAGCAGCTCCACCGCATCCTGGGTCAGCGGCTCCTTTTTGTCCTCCGGATGCTGGAGGTTGTGAATCAGGACGCTCTGATTGGCCAGCAGGGTGATGAGCCAGATGATCTCATCGAGCGCCATTTCAAAGTTCTCGGACTTCATCAGCCTGTCGCCCAGGTTCTCCAAACCGCCGTAGCGTCCGGCAATCTCCTTGGTGGCGCGGGTGGTGAGCACCAGATCATACTCTTTGCCGCCAATGGTTATGGCGGCGCTTCGCTCCTTGCTCATGGGTCAGCCCTCCTTACGCAGTTTCCAACGTGCTGTAGTCCGGCTCATACACCTCTTCGTACCAGCCGGAGATGGTGGCGGGCAGCACGCCGGTATCGTCCTCGGAGACCTCCGCCTTCCAGGGGTGCTTGCCCTGACCGTCCACCTTGTTGCGGCGGGTCACGGTGCCTTCGATGGAAGGGGTGGAAAATTCAATGCTCTCGCCCTTGGTGGTGAGGTTGGTGGCGGGGATGCCGAACTTCACCCGGTAGAGCCAGAAGTAGCGGTACTTGCCGTTGGCCTTCTTGGCACGGAAGCCCACGGCCACAGGGGTGCCGCCATCCTCGCTGGTGGAGACCAGCACCTTGTTTCCATCGATGGTTGCGCCGGTCAAATCCTGGGCAACGGTAACGCCGATGTCATCCACGCCCAGGGTCAGGGTGCCGCTCTGGAACTCCTTGACCACGGCGGCGGCGCCATCGTCCGCATACAGCGTAGCTTCCGCCAGCTCCACCGAAAGCTCGGCGGTCATGGCCTTTGCCAGGGGCTGGGGGTCGCCGTAGGTCTCGTTGCCCGAAGCGTCCTCGGTGATTTTGGCATAGTACAGCTTGTCCAAGCCGATCGTAGCCATATCTCATTCCTCCATTTCACCGGCGAGCCGCCGGTGGCAATTCGCGCCCCAACAATTCAGGTTACGCAAACTTGCCGTCCGCGCCGCTGCGCCGTTCAAAATTCATAGTTGGTATAGTTTCGCCACGTCAATGGCGTAATGATGAAAGCCGGTATCATCTTCATGGGCGATATACCGGCGGTCGGTAATGCAAAAATCCGCACCCAGCAGGGCGCGGACCAGCGTGTCTTTGATGGCGGTGTAGCTGCCCTTCACGAATAGGGAAAGCCGCGCCTCCTGGGTGTCGTACCCTGGGAAATTGTCGGCGTGAAGCTCGAAGGTGTCCGCCATTGGCGTGATGACCAAATAAAGGTCAGGCGGTACGCCGGAAAAAACGCCGGTCTCCACCGGGATTGAACAGGCATCTGCCACCGTTTTCAGTTCAGATAGCAGACTCACAGCTTCTCCACCTCCTCTTCCAGCTTGCGGATCATGGCGCTGGTACAGGCCTTTCGGGACGAGGTCTGTGCGGGTTTGAGAAAGGGTTTCGCCGGCTGACCACTCTTGCCGTATTCGATGACGTTGGCCAGCATGGCGTTGCTGCCGCCATCGGAGCGCGGCTCGGCAAAGCCGACCTTAATATTGTGATTTCCGTCCCGATCCACCAAAGGCGGGGTCAGACCCAGGGAGCGTTCCAGCTCTCCCGTGGAGCGAGAGTCGTATTTCGTACCACTGCCGATAACGGAGGAGAGGTTGCTCCGTACCTTTGACAGCACAACCTCGCCGCCGGCTTCTAGGACACGTCCCGCGATCTCATCTATTTTGCTGCCCAGAAGGGACAGTTTGCGGAGGAATTCCTCCGGCATTTCCACTTTCACCTTAGCCACCGGGTTTCACCACCTTTGCCATGACCTCCAGATACATCCCCCGGCCCTTCACATCCTCCACCGAGGTGATCTCAAAGCGGTCTCTATCGCAGAGGAGCGCCAGGTCAGTGGTAACGGATACACCGGGAATGACCCGGAAGCGGAACAGGTCGGTGGCTTCCGAAAAAGCCGCCATGTTTGCCCATCTTTCGCTCCCGTGCCTTCCTTCCCGGTATGCCCGGACGGAGGCCAGGGTGATCTCCTTTTCCGATTTGAAGCCCTCCGCATCCACGGAGACTTCTTTTTTCACCAGGTCAATAAAGGCGTTCATCTTCCCAAAGGACATACTTACACCTTCCATTCCCGGTCAAGCCGGAGAAGCAGATTCACGGTATTCCACACCTGCTGACCGGCCTGCACGTTATCTGCGAAAAAGCCGCCCGTGCTGCCATCCCTGGACTCGTAGAAGTGGGATGACAGCATGATGACGGCCTGCTCGGTAGTTGGGGGCATGGGGTGCTCCTGGTAATACCCCGCCACAATGTGCTGGTAGCTCTCCGCATAGGAGATGGCGGCGGTGATGTAGCGTTCCAGCAGCTTGTCATCGGCGTCATGCTCCAGAATGAGGTTTTCCTTGACCTTTGAAAGAAGCTCGTTCATCACCGCCGCCCCCTTTCTTAGCCAGCGGCCTTCTGCGCCAGCACCTTGATGGCTTCCGACAGAATCAGCTTACCGTCCACGCGCTGGGTGGCCATGAAGCCCACCTGGCCGGTGGTGGCGAACAGCTCGTTTAGACGCTTGAAAGAGCGTCCCTGGCGGTCAGCGATCCAGTAGTAGCTGAAATCACCGAAGGCGATGGTCTTTGCGCCGGCGGCGATGGCGGGAACATAGGAAGAGGTGTATACCGGACGGTTCAGGATGGTATCGGGGGTCCCAGCCGTGAGGGAGGGCTGCCACAGATACTGCCCCTGGTTGTCCTTCAGCTTACGGATGGCCTTGACCGTGGAGTCATTCATCACCCAGACCGCCTTCCTGCGGTAGGGGGACTTCAGAGAGTAGAACAGGTCGATCAGTTCATCAGCGGTGATGGCGGTGGAGCTGGCGGCGGTGATGCCGGTCTGGGCGCCGCCGGTAGCGGCGAAGATGCCGGTAGGCTTGCCGCTGCCATCACCCACGAAGAAGGCTTCCTCCTCCTTGGCACCGATGCGGCGGGCAAACTCGGTGGAGATGTAAGAAGGCAGGTCGAACACGCTGTCGTTGAGCAGCTCATCGGACACCTTGAGGAAGGTGCCCAGCTTGTAGGCGGACAGAGAGGTCTGGCCGAACACCTCATCGCTCTCGGTGAGGGCATCCTCTTCATCCAACCAAGCGGCGGAACCGTGGCTGGTCACGATGGGGATCTTGCGGTCGCCGCTGGAGGTCTGAATGACCTTGGCCAGGCGGCGGAACACATTTTCCTCCTCCAGGGCCTGCACCAGGGTGCGCTCGTACTCATCGGGCACCAGGTAACCGCCCTCGCTGTCGGTTCCTTCCTGCAGGGCGTTGCGGATCTCATAGGGGTTGCCCTGCAGACGCATGGCGTTCCAGAAGTTCCGCTTGTACTCATCGGAAGCGCGGCCCTTCTTCTCAATCTGCTGGTCGCCGGCGGGCTTGCCGGTGATGGGCTGGCTGACCGGCTTGTTCAGCTCGGCGTCCAGAGCTTCGCGGCGCTCCATCCGGGCGATCTCCTTGCCCAGGTCGGAGATATCCTGCTCCATGCGGGAGTAGGCGGCGTCATCCTCGGCGGACAGGGTGCCCTTGTCGGTGCGGTGGGAGTCCAGGAAAGCCTTGGCAGCGTCCCAGGCCTTGGCGCGCTTCTCACGCAGTTCCAAAATAGTCATGGTAGATTTCCTCCTTTAATGTTTCAAAAGATTGAGCCGCTCGTAGAGATCGTCTACGGAGCGGCCCTTGGGTTCCGCCTTGGGGGCGGGTCGGCTGGTTTTGCATTTCTCGGCGATCTTATCCATAAGGGAATTGACCACCGCCGCCTTGGAATACAGCATGGTGACTGCCGGGGGTTCCATATTCTCGGGGTCGGCGGGGCGTTTCATCACCTCATCGGCGAAGCCCAGCTCTACCGCCTTTCCGGCGTCCATCCAGGTCTCTGCGTCCATGAGGTGGGAGAGCTTGGCGCGGGATAGGCCGGTCTTGATCTCGTAGGCGTTGATGATGGAGTCCTTGACGCTGGAGAGCATCTCGATGGCCTTCTGCATCTCGCCGGTGTCGCCCATAGCCACGGTCATGGGGTTGTGGATCATGAGCATGGACACCGGGGACATGAGGACCCTGGTACCCGCCATGGCGATGACGGATGCGGCGGACGCCGCGATGCCATCGATCTTCACGGTCACATCATGGGGGTAGTCCATCAGCATATTGTAGATTTGAGCCGCCGCCACACAGTCGCCGCCGGGAGAATTGATCCAGACGGTGATGTTCCCGTCCCCGGCCATCAGCTCCTCTTTAAAAAGCTGGGGCGTGACGTCATCGTCAAACCAACTTTCCTCTGCGATGGTGCCGTTCAGATACAGCGTCCGTTCCGCCGGAGCCGTCTCCGTCTGGGCCTGATTCTTCCACTTCCAAAACTTCTTCATCGGCATTTTCCTCCTTTCCGTCATCGTTGGGTTCGGTATCTGCAAAAGCCCCCGCGTCCTTGAGCGGGAGCATATTGCCGTTGATTAGGTACAGGTCACCGCCTTCTTCGGCAGGGATGCGGTCGAGGTTCTCCAGCTCCCGGATGTCGTTGGCGGACATCCAGCCGTTCTGCCGACCGATGGCGTACCCGTTCATGCGGCTCTGATAGTCGCCGCGAAGCAGACCCTCCAGATTGAACTTCACGAAATACCGCGATTTCTCGTCCGGCAGCAGGAGCGACCGGTGAATGGTCTGCTCCCAGCGGACCACCCAGGGGTCCAGCGTGTATTTCACGAACTCCAGAGATTGCTGCTCAATATTAGAAAAGCTCGACTTTTCCAGGTCGCCTACCATGTGGGGCGGCACTCGGAAAATTCGAGCGATCTCATTGACTTGGAATTTTCGCGTCTCCAAAAACTGCGCCTGCTCCGGCGAGATGCCGATGGGCGTGTACTTCATGCCCTCCTCCAGCACTGCGATCTTGTTGCTGTTGCCGCTGCCGCCGAAGGTGGACTGCCAGCTTTCCCGTACCCGCTGGGGGTCTTTGATGGTGCCGGGATGCTCCAGCACACCGCCGGGAGCCGCGCCGTTGGCGAAGAACTTAGCCCCATACTCCTCACAGGCAATCGCCATGCCGATGGCGTTCTTGGCCATGGCAATGGGACTGTAGCCCACCAGCCCGTCAAAGCCCAGGCCGGGGATGTGCAACACATCCGAGGGCGGCAGGTTGACGGTGACGCCCTTCATGGTAGGAGCGTCCTCGGTGCTGGTGGTGTACTGGTAGTAAAGCCGGCCCTTGATGTCCCTGTCCACCACCATACGGTTTGGCATCAGCGGATAGAGGGCAATGACCTCGCCCTTGCCGTTGCGGATAATCTGGGCGTAGGCGTTGCCCCACAGGAGCAGATGGGTCATGAGCGTTTCCCGGAACACGAAGGAACTCATCTCCGGGTTCGGCTCATCGTGGAGAAGATTATAGAGCGGATGGTCCAGCGCCTTTTCCTTGCCGCCATCCTCTTTGTAGCGGTAGAGGTGCAGCGGAAGCCCCGCCACCGCCTCCGCCAGGATACGGACGCAGGAGTACACGGCGGTCATCTGCATGGCGGAACGCTCATTGACGTTCTTGCCGGCGGTGGAGCCGCCGAAGAAGAAGCTGTACCCGCTGCCGGACGTCCGGTTCTGGGGCTTGTCGCGGGATTTGAACAAGCCGGAAAAGATGCCCATAGGCTTGACCTCACTTTCTTTTTATTTTTGGATATCCAAATACTTGACAAGAGCATTTTGATGGTATATTCTAAGAGTAGGACAAAAATGGATATCCAATAATAGAACAAGGAGATGATATTATGGCCGGTAGACCAAAGAAGGATGACAGCCGTGAAAAGCAGTACCGTGTTCGCCTTAATGATGAAGAAGATAAAATGCTTGACTATGCCAGCCAAGCCACCGGCATCCGCAAATCGGAAATTTTCCGCAAAGCACTGCAGGAATACTACAGACAAGTTCAACTGCGCCAAATAGCTGAGGAAGCCGAGCCTGATGAGTCGTGGGAGGATGACCGTATCAGTTTACAGAGGGTTGTCGAATGTCCATATTGCCACGCCAATAACCGAATCGACCTCGAAGATGAAGGCACGGAAACGACAGACGAGCGCCAGATGGGCTGTGAAGTAGTTTATGAGTTCGAAGAGGTAGAATTCATGTGCCATAACTGTGGCCGCTCTTTTGCTGTCTCCGGCTATATCAGTGAGTACCCCATTGGGGCGTTCAATTCCGAGGATCTTAAGATTTCGCCGATTGAGGAGGATGAGGAAGATGGCGAATAAAAAACTACCCGCTGAGAATCAAACTCTGAAAAATGTAATATATATATTAATTCAATGCACTTGGGGATTGCCACAAACATTGTTAGGATTTATAGTGCTTTTAATTAATATAAAAAATAAACATTATTTTTATCACGGTGCAATTATTACTGAAAGAAATGTTCCTTCAAGTGTATCTTTGGGAATGTTCGTCTTTACAACAACTAATCCGATGAAAGATAAAAGAACAAAAAATAAAATACCAGATGAAGAATTAAGTAAAAGGCTTTTAGTTCACGAATATGGTCATACAATTCAATCCCTTATTTTTGGACCATTATATTTAATAGTAATGGGGATTCCATCAACACTATGGGGATTTTTGCCATATTTTCAAAATAAAAGAAACAACGGAGTATCTTACTTTAGCTTTTTTACAGAAAAGCTTGCTAATTATTTAGGTGAAAAAGTTACAAAAGAAAAATCAATGGAAAATGCTATTATATAAATTACAATTTGCAGGGTTCAATAGAAAAGGAAATTAATTATGAAACATAAAGTGTTGGCTATATGTAAATCATTGATGTTCATTATAGCCAGTTGGTTTGCTGCCGTTATATATAAGCAAAGAAAGCGATAAATTCCAATTTATCAAAATGTTAAAATTAAGTGCAAAGATTCCACTTCTAATAATCCGTCAGCTATTTCAGAAACCGTCAATGGAAAAAACGGCAGGGCTGTAATTGTTGGAACAGTTATCGTGTTGTGCACATGGGCATTATCCGGTGTTGCTATATCTACACTCGCGGTGAAGAGCGGCTACAACTGCGATATGTCCATGATTCCACTGAAGTTCTCACTGACAAAGGCCGCTTAAATAAACAGCAGCCCTCTGCTGTCATAGACCGACTCGCTGGTGTCGTTGCCGCATCGGATGGCCCGATCAAGAGCCATAACGGTGGCAACGGCGCCATCGATTTTTTCTGTAGATTTTTCCTTGTCCGGCTTGATGTTCCCCGCCGGGTCGGTGCGGATGTAGATGCTGTCCATCATCCAGCGGAGGACTGGATGGCCCCCATGGGCGATGCGTTCCTCTAACACCAGCTTCATCAGCTCCTTGGTGGGCGGGGACATATCCTTGAAGCCCTGTCCGAAGGGAACCACCGTGAAGCCCATGCCCTCCAGATTCTGCACCATCTGCACGGCTCCCCAGCGGTCGAAGGCGATCTCCCGGATGTTGAACCGCTCACCCAGCCGCTCGATGAACTTTTCGATGTAGCCGTAGTGGACTACATTTCCCTCCGTGGTCTGGAGGTAACCCTGCCGCTCCCAAACATCGTAAGGCACATGGTCGCGGCGGACGCGCAGGTCGATGTTGTCCTCCGGTATCCAGAAGTAAGGTAGCACAGTGTATTTGTCCTCCTCGTCCAGCGGCGGGAAGACCAACACGAAGGCGGTGATATCCGTGGTGCTGGACAGATCCAGACCGCCGTAGCAGACCCGGCCTTCCAGATCGTCCTCTGAGGCAGCAAAGGCACAGCGGTCCCATTTCTCCATGGGCATCCAGCGCACCGCCTGTTTGACCCACTGGTTCAGCCGGAGCTGGCGGAAGCTGTTTTCCTCGGCGGGGTTCTGCTTGGCGGACTCACAGGCCGCTTTGACTTTGTCGATGCCCACCGTGATGCCGAGAGAGGGGTTGGCTTTTTTCCACACCTTTGGGTCTGTCCAGTCATCCTCCTCGTCAGCGCCGTAGATAACCGGATAGAAGGTGGGGTCGATCTTCCGGCCTTCCAGGATGTCCTTGGCCTTTTGGTGTGTCTCGTAGCAGATCGAGCGGGTATCCGTCCCCGCCGTGGTGATCAGGAAGTAGAGGGGCTGCATCCGGGCGTCCCCGGAACCCTTTGTCATGACGTCAAAGAGCTTTCGGTTTGGCTGGGTGTGCAGCTCATCAAAAACCACGCCGTGGATATTGAAGCCATGCTTGGAGTAGGCCTCCGCCGAGAGCACCTGGTAGAAGCTGTTGGTAGGATGGTAGACGATGCGCTTCTGGGACGCGAGGATCTTGACCCGCTTGGAGAGTGCCGGACACATCTTCACCATATCCGCCGCTACTTCAAAAACGATGGATGCCTGCTGGCGGTCGGCGGCGCAGCCATACACCTCGGCGCGTTCCTCATCGTCCCCGCAGGTGAGCAGAAGCGCCACTGCAGCGGCCAGCTCCGACTTGCCCATTTTCTTAGGGATCTCGATGTAGGCGGTGTTGAACTGCCGGTAGCCGTTCTCTTTGACCACGCCAAACAGGTCGCGGATGATGCGCTCTTGCCAGTCAATCAGCTCGAAGGGCTTTCCCGCCCAGGTGCCTTTGGTGTGGCAGAGACATTGGATGAAGCTGACGGCATAGTCCGCCAGGGCTTTGTCGTAGTGTGACCCCTTGGCCATGAAGGGCGTGGGGGTGTATTTCTTGAGCTTTCTGATGTCCGTCACCTCCGTAAAATGAGCATAAAAAAACAGCCCTGCGCGGCTGTAACGAGGAACAGAGCCTTCCGGCTACATCCCTGCAGAGTGTTATGTTGGGTTGCTTTAGTTCGCCTTGCTCATCGCCCAGGCCATGGCGTGCCCGTTGTCGATGAAGGTCTCATCCGAAACGCTGACCAGCTTGATGTCGCCTTCGCAGGTGTGATCCTCGGTGGTGAACCGGTACACAGCGCCGTAGTAGCTGCGCCCGTTGGGATCGTAGAAGTACCCGGCGGCGAGGATGCGGTCTCCAAAGGTAAGGATGGTCCCCAGGTTGTTCATCAGCTTCATTTCCAGGTTTTCCGGGGTGGTGGTTTCGGGCAGGCGGTAGGTCGCGGCCTTCTGGGCGGTGGTTTTCTTCATGTTCGTGTCCTCCAATTCAGTGGTGTTTTCCCTTTCGGTGTACACATATTCGCTCTAAAGGCGGATAATAGCAAGCGATTTCTCGAAATATACTACACAAACCTTGCCGGGTGAAACAGTGCAGCTTATGGGAAATCATCCCTTGAGGACATCGACCAGCCAGCCCGCTGTGGGGTGGGCTTCGCCCGTCAGCTTGTTGACCACCTGGTCTTCGGTGTCGATGTAGTGAAGAGCCTTGCCGACCTTGACGAAAATGCAATCCTCATAGCCGGGAAGGTTGCTGCGGTAGACGCGGCCCACCCGGCTTTCGCCGTTGTAGGACTTGCCATCCCAGCCGTTGAAGGTGAACTCGATGCGTTCCTTGGTGTGGGTGAACAGTTCCTCGAAGGCACGGCGGCTGATTGCAATGCGGTCAATCAGTTCGAAGTTCTCTCGAATCTGCCAGGCTTTCATCATTTTGAATTCCTCCTGAAAAGTGGTGTTTTCCCTTTCGGTGTACACATATTCGCTCTAAAAACGCATAATAGCAAGTCAATTCGGAGGAATATACTACACAAACATGGCGCTTGGATATTGTGTGGTTTACAGCTTCATTCCGACCGCTGGTAGCGGTGGATGACCTGGATGATGGCGTCCTGCTCCGCAGGGGCAACACCGATGCTGTCCAGAGCTTCCCGTGTGCCGCAGTCCGGGCAGATAAGGGTCTCGTTGTCCAGCCGGGAAAGCGCCGGAGACTCATGGTAGACCTTGCCGCAGCGGGGGCAGACCGCCAGGCGGGTGACGTTATCTTCTTTCATTGTGCTTCATCCTTTCTCGGCTGTAGCGGTGGGCTTCCAGGAGCTTGTCAACGGGGAACCCGAAGAATCGGTACCCCTGTCCGCAGGTGCTCATATAAATGCTGGTGGGAATGCCGTAGGGCCGCTCTTCGCGCATGATGTACACGAAGGCACTCCGGCGCCGGAGCTTACCGGTGCGGATGCCCTTGACGTCCAGCACCAGCTCTTTCTTGTAGTAGAAGCTGGGGAAACCCTCATAGCGGTCCAATGCCAGCTCATCCTGGTCCGTGACCTCCCAGACCGCAACCGGAACTGTACATCCCGCTTCCGGCTCAATTGTAAGGTAGGAGCCGGTCTTGCTCCCCTTGAACAGGAGCCGGTAGTCCTTCAGCTCCGAAGTGCCGATGATTCTCGCCCCTGGGCAGCGCCAGCGCATCTGCTGGACATTGAGATTGCTTCCGTAGGCAACGTAGTAGCGTTTCATTTTCTTGACCTTCCTTCCCGGGGTTCAAACCCCTTCTACCACCGAAAGCCCGCGTCAGCGGGTTCGGGGGCCTCTGGGCGGCGTCCTTCAAGCGGCTGCTCTGCCGTTGCGGAAGGCCGCGTCACCGGAAAGGCGGCGGGTCAGGATGTCTCGTGCGGTTTCAAACTCCTCGCCGATGAAGCCCAGGCGGAGGAGCCAGGTGCGCATGGCGTATTTGGGGTTCTCGTTCTGCTGGGGCTTGGGGCTGGCGGTGCGCACCGTCTTGGCCATCTGGCTGAGCGCCAGGCAAAGCTGGATGTAGCTCTTCAGCTGGCCGGCGTGAAGGCCGTTGCGCTTTCCGTTCGCAGGGGCATCGAATTGGAAAAGCCGGAACTCGACCGTGCCCTTGGTGAAGGTGGCGTGGAGGTTGAGCATATGGTAGCGACTGTCATTGTAATGGTGGCTTCTGCCGTAGTTGGCGCCCTGGCTCCCATACCAAATGTCGGCAAGGTCGGCCATGGTGGTGGGCTTCCTGCGGTTGATCTGTTCCAGGAAGCGGGGGTCAACCGTGCGGCAGTACCGGCTCATGCGGTAATGGTCGAGGTTGAGAGCTTCGGCCAGAAGGCTCTCGTGGCTTGCCATGATGTTGGCCAGGTTGCGCAGGGTCTGTGGGGTGTGGCCCTTGGCGCCGATGTGGATGTGAACTCCGCAGCCCCTGGTGGAGTCGCTTTTGGCGCCCGCCCTGCGAAGCCGGCGGATGAGTTCCTGCAGGGTCTCCATGTCGGCGTAGGTCAGGATCGGGGTGACCAGTTCGCACTTCTGGCTGTCAGGGCCGTCAATGCTCACGTCCCGCTGGAATTTCCACTCCCGGCCCTGGGCGTCCCAGGCTGACCAGGTGCAGTAGCCGTTGCGTCTGGCGGTGTCCTCGAACCGCCCGGTGCCGAAGAACTCGGCGGCGACCTTTGCCGCCCGGCTGCGTTCGATGTTGTTCATCTCGACCTCGACCCCGATGGTCTGCTTCTTCATTTCCTCGATCTGGACTCTCGTTTTCTCGTTCATGGTTCTGCCTCCTGGTTGGTGTTGTTTTCCCTTTCGGTAGTGTCATATTACCTCTGAAGGCACACTATATCCAGGACTATTTGAGCCATAAACTACACGATCTTGTGGTCTGAAAACTGTGTATCTTACAGCGCCTTATTCCTCGGCCTTGCGGCAGACATCCTCGCCGAAGGCCACGTTCAGGCCGCTGCCGTTGTCCCATGCCACAAGGATGCTCCCCACATCGTCCACACCCAGCACCGTTCCCTTCGTCCCCACAGGCGGGGCCTGGGGATCGTCCATGCGGACAAGTTCCACCCGTGCGCCCTTGGGGTAGCGGGAGCGAAGGAGCTTCAGTGTTTCCTTACTCGGAAGCCTCATCGTCCGCCACCTCCTTCTGGGGTACCGCCCGGAAAGCGGAACTGCCGGTCAGATTCCGCAGGAGAATCTTGCGCTCCTGCTTGTACTCCGGGCCGATGAAGCCCAATCGGAGGAGGAAGCAGCGGAAGGCGTACTTGTCGTTTCCGGTGTCCCGCTCCTTGGCGGTGATGCGCTTTTGGTTCCTGGCCATCTCGCACAGGGCGCAGATGAAGTGGTCGTAAGCCTTGACCTCCTCCGGCGCGGGCGTCCCGGCAAACCAGGGAAAGGAGACCTTCGTCTCACCGACTTCGATGGGCAGTTCCTCCACCCCCAGGGCTTTGCGGATCAGATTGCCCTTCGCCGCCGTGATGCCCTTGAGGTTTTGCAGCGCCGTTTCGGAGAACAGGCTGGCGGGCATGGAGATGCACAGCCCGTCCACCTCGGCGGGAGACGGTTCTGCATTCTCGGATGCCTCGACCGCTTGCGGCTCGGCGGTGAAACCCTGGCTGTCCAGCGTTTCGATGAGGTTTTCGATCTCTTCGCTGTCGGCACAGTCATCAAAGGTGACGCCGCCATTGCGGTCGATGGTGAAGTAGTCCACCTGGTAGGCGAAGCTGGGTGCGCCCAGGTATTTGGCAGGGGCGCCGGTGATCTCGCTGATGGCGGTCACCAGCCGCTTGCGGTCAGTGCCGGTCAGGTTGTATCGCAGGGTCATTTCTCATTCCTCCTTGATTTTTGGTAGTCACATATTCGCTCTGCGGCCCCCAAATATCAAGTCAAATAGAGACCTGGGATTGTAGAATTATGTGGGAGATAATTGTGTACTGAACACAATGCCGGAGAGGACAAACCAGACGCAAGGCAGTGCCACACCGTTGCCCCACATCTTGTACTCCGCCGCATCGGAGTATGGGGTTTTCAGCCACTTGGCGATCTGCCGCTCCGTCTTGGGCTTCACGGAGGGATTCACGGCTCTGCGGTATGTCTCCCAGACCTCCGTCCAGAATGCGATGTCGTCCACGGTCGGCTCCGGGGTTTCCAGGCCGGCGCACCACCAGTCCGGGAAGCCTTGCAGCCGGGCGCACTCAGTGGGTGTCAGCCGCCGCACGGTGTAGCCGCTGTTCACAGCGGTGGGGTCTTTGTAATCCCTTGAGAGCAACGCCGGCGCCTTTTCCTCCTCGACCTGGACATAGCTATTCATGGTCATGGCGTAGGACTTCTCCTGTGTGACCACGGCAATCCCACCTTGATTGCAGCCGGGGTTTCCACCCCCGGTGTCCAGGGTGCGGGATGTCCGGGCTTTGTAGATGCCGGCGTGGGGATTGCTGGAGAGCATGGCCTTGGACTGGTCGGAGGAGATGCCAAAGGCCACAGGCTCGAAAAGGGTCTGGTCGTTGTTGCAGCCCAGTGTAGCGGACTTGTCCTTCTGGATGAGCGGTCCCTTCCCGCCGCCCTCGCAGCCGGAGCGGATCTTCAGCACCAGAGGCACATTCATCCCGCCTGTCCCCATGCGGGAGGTCAGCGTCTGGACGGTACCGTCATCGGCGATTTTGATGCGGCTGTCGATGGGGTGGCTCTCCAATGCGATCGCGGCGGGAACCACGCCGGCCCGGAGCGTGGGTGCGCGTTCCGGCTCAAAACCGATGCCTCTGCTGTCCGCTGAATGTTCGGTGCAGAAGCCGGCGGCGTCCAGCACACAGGGCGGATGCCCATGGTGTTCCGCCCGTAGTGTGGCGGCGACTTCGCTGGACACATCCATGCAGCTCCCGCCCTGGTCGTTCAGGCAGATGCCTGCCGCTCCAGCGCCAACCGCAGAATTTCCGGCAGCTCTTTGCCACGCACGGAAGCCCTCCGCAGAATACCCTGACAGGCCTTCGGACTCAAATAGTACTTGTCCGGCACCCCAGCCTGCAAAATCTGCGACAAGGAAGATGCGGCGTCTTCGCTGGGGGACTCCCCAGTGTTGCGCGTCAAGAGTGCGGTACGCAACGCTCCACTGCTCTCCCATGTACAGGTCGGCGTAGGGCCAGAGGTTTTTCTCAGGCATAGGCACCTGGGTGCCCGGCTCCTTGATCCCGATGACCGCTTCGAGGACGGCCTTGAAGTCCTCTCCGTGATTGGAGCTGAACGCGCCGGGGACGTTCTCCCATACGATGTATCTTGGATATTTGCCATGGGTGGCATCCCTCATTTCCTGAATGATGCGGATGGCCTGGTAAAAGAGGACGGATTGCTTCCCGTCCAGGCCGGCCCTACGTCCGGCGATGCTCATGTCGGTGCACGGGGAGCCGAAGGTGATGATGTCCACCGGCTCGATCTTCCCGCCATCCATCTGGGAGATGTCGCCGTAGTGCTTCATAAAGGGAAGCCGCTTGGTGGTCACCCGGATGGGGAACGGCTCGATCTCCGAAGCCCACACCGGGGTGATCCCGCAGAGCAGACCGCCCAAAGGAAAACCCCCGGAGCCATCGAAGAGGCTGCCGAGGGTCAAAGTCGTATTCAATTCCATGGGCGCCTCCTCAGAACAATGGGATGTCTTCCGCATCGTCCCCGGCAACCTCGTCATAGCGGTAGGTCAGACCGGCCCGTTGGAGGGATACATCGTCCGCTTTGCCCACCTGCTCGATGTACCGCTTCACGATGACATCGCAGAACTTTTCGTCCAGCTCGATGGTGCGGCAGACGCGGTCGGTTTGCTCACAGGTGATGAGGGTGCTGCCGGAACCGCCGAACGGGTCCAGCACGATGGCGTTGCTCATGGAGGAATTGAGAATGGGATAGGCCAGGAGCGGGACGGGCTTCATGGTCGGGTGGTCCTTGTTCTTCTTGGGCTTGTCGAACTCCCAGATGGTGGACTCCTTCCGCCCGGTGTACCACTGGTGTCTGCCTTTCTTCTTCCAGCCGAAGAGGATCGGCTCATGCTGCCACTGGTAGGGCGAACGGCCCAGCACCAGGGACTGCTTTTTCCAGATGCACGTCCCGGAGAGGTAGAAGCCGGCGTCAGAGAACGCCTTTCGGAAGTTCAGCCCCTCGGTGTCCGCATGGAACACATAGATAGAGGCATCGTCCGCCATGACTTCCTCGGTATTCTGAAACGCTGCCAGCAGGAAGTCATAGAAGGCGGCGTTCTCCATGTTGTCGTTCTTGATCTTCCCGGCGCCGCCCTCATAGTTGACATTGTAGGGCGGGTCGGTGATGACCAGGTTGGCCTTCAGACCGTCCATCAGCAGAGAGAAGGTTTCCGGCTTGGTGCTGTCCCCGCAGACCAGCCGGTGTCGCCCCAGCGTCCAGACATCCCCGGCCTTGGTGATGACGGGGTTCTCCAGCTCGGCGTCCACATCGAACTCATCATCCTTGACCCCATCTTTCAGGCTGTCTTTGAAGAGGTCATCGATCTCGGCGGGGTCAAAGCCGGTGAGGGACACATCAAAGTCGGCGCCCTGCAGGTCGGAGATGAGAAGCATCAGCTTGTCCTTGTCCCAATCGCCGGAGATTTTGTTGAGGGCGATGTTGAGGGCTTTTTCCCGCTCCTCATCCATCTCCACCACCACGCACTCCACCTCGGTGACGCCCATGTCCATAAGCACCTTCAGCCGCTGGTGACCGCCCACCACCCGACCGGTGGCCTTGTTCCAGATCACCGGCTCCACATAGCCGAACTGCTCCATGGAGCGTTTCAGCTTATCGTACTCCGGGTCGCCGGGCTTTAAGTCCTTGCGGGGATTGTAGTCGGCGGGGATAAGGTCGGCGGTGTGTTTGCGTTCAATCAGCATACTTTTCCACCGCCTTTCTCAGTTCCTCGGTCTTGTCAAGGTTCTCCCAGCTGAACTTGTAGCCGTTGAAGTGGCCGTAGGCGGCGGTGTCGGCGTAAATGGGAGCGCGGAGATGCAGCAGGGACATGATGGCAGCGGGCCGCAGGTCGAACACATCCAGCACCGCCAGCCGAATCACATCCTCGTCCACCCTGGCGGTGCCGAAGGTGTCGATCTCCACAGCGGTGGGTTCCGCCTTGCCGATGGCATAGGAGATGGATACCTGGCATTCCTCCGCCAGCCACGCGCCCACCACGTTCCGGGCGATGGCTCTGGCCATGTAAGCTGCGGAGCGGTCCACCTTGGTGGGGTCCTTCCCGGAGAAGGCTCCGCCGCCATGGGCGGCAAGACCGCCGTAGGTGTCCACCATCAGCTTCCTTCCGGTCAACCCGGTGTCGGCGGCGGGACCGCCCTCCACAAACCTGCCGGAGGGGTTGATGAGAATCTCCGCATCCTTGGGGAAATCGAAGCGGTCCAGGATGGGATACAGAACCTCCGAGATGATCTCCCGGCGAAGCTCCTCCAAATCCTTGTCCGCATCGTGCTGGACAGACACCACAATGTTCTTGGCGCCCTCGGGTTTTCCGTCTTCATAGGCCACGGTCACCTGGGCCTTGCCATCGGGGCCAATGCCCCGGATAGTTCCATCGTGCATGGCGTCATCCAGCCCTTTGCAGACTTCATTCGCGAAGACCACCGGGACGGGCAGACGGGTCCAGGTCTCCTTGGTGGCGTAACCGTACACGGTGCCCTGGTCGCCGGCGCCGGTGGAAGCGAACACATCCTCGCTGCCGCTATTCCGTACCTCCAGAGCGGAATCCACGCCGCCGGCGATGTCGGAACTCTGCCGGTGAACATAGACGAACACGATGAATTTCATGGGGTTGTAGCCCACCTTGCGGAGGACTTCCCGTACCACCGAGCGGATATTGATCTTCGCCGCGCAGGTGATCTCCCCGCAGACGAAGATTTTTCCCTTGGTGGCCATGACCTCACAGGCGCAGCGGGAATAGCGGTCATGCCGCAGGCACTCGTCCAGAATGCTGTCGGCGATCAGGTCGCACAGCTTGTCCGGGTGACCGCGCCGCACGCTCTCAGCCGTTTTGTATTTTGTCATATCAGTTTCCTTTCCGAGCGGACAGCAGCCGCTCCATCACATCGTCCTGGGGCGTGGCCCCGCCGTACTCGCTGGAACAGTTCTCCTTGACGATCTGGTAGATCTCCATCCACAGGCGGTTGGTCTGGGACATGAAGTTCTGACTCATCGCCACATAGGGGCTTTGAATGGCGTTCCCCGTGGTGGGGTGCTTGGCGAGGAAGCCGTACTCGGTGATGGCCTCCTCGCACTGTATCCAGCGGGCCACGCTCATGGCGTATCGCTCCAAAAGCTGCGGGGAAACGAGAGCGGCGCAGCCCCGCTCCGCCAGCCAGGTCCAGGTCTTCTCAAAGACCTCGGCGGCGACCAGCGTCTTGCCATCCTTCTGGGTGGCGGACAGCATGGCTGACGGTTTCGGCATGGGCTGACCTTCTAAATCGGCTGTGTCCTGAAAGTCGATGACAGTCAGCTTCCTTCTGCCTGGATTTCCCTCGGCGATCTTGTCGGCGAGGGGCTTTCTCTTTGCGCCGGCACCAGCACGGGCGCCGCCGCGGTTGGTACCGTCTTTGGCCACAGACTTCCTCCTTTCTCGGCCTGGGGTATATACCCCCTTTGAAACCGCGATTTTGTGCGCGAGACCCCCGGCCCGTTGCACGGCCCACAGGCTGTAGAGATTTTTATCCCCCTACCGGGTCAGTGCTTGTGCCAGCGATCCCCGCGCTGGGCGTGAATTCTGGCGTGACAGGATTTACAGAGGGCAACGAGGTTGTCACGTGCGTGTGTGCCGCCCTCAGAGAGAGGTACCTTGTGATGCACCTCTTCGGCGGGGGTCAGCCTGCCATCCCGCTGGCACAGCTCACACAGCGGATGCTCCTGGATGTACCGGTCGCGGATGCGCTTCCATGCGCGGCCATACCTGCGGCGTACAGCCGGGTCACGGTCGTACTTCTCGTAGCGTTTGGCCTCCGCCTTGGCGTGCTCCTCGCAGAACCTGCCGTCCGTCAGCTTGGGACAGCTGGGATACGAACAGGGGCGCTTGGGCTTTGTGGGCACCGTTCCACCTCCTTCCGGGCATAAGAAAAGCCACCGCAGGGGGTGGCCCCACGATGGCTTCGCTTGATTCTCTTGGCAATTTTAATGATACACTACGGAGCTACTCTCATTCAATACATCGAACTCTCATGTTTCCTGGGGTACGGGAAATTCCCGCAGCGCCCAATCGTGGAGACGGTAGATGTGCTGGATGGAATAGCCCATGTCCACGGCGATCTTCTCCCAGGGCATGAAGCACAGATACCGCTTCTCCAACAGGAGCTGATACTCGTCGTTGGGGATGGATTTCACCCGGCGGGTGATCTCCCGCTTCAAGTCCACCAACTCATCGATGTCGTGGTTGATTTCATTCTGCAGGTCGATGATTTTGACCACCGCTTCCGCCATGCGGGACTCGGACCGGTTGGGATTGCGGGGCATCCCCGTCAGGGTGGCAGTTGCGTGGGTCGCTAAATCGTTCAGAGCCGAAACCTGCTGGATTTTGGCGTTGATCCGGGCATCCAGCAGCCGGGCTTGGGATAAATATTCTTTCGCTGTCATTTTCGCACCTCCAGATCCGCTTTAACTGCGTCAATCAGAGCCGACTGCGCCCGTTCCTTCTTTTGAAGGGCGGACATGATCCGCTCGTCAATGGTGTTCTTCGTGATAATGTGGTGGATGACCACAGTTGTGTCTTTCTGCCCCTGCCGCCAGAGCCGGGCGTTGGTCTGCTGGTAAAGCTCCAGCGACCAGGTCAGTCCGAACCAGACGAGGGTGGAACCGCCGGACTGCAGGTTCAGCCCATGGCCGGCGGACGCCGGGTGGATGACCGCCACCGGGATCTTGCCCTGGTTCCAATCGGCGATGTCCCGGCTGGTCTTGATCTCCCGGACGATGAACCGCTCCTGGATGCGCTCAAGGTCGTGCTTGAACCAGTAGGCCACCAGGACGGGCTTGCCGTTGGCGGCTTCGATGAGGTCCTCCAGGGCATCCAGCTTGCGGTCGTGCAGACGGAGCACCCGTTTGTCCTCCCCGTACACCGCGCCATTGGCCATCTGGGAGAGCTTGTTCGCCAGAGCCGCCGCGTTCCCGGCGTCCACCTCTTCACCGTTCAGGGAGAGCACCAGCTCCGCCCTCATGGTGTCATAGGCTTGCCGTTCCTTTTCGGAGAGGTCGACCTTGACCTCGTTGACCACGCATTCCGGCATATCCAAATAGTCGCCGGCCCGCATGGAGATGGTGATGTCGGAGATCCGCTCATAGATGGCGTCCTCAGCTCCCGGCAGGGGCTTATAGGAGAACACCACCTGAGCGTTTCGCTTGTCCGGCTGGAAGTAGGCGCTGCGGTACCGGGTGATGAACCGGCCCAGGCGTCTGCCCATGTCCAGCACCCGGAACTCCGCCCACAGGTCCATCAGCCCATTGGAGGAGGGCGTGCCGGTCAGGCCCACGATGCGCTTGACGCCGGGCCGCACCTTCAGCAGTGCGCGGAACCGCTTGGCCTGGTAGCTTTTGAAGGAGGACAGCTCATCGATGACCACCATGTCATAGTCGAAAGGTAGCCCGCTGTCCTCCACCAGCCACTGGACATTCTCCCGGTTGATGATGTACACGCTGACCCTCTGCAGGAGCGCCGCGTTGCGCTGGGCTTCGCTGCCGACCGCTACCGAGTAGGTAAGCCCTCGCAGGTGGTCCCACTTCTCGATCTCACAGGGCCAGGTGTCCGCTGCCACGCGGAGCGGAGCAATGACCAGCACCTTGCGAACCAGGAAGCTGTCCAGACAGAGGTCGAAGATGGCGGTCAGGGTGATGACGCTCTTGCCAAGGCCCATGTCGAGGAACACCGCCGAAACGGGATGCTCCAGGATGAAGTCCGTGGCGTAGGTCTGGTATTTATGAGGACTGTATTTCATCGAGTATCCCTCCAATCTGCTCTGGGCTGTCGATGCAGTACACCGGAAAGCCCAGGGCTTCCAACTGCTGTTTCCGCCTTATCTGCAAAGGCCGGAGCGCCTTGCCGGGCGCTTTCAGCTCAATGAAGGCGATTTTCCCCTTGGGGAGGAGCACCAGGCGGTCTGGCACTCCATCAAACCCAGGGCTTATAAACTTGGGCGCGAGACCGCCCATGATGCGGACGGCTTTCACCAGTTTCGCTTCAATGGTTTTCTCACGCATCTTGACCTCCTGTGTTCCGGGAACGAAAAAGTCCCTTTACGCGCGTATATGCGTGTTTCGCGTGCTGATGACCTCTATTTCTTACCTCTTTCGATATATAAGAAATGTTAGGAACACAGGAACAAGGATGCCGGTTTTCCTTGCCGCTTATGGGGCTTCCGCCGTTCCCATGGGGTGTTCCGGCGAAGGTTCCAGAGAGCGGAGCTGTCCCTGGGAACCTGTTCCCGAATTTTGTGCTTACCCATCTTTTCACTTGGAACACCCCTTCGGAACAAAGATGTACTGCGGCCCGTAGAGGGGAATCCTGACCTTGTTATCCGCCCGCTTCCAGCCCAGCCGTGCCAGGATGCCTGTCAGCTCGTTGCTGTCGGTGCGGCGCAGGTTGGCCCGTTCCTTGCCGAAGCACTCGCACCAGATCTCCATGTTGGACACGCTGGTGCGCCGGACGGTACCTTTCTCCTGCAGGCCACCGAAGTCGGAGCCGGAGAGGAAATTGCGGCGTTCAAAGAGGTCCATCTCCGCCCAGCGTTCCGGCAGCAGAGTGTCCAGATACTCCCGCACCAGCCCCTCGCGCTCATCGGACTCCATGGCTTCCCGCTGCTCGTCCTTGGCCAGAGCGTCCATTTCAGCGGACAGGTAGAGCTTCTCTCCCTGGCGGACATACACGAGGGCTTCCGCCCAGATCTGGAGGATCTCTTCATGGGTCAGGTTCCAGGACTGCTTCTTCCCGCTGCCGGGGGTCTTGACCGGCCAGAAGCGGCGGTTGCCGGTGGTGTCCCGCAGGTAGCCGGACTCGGCGTTGGTGGTGCCGAAGAACACGCACTGACGCAGATGGGGTGTGGCCCGTTTGCCAAAGGCAGCACGATAGATGTCGTTCTGCCGGGAGAGGAAGGAGCGCAGCGTTTCTACCTCTGCCTTCTTCAGCCCAGCCAGTTCGCCGATCTCCAAGATCCAATACCCCTGGAGCTTCTCGGCGGCGGTCTTGTCCTTGGTGTCACCCAGGTTCAGGCTGTCCGAAAACCACTCTCCGGCCAGCTTGGCGATGAGGGTGCTCTTGCCCACACCTTGGGGACCGTTGAGTACCAGCATGGAGTCAAACTTGCAGCCCGGACGCAGTACCCGGCTGATGGCGGCGCAGAGGGTCTTCCGGGTCACTGCCCGGACATAAGCGGTGTCGCCGGCGCCCAGGTAATCCACCAGCAGCGTATCCACGCGGGGGACCTTGTCCCACTCCGGCAGGCTCTCGATGAACTCCCGGATGGGGTGATAGGCCCGATCATCCGCCACCTTGGTCACGGCGATGTCGTAGTTCCGTGCGGAGAAGGTGCCGTAGTGGGTGTCCACATAGCTGATGAGCTGGGCGTCATCGGCGTCCCGCCAGAACTTGGATGGATGCTTCCAGGGTACCTCGCCCTTGATTTCCATCCCGTCCAGGAGCTGGTTAAACACCACGCCCTTGAGGTTGGGGTCGTTCTCCAGAATGAGGGTCAGGTTGTGCAGGGTGTTCTTCACATGGCCGGACTTGTCCAGCTCCAGGCCGTTTTGCCAGTCCTCATCAGAAAACTCGGCGGCGGCCTGGGCGATGCGCTCTTCGGCGAAGACAGCCTTGACCTTATCGTCTCCCAGGGCCAGGTCGCTCATGGCCTTGAAGGAGGGCAGTTTGCCCGGCGGGGTGTCCAGCCCCACGTTTTCGTCCAGCTCCCGGAATTTGTGGAGCCGCACCAGGTCGAAGGCGTTTAACAGCTTGCCGCAGACCGGGTCGGTGGCGTGGTGGCTGTAGGCAAACTTCCCATCGTACACCACCACGCCGGCGGCGGAGTCTGCGGGAATGTAGTCATAGCGCCCGTTCATGGTGGACGGTTCGTAGACATCGGTGAGGAAGGCTTCGATGGCTTCCTCAATGGTGTAGGCGCGGCAGAAAGCACCCACGATACCGGGCTTTTCCAGAGGGTCGGCCTGCTGAGTGATGCTCCGGCGCACCGCTTCGGACTGCCGGGAGGAAACCGGCCAGGTGGAAGCGTCACGCCAATCGGCGTACTTGGCGAGATAGGCGTCCGGGTCCAGCAGCGGGCCTTCCTTGGTTTTGTAGAAGAACTCGCCGTTTGCGGAGGTGGAAGGCCAGTACATCAGGCGGCAGGCTTCATAGGTGGTATCGTCAAACAGGTCGATGCCGATTTCCTTGGCCACCATCCGGGCCACCGCCGGGTACTCTTCTTCGGTGATGTCACGGGCCAGGGGGATGATCATGCGCAGCCGGGGATGCTCCGGCGTGTGTTTATGGGTGGAGTAGACGCAGCACTTAAAGTCGTGGAGCAGGTCAATTTCGTCCCAGATTCCCGGCTCTCCATAGTCCATGTCCAGAGTGAGCATGGAGCGGCAGAGCACCATGCCGTTTTTGCGCCGGCCCTCCCGGAGCTGACCGCCCACGAAGCCGCCCACGTCCTTGATGTTGTCCTGGGCACCCTTTTTCAGTTTGCGGTATTCCTCCACGGTTTCCGTGGTACGGATGGTAGAGCTGACCCTTTGGCACAGGTCCTCCCAGGAAATATCCCGGTTCTTCCACTTCTTATCCATGCGGCTGTTGCCGACAGCGATTTTCATACGGTCACCTCCTGGCAGTTCTCGGTAAAGTAGCGGATGGTCTGGCCTTTGCGCTTGGCCTTCTCGATCTCGATGCCCATACCCTTGGAGATGGTTTCTCCGAACACCCAAAGCTGGGCGCATTTGGTGAGCAGGACAATGTCCATGAACAGAGCCAGATCCCGCTCCCTGGGGTTGGCATCGTTCATAAACCGGGAAAAGTACAGATGGGGCGCGATGGGGATATACCCGGTGTCCACCGCGAAGCGGCAGTAGCGCGCCGCCTTTTCCTGGTTTCCCTCCACATCCCCGGAAAGCGGAGAGCAAATGTAAACCACCGGACGGAAGGAGTGGAGCTTGCGCGCCTCGTTCTCGATCCGGGTCAGGGCTTCGTAGGGTGTGGGGTCATAGTAGCCCTCACAGTTGTATTTGTTGATTCCCATAAGGGTCACCTCAGTCTTTCTGATAAAAGTCGCAGACATAACCGTCTGCTCGGAGCAGCAGTCCTTCCGCCCAGGCAGGGGTCTGGCCCATGATGGCGCAGATGTCATCCAGGGATGCGTCCGCCGGGGCTTCGATGACCGCTTCGTCATGGACGTGCATCACGATTTGGTACCCCGCCGCTTCCAGCCGGCGCATGGCTTCCACCAGGATGTCGCGGGCTGTGGCCTGGACGATGTTCTCCACGAATTTGGGACCGTAGCTTTCCAGCCGCAGCCACTTTTTCTGTTCGCCCACACCTTCGTAGGTGACGGACTCGCTACCATAGCGGTTGACGCCCATCTTTGGCTTCACATACACCAGCTTTCTGCCGGAGGGGAGCACGATGAACATCATGCCGCTTTGATAGAAGAAGCGGATGCCGTGTGTCTCGGCTGGTACTCTGTCCCGGACGCAGGTGGTAGCGGCGCGGTCCACATCCCACCAGAACTGCACGATCCGGGGGTTGGACTGCCGCCAGGCGTCCACCAGGGGCTTTAGCTCCTCCTCGGTTAGGCCGTAGTTGAGAGCACCCATGGCCTTCAGCGCCCCCACCGAGCCGCCATAGCCCAGGGCCAGCTCGGCAATTTTGCCCTTCTGCCGGAGATGACCGTTGATGCCGTGCTTGACCACGGGGACATGGAACATCTGGCTGGCAGAAGCGCAGTAGATATCCCCGCCCTTGGCGAACACATCCTGCCGCCACTGCTCCCCGGCAATCCAGGCGATGACCCGCGCTTCGATGGCCGAAAAATCCGCCACGAAGAAGCGGCACCCCGGCTTGGGGATGAAGGCGGTGCGGATCAACTCAGAGAGCACCAGCGGGACGGAGTCGTAGAGCAGCTCCAAAGCGTCAAAGCGCCTATCCCGTACCAGCGTCCGGGCCTGCTTCAGATCGGGCAGGTGGTTCTGCGGGAGGTTTTGCACCTGGATGAGCCGCCCAGCAAATCTGCCGGTTCGGTTGGCTCCATAAAACTGGATCAGCCCGCGGGCGCGGTCATCTGAGCAGACCACCGACTCCATGGCGGTATATTTCTTGACGCTGCTCTTAGCCAGTTCCTGCCGCAGGGACAGTGCCAGCTCCACCTCGCCGTCCGCTTGGGACAGAAGCTCCTGGACGGACGCTTTGGAGAGAGAGTCAGTTTCCACACCTCTTTCCATGAGCCATGCCTTGAGCTGGGCGGGGCTGTTGGGGTTCTCCAGGCCGGTCACCGAGCGGGCCTGTTCCAAATGAGTGCGTTTGAACTGCTCATCGCAGCGGATGGCCTGTGCCACCAGGGTGCGGTCCAGCAGGATTCCCCGGTCGTTGATGCGCTGGTCGAGATGGTAGTTATCCCACTCTTCCGGGGAGACCGGGAATCGTGACAACTTCTTCTGAATGGACATTTCCGTCTCCACATCCCGGAGGTTGTAGGCTTTGAAGGCTGCCCACTTCTCCGGCGCATCTGCGGGAAGGCGGCGGAAGGTGGAGCCATCCCTGGCTTTTGCCGGTGTGCAAAAATAGCGCACCAGGTCTTTGCCCTCTTTGAGCTTCTGCTTCTCCAGCCCCAGCACGGCGCCCACCCCCTCCAGTGAGAGGGGCAGGCCCAGGGTGGCTGACCACACCATGGTGCAGTACCAGGAGTCAGGGTTCAGGTATTGTCCCACAGGGTACCCCAGGTACCGGGAGAGACACACCCGCTCGAACTGCGCATTGAAGGCCCATTTGGAGACAGCCGGATCGGTGAGCGCGGCCAGGACTTCAGCGGGGATGCTTTCGCCATCGGTGAGATCCACCACCCGGACAGGGCCGCTGTCCACGGAATAACCGAACAGCAGCACTTCAAACTCCGGGGCTTGGCTATAGCGGTACACACCGCACTTGGCCAGCGGCTCCGGGGAAAAGGTTTCAATGTCGATGGATAGCTGTTTCATAGGACCTCCTCTCCTGCGGCATAAGGGCGGCAGAGGCTGCCCTCCGCCACCCTTGCCAGATGGTTGTTAGGAAAGGAAATCGTCATCGAAATCGGTGGAGAAGTCATCGGCGGCGGAAGAACGACCGCCCAGAGGTTCGCCGTCCCGCACCTTCTGGATGTTGCCCAGGCCGCAGGCGATGCCGCGGTTTCCGTTGGAGTTGAAGGCGTAGAAGTTGATGGACACACGGGCGTAGCAGCCGGAGTAGACCTCGGCGCGATCCAGGATGGGCTGCACGGAGCGGTCCACAATCTGGGGAGCGGTGGTGCTGTTGGCGTTGACAAAGTAGGCGCCCTTGTAGGCTTCATCATCCCGCTCCAGATCACCGTCCCGCAGGGGGAGTTTCAGCGCGGCCTTGTTGGGGATCTTGCCGCCGAACTTGGCGACTCCGTCCTTGATGGCGGCATCCACAGCGGCGTTGATGGCATCGATGGTCTTGGTGTCGGTTTTGGGGATGATGAGGGAAACGCTGTACTTGGGGTTGCTTCCGTTGATGGAAGCCGGCTCCCAGACGTTGGCGTAGGACAGGCGGACAACGCCGGTGACAACTTTGGTCGGGTTCTTGTGATTGGCAGACATATCGTTATACCTCCGTAATTTCAGTAAATTCTTGGGTGGCATCCATGGTGGTGATGGCCGGGCGCCTGTCGGATACCGGGACAAGGGTCGGCTTACCTTTTGGCTTCTCGACCAGGTTGCCGAGAATCTCGGCAAAGGCCTTTTTACCCATGAGCTTCTCCATCTCGGTGATGGGGATAAGAGACTTTTTGAAGATGTCGTGGTATCCGGCGGCGTTAGCGGCGCGGATCACGGCTTCCTCGTTTGTGTACTTGCGGTTGGTGCGGCTCTCCACCAGTTTGAAGCCGTGCCACACCTTGCCGTGGTGAATGGCGGCGTCCTGGGCGTAGGCTTCGATCTCGCCAGCCCACTTGGTCAGGCCGGGCAGACGGGAGAGTATGTCCTCGATCTCCGCATCGGTGAGGAGCGGCGGCATGGCGAACTCGTACTTGGCGAGCTGGAGCTTGGCTTCCGCTCTGGCTCGGCACTTCACCGCCGCCTTGCAGAAGGTACACCAGGGGCCAGGGACATAGTCCCCTTCACCCTGGTAGGCCATTTCCGCCTTGGGCTTGAGGGTGTGTTCCGCCCACTCCATGAGCTGCTCCACGGAGATGGTCCAGGTGGACACATTCTCCCGGCGGGGCTGGTAGATGCTCATGGCGACCTGGGCGATGTCGTAGAGGTGGTCGAACTGCCGGAGGGCGCCCAGGGCGTACAGCATCATCTGGGGATTCTCCTCCGTGTCCACCAGGACGCCCTGCCCATACTTGAAATCAATGATGTGCAGGAGCTTGTCCGCCACGATCAGGCAGTCGCCAGTGCCGAAGCCGTCCGGCACATAGCAGGAGAAGTCCAGCCGCTGTTCGATGAGGACAAGAGGGTCGGCGCAGAGCGCCTTTGCTTCCTCCAGCTGTTCCAGCACAAACTCCACATACCCATCGGTATAGGCGTCCATTTCATCGCAGTCATATGGGCTGACGGGCTTCCGGGAACGCAGCTTCAGCGCCTTTTTGAGCTTGTGCTCAGCCAGAGCGTGAGCAGCGGTGCCTTCGGCTGCGGCTTCCGTCTCCCGGTCGGCGAACTCCAGCTCCAGTCGTGCCGAAGGGTTACAGTGGAGCCATCGATGGGCGCCGCTGGCAGAGAGAACGGCGTGTTTGGAGGGCGGCATCAGAGCACCTCCGCATCCTTCAGCAGCGCCGGGTAGTGCTTGGGGTCTACCGCCGACAGCTTGGGAGCGCCGTACTTCTGCAGCAGTTCCCGGACGGCTTCGGTCTTCCCGTCATGGCTTTTTTCAGCCAGCACCGACCGAACCTGCTCCAGCGTGACCGCCGGCTCCTTGGGAGGGGGTGGAGAGGCTTTCTGTACCGGCTCGGCTTCCAGGGCCCCTCCCTGGGTCATGGCGTCTGCCAAAGATTGGAGACTGTCGGCGAGGGAGCGCATATCCTCCACCACATCCAGAAGGAGCTTGATCTTACTCACAGGCCGCACCTCCCTCCGGCAGCTCGGTAATGTCCAGGGATTCCACGGTGTTGCCGGGAATGAGGATCATCACACGCTCTTTGCGGCCCAGGAGCCGGGTGAGCATCTTCTCCCGCAGCGTCACACTGCGGCATCTGACCACCCCGCCGTTCTGCGGCTCCTTGGACACGCTGATCTTCAGCTTGTGCCTCATGGCGTTCATCCTTTCTGGAAGGCTGCTTTTTTTGCTCCTTCCGACATACGGCCAGGAGAACGGGCGGATATGAGGGTCAGCCCAGAAGTTTTTTCAATTTTTTCTTCACCGTCTGCAAACGGTGGGAAATGGCGGACTGCGTCACGCCCATCCGGGCGGCGTAGTCGTTGACGCTCACATTTTCAAAAAAGATGGCCCGGACCATTTCCTGCTGGTCAGGGGAGAGCTGCCGGATTGCGGCGTGGAGCCGCTCCTCATCGGTGGGGCCGGCAAAGAGGGCTTCTAAGCCGGAATCCTCTACGGCGTAGTCCATGCCCTCGTAGACCTTGCCCTCCAGCGAGTAATGCCGGCGGGTCTCCTTATGATCGTTGTTGTACTCCTGGCGGTCCAAGTCAATGAGGATCTCGCCCCAATCATCGGGAACATCAATGGAAATGGTCTCTGTGGCGAATTTGTACTGAATTTTCATAACTGTGGCTCCTTTTCAGCGGTTTGAAGTGATAAAAGGTCAACTCCGAAACCGCAGAGCCACAGCCGTAATCCGTAGAACAGCAAAAAACGGCCGGGATAACAGACCGCCCTGTTATGGGCGATTCATTATCCTGGCCGTCATGCAGCTCTGCGGATTCGTATTCGGTTAGGCGCCGAACTCGGCGCAGTCATAGCTCTCCACTTGGAAAGCCGCGTCATTAACCCTGGTGATGGTTGTCCTGGTGGGCTGCCGCTCGATTTCGAGCTGTTGGCCCAGAGCCAGCCGGGTTTCCATACGCTGGCCTTTGTAGAAGGACTGGATCAAGCCAGTCCGGGCATCGCCTTTGCAGACGAGCCGGTTTTTACAGTCGCGGATTTCTTCCACGGACGTCCTCCTTCCCTCGGTTATTGATAGGCACCACCTCCAGATTGAAATTCCCTATGTAAGCTAACTTGCTAACACTTTGGGTAAAAAAACACAGCGGGCGGGATACCCGCTGTGAGCTTGGCGTCAGATAGCGATGGAAGCGAAATCCATCAGTGCGGTGAAAGCGGAATAGCTTGTCTGGTCATCGGAAGGAATGTATCCCATGTCCTTCAGCCGGATCACCGCCGCTTCGGTAGAGACATCAAAGGTATTGGAGACATCGCTGACCAGCCTGGCGCGGTTGACCGGGTTCTCCATCAAAGAGTTGCGAGGGTACTTGTTTGCCACCAGCTGCACCGCACATTTGGGCATGAGGATGGCGGAGGAGAAGTAGTTTGCCTGCCACTCCATCCAGTCATGGTCAGTCCACAGTTTCCGGTCACCCTTTTTGCAGCCGGCGTCCATTCGGCACTGGATCATGGGTGTCATGGCCATGTCGAACATACACGTCTGATTGGGGTCGTAGGAAAAGTAGCCGGTGTGGAATATGTCATGGCCACCCTCGTGACCGAGGGTAAAGCGGTAGCGGTGCTGCTGGTTTTCCTCCAGCAGCCGCGTATCGATAATGACCGTGTGGGCCTTGGCGCTGATGTACTCAGCTCTCCCTGTCTCCTGTGAGAAAACTATGACCCGGTTTGTGTCGTTAAACACCGTCATGCCCAGGTAGATCCCGTTGTGGGATAGAAGCTGGTAGTCGGGGGTCATGCCGAGGTAGTTCTCTACGAAAGACTCTATGTCAACGGGTGCGGGATTCGTCAAGACGGACGGTTGGAAATCCCGCACGAAGTTTTCTCCGATAGTATCGATTTCAGGTTTGCTGAGGATAGGGACGCCGCGGCCCCGGACTCGGTACGAGGGTGTGTACATGGATTGAGATTACCCCTTTCGCTTCTTGAGTTCATCCACGAAGCGCATCCACTCGGCTTCCCCGGCGTCCAGATCACGGGCAGTGCGCAGGGCAGCGGAGACATAATCTCTGCCGATGATATACTCCGGCAGGTCGGGGGCCACGGAATTGCGCATCTTACCCGCCAGGTCGAGCATGGCGGACTTTTCTTCGTCTGTGAGGAGGAGGATTTGAGCGATCTGCTCCAGTTTCTCCATTTCCGGCGGGTTGCGGCGACCCTTCTCAATGTCACTGAGGTAGGGTGCGGATACATGGAGCATTTCGGCCATTTTTCGGAGCGTTATTTGCTTTTCCTCCCGTTTCCTCTGTAGGAACTCTCCGAATGTAAGATTTTGTGTGTTCATCATATTCACCTTTTCACTAATAATTCGCCCTTACACTTGCCCTTTGCGGGACTCACTTGCGGGTCTTTCATCTTCACATTTTACGGTGAATCTTCGCTAATATGCTTGTTAGCGCGTTAGCTTACACACATTATAGCCATCCCGATCCGTTTTGTCAAGGGTATGGCGGTGAAAAGTTTGGCGCTGGGCTTACTGATACATCATTCCGGGCATTTTCACGCTGTGGCGTCCGTCATTCGGCATTTTGAGATCCCCAAGTAGCAGGGCATAGGTCACCGCCCTTTTTCCAAACCTCGAACGGATAGACTCCACAGCGTCCTCCAGATGTTCCCGCTTGCGGAGCCGCTCATGATCTACAAAAAGGGATAGCTGGTCGGGCGTCTTCTGTGGAACCAGTTCTATGGCGCGGACGGTAACGGCACGAACTTTGGTTCCCCAGCGGTAGTGCTCACAAAACGCCCGGAAAGCGGTGGCAGCGATCTCCGAGGAAAGCTGGGTCTTAAAGGGCAGCTTACACTGGAATTGGGAGCCAAACAGGTCGTTACTCCGGACGTGGACTTGAACCGTCTTGGCAGCAAGCTCGTGCAGCCGCAAACGATGCCCAATATCCTGGGACAGCTCATAGATGACCTTCTTCACCTCTTCGTTGTTTTCCAGATCCGCCACGCAGGTGATACCATGCCCTATGGATTTGACCGGGGAGACGAAGTCCTTGTGCATGACCCTTGACTGGTCTGTCCCATTGGCATAAGTCCACAGCGCCAGCCCATTGACGCCAAGCAGGTACTTGAGGAAATTGGGGTCGGCTGCGGCCAGCTGACCGATGGTGCGTATTCCGTATTTGGCCAGCTTCGCCGTGGTCGCCCGGCCACAGTAAATCATTTCCTCTACGTTGAGCGACCACACCTGTTCCTTATAAGTATCCTTGCGAATTTCGGTGATGGCGTCTGGCTTTTTCATGTCGCTTCCCAGCTTGGCGTAGATTTTGTTGAAGGACACACCAATGCTGACGGTCAGCCCCAATTCCTCCCGCACAGTGCGGCGGATGTCTTCAGCAATTTCCATAGGGCTACCGAAAACTGCCTGACTCCCGGTCACATCCAACCAGCACTCGTCCATGCCGAAAGGCTCCATGAGGTCTGTGTACCTCTGGTAGATGGCCTGGGTGAGCTTGGAGTATTTAAGATACTGATCGTACTGCGGCGGAACTACGATCAGATTCCGGCAGAGCTGCCTTGCCTCCCAATTCACCATGCCGGTTTTTACGCCGGCCTTCTTTGCCAAATCGGATTTGGCCAGCACGATGCCATGCCGGTCCTCTGTTGATCCGCATACCGCGACCGCTTTTCCCCGCAGGGAAGGATCCAGCATCATCTCGACCGATGCGTAAAAGCTGTTCAAGTCACTATGAAGAATCGCCCTTTCCATCAAAATCCCCCCCTTTCAGCAAAAACTTCATAAAAGTTCTTGACAAGATGAAGTTCCGCGCATATAATAGGCAAATAACTTCATAAACTTCATAGAAGATGGTAGCACCGCTATGAAGAAAAGTCAATAGGCTTCATGAAGTTGATGAAGTTACGGAGTGAAACCACCGTGGAGGGAGATCAACATGACTTTTTCCGACAAGATCAAAAGGGCCCGTGAAGTTGCGGGTCTGACCCAGAACGAGCTGGCGCAGGCGGTCGGTGTGTCCCAACGCACCATCGCTTCCTATGAGTCCGGCGGTGCCACTGCCCGGCGCTCTACCACCGAAAAGCTGGCTAAGGCGCTGAAGGTGTCTGTGAAGTATCTGACGGATGAAACCTGTACTGACCCTACGGCTGAGATAGAGAAGGATGGCTACATCGAGGAAGCCCGTAAGCTGTATGGGGCCAGCGGCGTCAGAGACATTGATGCGCTGCTTGCTGAAAACACAGCTCTTTTTGCCGGCGGTGAACTGAGCCAGTCGGAGAAGGACGCCTTCTTCGAGGCAGTCATGCGCGCCTATATCACCTGTAAAGAAGAAGCCAAGCAGAAGTTTGGTCGGAAGCGGGACTGAGTCCCTTTTTCAGGACAGGTAGTCTGATAGGATTATTCTACCCACATTTCCCGCAAAGGAGGGACTACCATTGACGTATGCGGAAATCAGCGATTCAGTCGCAAAGCTGAAAAGGAAATACGATGAGCCCGACCCGTTTCGGCTTTGTGGAGCTATGGGCATCGTTGTGCTCCGTCAGGCGCTGGGGTCTCACCCGGATGCAGTGAAGGGCTTTTTCCTGGAGAGCAAGCGCATCCGAACCATCACCATCAACAGCGACCTGCCAGAGGTTATACAGAGGATCATTGTGGCCCACGAACTGTGCCATGCCACCAACCATCGTAAAAGCGGAATCCATGCTTTCCACGAGGTTGCGCTCTTCGATCAGACCACCGAGCTGGAGAAGGACGCCAACCTGTTCGCCGCCGAGCTTCTGCTGGATGACCAGGATGTGTTGGATGCATTGAACCGGGACACCACCTTTTTCAATGCCGCTGCCGCCCTCTATGTTCCTATTGAGCTGCTGGACTTCAAGTTCCGGGTGATGAAATGGAAGGGGTACAAGCTGGTAGAGCCGCCTATTACGGCGCGCAGCAATTTCTTAAAGGATATGGAGGTGCCGGACAATGCCGACTGCTTTGAATAAGTCCCCCAAGGTGTATGTGGCCGTAAAGACCGACTTCACCGAGGATGGCATCATGCTTCCCAGGGAGATCACCTGGGAGGACGGGGAGAAATACACCGTCGACCGGGTGCTGGACATCCGTCAGGCCGCAGCGATGAAGGCCGGCGGTCAAGGCGACCGGTACACCATTATGGTGCGTGGGTGCCAAAGCTACCTCTTTTTCGAGCGCAGCGCAAATCTCACCGGGAATAATATCGGGCGCTGGTTCGTAGAGAGAAAGTAAAGGAAAAGATTATATTGATTGCTCTCTATGCGAGATTAAAACCGATTATACAGGAGGAAATTGAATGAGCAACAATCATCAATGTTCAGGATATGAAAATCACGTTTGCAGTCAGTAAATTTTTCTATTGTCCTCCAATGCTTGTTTCAAAAATGCTTCATAAGCCAGATCCTGCTGGTTGAAAATTTCAGCTTCGGAAATTGAGGAAGAGGTGACGGAGTAAATTGTTCCGATACCAATGGTATAAATCAGCATATTCAGGTGCAGTCGCTTTGCCGCAGAAATGGAAATATTTAGATTTTCTGCAATTATTCTTGAAACATTCGGATTGGTTTCCGAACAGTAAATGTCATCAAGAGAGGAAACATTTTTTCGTTCCTGAAACAGATACATTCTGAAAATATGAGGTTCATTTTTTGCAATCTGAATATATGCGTGTCCGGTGCTGCGGAACAGGTCGTTTCTGTCAACGGTTTTTCCGACTTCCGCCAGAATAAAGGTCCTTGCTTTTTCTGCAACGTCATTCTTCAGTCCGTCCATATTTTTGCAGTAGCTGTAAATCGGCTGTACGGAACAGCCCAATTTCTCCGCAATGGTTTTTACAGTCGCTTTTTCAATTCCGTCCTTTCGGGCTATCTCAAAGGCGGCGTCCACTACCATTTCTTTTGTTATCCTTTGCTTTGGCATAGCCGTCCCTCCATAAAAAATAGAGTTATATAAACTTATTATATAACTCTATTTTACATAGACACAGGATAAAAGTCAAGGAAGATTTTTCAATCTTGCATTAGTACGGTCGCTTTTTGTCCAGCCAGCCTTGCTCTGCCCAATATTTGCCGTCGAGGTATTCGGGATCAGCTTTATGTAAGGACTTTTGCATTTTACGACAGAAAGAAAACTTAAGTTTTGTAATCAAATTTGTATGTGCAGGTTTGGTATAGTCGATGCGTGAAAATTCCCGTGAAAGCTTTTCTATCTTTTTTGTCAGTTCCGTTTGCTTCTTTTGGGAAAGCTTATCCCAGATAATATTACCCATTAAAGCTCCGGTAAAAATACCGATTTTAGAAATGCCCCACCAAGATAGGCTGTGCTTTATATCTTTTGCCGCAGATTTTGCACCGGCACCTAAACACTGTGTAATGATGACCGCACGTTTCCCGAACATTTCAGGAGCAGGGCGGTGCGGCAGCCAGCGGTAAGCAAAATGGTCGAGGAGATTTTTAATTGCGCCGGTTGCGTGAAACACATAAGCAGGAGAGGTCATTACAATTAAGTCTGCTTCCAAGAGCGATCTATCAATTCTTTCGATGTATTCTGCGTCTTTACAAGCCTTTTCGCCCTTTAAGATGCAGTTTGTGCAGCCGACACAGAAATTGGGGCAATCCTTTGGGAGATAGTATTCCGTAATGTTTGCCTTATTTTTAAACTCCGCTAAAAACATCTCTTTCAAGCGGTAGGTTACACCTCGTTTTTCCGTTGCGTTTATAACCGTTATTTTCATTCTGATACCTCCAAAATATCGTGCAGAATTTGCGTGTGCCACGCCTTGCGGTTTTCCTTTTTACTTAAATCAATATCAAGTATTGTCGAGGTCGTTTCATACCGAAGAAATGTCTGCTGCATAACCGAAATCAAGCAAAAAGTCTTTCTTTTTACGGTGCTTTCGTCCCAATCAGGACGGCAGGCAGCGACAAGAGGAAGATATGCGGCATAAGTTCTGTGTGTGTTATCATTTGGTTTTGGATTTTTCATATCGGTAAGCACCGATATTTTTGAAACGGCATAATGCTCAAATAAAAAGTCAAGAGTCATATTGCCGAGATATTCCAGTTTTTCAAAAGGTGGTAAGTCCTTTGTCTTTTCTCGAATACTCTGAAAGTTCTCGACAATTCCGTTTATAATGCGCTCAACGCATAGTTCAATCAGGTTATCCTTGTTTCCAAAATGATAATTTACAAGACCTAATCCAACGTCTGCGCTTTTGCATATTTCACGGACGGTAATTGCTTCTAAATTTTCTCCGTTTTCCCTAAGAAGTGCAATCGTCGCCTGTATGATTGCTTCTTTATTATCCACACTGTACCTCCTATTGAACACTGTTCAGTCACATTATACTGAACGCAGTTCAAAAGTCAAGCGATTGCGAAAACAAGTGGAATATGCAACGATTTTCGGTGTCAAAACGCCCTGTTCAAGCGGCTAAGAGAGCAAAAAGCGGCGGGTAACCGCAACAGTTGTTGGTGATAGAAGTGTTGAATATAATGGGGAGACTATGTCGCTGACCGCCCTTGCAAAACTTCTGACCGGCAAGCAGTACTCCATTGCCGGACCAAAACACTTCAAATACAAGGGCGAATGGCTCAACGATATCCGTCATCGGCTTGGCGTTTAAGAATAAACGATAGCCCACAAATTAAACGGTAGCCCTAAAAACAAACGATAGCCCACTGCCATCCGGTGCCTTTGAGCACTGGATTGGCGGCGGGCTATCGTTCTACCGGGGAGCAGCAGACATCTCAAAAGTCGGAAAGCCCTTGAAATAAGCCCATTCAGGCAAAAAGAAAGCACCGCAACCCTGATACACATTGTATCAAAATTGCGGTGCTTCTTTGGTGGACCTGAAGGGATTCGAACCCTCGACCTCTCGGATGCGAACGAATTAAAAGCTCTGATTTGTATTGATTTTCAAACATTTCCAGCGCTTTCGGCTGGAATGTAAATGGTCTTGTGGCCTCTTTTTCCCGTTGTAACCATGTGTCCCGGAAGCGTATGTGGTACGTGTTGTGGTCACAGGAGATGTGCGTCGATATCATCTAAATGAGGTGGTAATCTACATACGCCTATGATAGACCAAGTGAGGAAAATCGTCAACCGCTTTCTTTGGCAGGGGCAGTGCAGGGAATGGGATGCAATAGACAAAGAGAAACGTCTGAAGACGACGAGTATGGTTAGCCGCCATCTTGTTTAAAACAATTAATCTAAAAGAGAAAGCTATAATTGGATAACTTCTTCCCTTTTAATACTGCAGATATTTGAACACGAGGTCGGTTCTTTCGAAGTATTTCATCAGAATCACAGCAAAGATAAGCACCACACACTCGGCAATGATGCAGGTGTACCAGTTGACGCTCTCGCCAGCCAAGATGGGCAGTCATCGGAGGGTGAGCGTATTAAAGGCCAACACACGGAAGATGCAAGTGTGCTGCCATTTATATTTATTACAAAAACATAAAACTCGGTCGCTGATTATACCGTGTGTATAGAGCTGTGTTTTTTAAAATTAAGACCGGGGCAACTACCTATGCTAACGAAAAGACTGCTGTAGAGCATCGAGAAATGTAACGACGAGTTACCTCGAACTCAAAAAAATCCAAGTGCCCAAAATCTCCATCAGCCAGTGTGGGAAAACACAACCACAGATGCCACACGGCACGGTAAAGCAAAAGAGAAAAAGAACAGAAAATGCCGGACCCTATCTCTTGTGAAAACGAAGTGAGATCTGTGGGCACTATTGGTGCGGAACAAATACAATAGCCTATCTATCATTTCGATGGCTTTCGGGAACTGCTGGAGGTGCCGTGCACTTGACTACACATGGTTTCTATGCTATGCTCATCGAGGTCGGCTTATGTGTACCGGTCTGCCGCCTGCGTCCGGCGGCTGAAACACAGAAAGATAAGGAGAGTTTTCAACATGAGTAAATCCCAGCAGAATTATCTGGATCAGGTGGCCCAGCGGCTTCACCTGACAGCAGACGCGCAGAGCGGCATTCTCTTTGGGATGCAGGGCGGCCTGCATATGATGCTGATGCGCAGCACCAGCAACCAGAATTTTGTTTCTCTTGTTTTTTCCCTGACTCACAGCGGACAGGAGCCGGATGCGGCGGAAATCAAGGCTTTTGTCAAGAGCAACAAGCTGATTGTAAACTACTCCATTCGCCGCAGCCGGGTGGAATTTATCCTGAAGCCCCGATTCGGCAGCTTTAAGCAAATTGACCAGCTGGAGCAGGTCACGGGCGAGGTGGTATCCCTCCTGCGCACCGGCGGCTACCAGAGCTGCTGCCAAAATTGCGGGCAGACGGTGGAGACGGATGCATGCATCATGGCAGGGGTTCCGTCCCTGCTGTGTGACAGCTGCTATCAGCAGCTGGGCCATAATCAGGAACAGATTCAGCAGGAATCTGCCGGCAAGCCGGAGAATGTGCTGGCCGGTGTGGTGGGCGCTCTACTGGGATGCCTGCTGGGCGTGGGCTGCATTGTGCTGCTGGGACAGCTGGGCTATGTAGCGGCTTTGTCTGGCATTGTGCTGGCTGTCTGCACGCTGAAGGGATATGAGCTTCTGGGCGGGCGTCTGTCCACCAAGGGAATTGTGATTGCCTGTGTGCTGATGCTGGCAATGACCTATGTGGGCTATCGGCTGGATTGGGCCATTACTGTTGCCAAGTATTTTGAGGCCAGTCTGACAGATTCCTATCGGGCTATCCCCTACCTCATTGACGAAGAAATTCTGGACGGCGGCGTTTATACCGGTGAGCTTATCAAGCTGTATGCCTTCACACTGATCGGCGCAATCCCCACCATCATCAGCTCCGTAAAGAACCGGAAGATGGCCAAGGTGACTTATCGCATGCAGAGCCAGAGAGCTGTGAACAGCACTCCGGAGTTCTGATTCTGGGCAGACAAGCGAAAGATTTTAAAAAGATCAGGTGCAGCTTCAAAAGAAGCTGCACCTATAAACTGAAAGTAGACACTCACAAAATACCGGGTTGTCGTAAAACAGTAAAATCAAAAAATGGTGAAAACCTTGTGTTTTCAAGGGGCGGCGTGACGAAAGTCACGCCGTTTTCTTTTTCATCAGCTCATTCAGAGGAATGCAAAAGCCCCGCTTCAACTCGTTGTATCTGACATGACCGTTCTGAAAAGCATGGGAAAGCAATGGGAATGGACATTGCTGCCGGATACCTTCAATAACGAAATTATTGCGCACAGCGTTTCCCCGATTGCAGGGGATAACAAGCCCCATTATCAGAAAATGAAAGCCGATGCGGAAGCCGGAGATCCCGAAGCCATCCGGCGATATGAAGCCACCCTTGCCAAGCGCAGAGATGAGTACCACAAAAAGAAATCAAGACAGGAGGAAGTACCAGCATGAAGGAATTGAAGCCAAGAATCCACGAAAACGGCATCGACTACATTCTCGTAGGCGATTACTATGTGCCGGACTGGAAGCTGCCGGAGGAACACCGTCCCATTGGCAGGTGGGGCAATCTTCACAGGGCGTATTTGAGACAGTTTTGCCCTGCCCTCTATTCGACCCTTGTCCTCTCAGGTGAACTGCACACCTACCTTGCCGATCTGAACGAGCAGGCAACGGAAAGATGCAGTCTTATCATTGAGCAGATGGCAGAAGCCGAGGGCGTAGACGAAGCTATGAAAGCGGAAAATCAGATGTTATGGGTGCAGTCCATGAACTCCATCCGCAGCCGAGCAGAGGAAATCATCATGCATGAGCTGATTTATGATTGACGGTTAAGAGCCGGAAAAAACGCATATTTGATGCTGGGAACGCTTCGGACGAGGAATGTATCGCCGGAGCGTTTTCCATTGAAAAATCTCCGTTTTCTCCAAGTCAAGAGCCGGAGAAAACGCCCGAAAAACACCCCTATAGGGCTTTTTAAGGCCCTAAATGCGTAGGTTGGCGCTTTGTTGCGATATGCTCCACGGTTACGGTGTATTGTTCATATTCTGTTTTCGG
>ENA-OQQW01000101-OQQW01000101.1-human-gut-metagenome-genome-assembly--contig:-NODE-101-length-59422-cov-10.236512_pt1 | contig 59422 bp, 56 predicted proteins | sample MGYA00243234_ERZ505098 | MGnify/ENA primary metagenome ERZ505098 (study PRJEB26097, sample SAMN02712086) | human gut metagenome | biome: Gut microbiome | host: Homo sapiens | place: Denmark... | reverse complement strand
TTGGCATTATCCAAATCAGGTATATGGGTCGAAGTTGATGACTTCCTCTCAGCCTACTAAATAAGCTCCCCTATTAATTTTACGAAAACCAGTATAACGCTGTGTTTTGACAAAGTCAAGTAAATATTCTGCAGATAATATTTCAAATTTTTCGCTGTATTTACATAAACATCATAATACATTTTCAATGATCTGCTACGATATAAATACAAAAAATGTAACTATTAAGTACAGAAAATGTTAATTTATCTGGATTGTTAAACAGACATGCAGATAAAACATATATTATATAAAATAAAAATATAGGAGGATTACCATGAAGAAGGATGAAATTGTAAAAAAATATGCATTTTTGATGCTGCTTGTGGGAACAGCTTTGGCGTTTTTAGTAGGAAGCGGAATTTTGTTCGGGATTTTATGCCTGGCAAATTCGAGTATTGCCGGGAGTATTGCGCTTAATATAGGCGGACTGATGGGAATTACGGCATTTATAGCTATTCCAATTTACTTTCTGAGAAAATATTAATGCCGGATGGCTTATATTATCTGAAGATCATTTCTAAAAAATATTATTTTACTTAACCATTTCGAAAATCTACCAGAATATAATCTGAAAAATTGAATCTTGTAATTAAAACTTCCAATATGAAGAATGGAGGAAGTTTAATATCATAATAAATTGCCCATAACAAATGCCCATAACAAATATGATCTGTAAATTGACATTCATAGCATAAAAATGGTATATTTGAGCTACAAAAACATACGAATTTTTTTCTATGGGGAATATATATCGTACAAAAATGACAACAGGTGTATACCGGGGGAAATGTATATGACGGCAGAAGAATGTTATGGACTATTGGGAGAAAATTATAATGAAATATTGGAACGCTTCGGAAATGAGGCTATGATCAGGAAGTTTGCGATACGCTTTATAAATGATCCAAGCTTTGGTGAATTAAAGGATGCGTTTCAGAAGAATGATGGGGAAAGGGCATTCAGGGCGGCTCATACATTAAAGGGTGTGTGTCTGAACCTTGGTTTTTCAGGTCTTTATCAGGTAAGTTCAGATCTGACAGAAGAACTCAGGGATTATTGCACTGATGGGGCAGAAGAACTTTTTAAAAAGGTCGAACAAAAATACCAGAGTGTGATTTCGGTTTTAAATAAATTGGCACTTGAAAATTAATTAAGAGGGGAAACATGGACCGGAAAACGGACATAAGGAACATGTATTATGAAAAATAGAATTCTTATTGTTGATGATGCATATATTAACAGAGAATTATTGAAAGAAATGCTAAGTGAAAATTATGAGATACTCGAAGCGGAGAATGGAAAAGAAGCATTAGATATTGTTGAGAATGAAAAGCATATAAATGGAATACTTCTCGACCTTGTCATGCCGGTAATGGATGGTTTTGAACTTCTTGAGGAATTAAAAAAGACTGACATAATGGACAAAATACCGGTAATGATAATAAGCTCGGAAATGACAGCACAGAATGAAAACAGATGCTTTAATTATGGAGTATTTGATTTTATAGGAAGACCGTTTAAGCTGCAGATCGTACAGAAACGTGTCGAAAATATGATAAAAATATATGACTACAAGAATCATCTGGAAGACAGGGTAAGAGCGCAGACGGAGGTACTGCGCAAAGCAAATGAAAAACTCAAAAAGAGGAATAAGGATATCATGGATATGCTTGGCACGATCGTAGAGTTTAGAAACCTTGAGAGCGGGGAACATATTAAACGTGTAAAGGAGTACACAAGGGTTCTTGCTGAATATTTTAGTGTAAAATATCCGGAATACGATCTTACACGGGACAAGATAAATAATATCGTTGAGGCCAGCGCACTTCATGATCTTGGAAAGATATGCATACCTGACAGAATATTATTAAAGCCGGGAAAACTTACAGATGAAGAATTTGCATATATGAAGACACACACCACGAGAGGATGTGAGCTCTTAAATTCTGTAAACATAGACTGGGATGAGGAGCTTATAAAAACATGCTACGAAATAATCAGGCATCATCATGAAAAATATGATGGAAACGGATATCCCGATGGATTAAAGGGTGATGAGATCCCAATATCAGCGCAGCTTGTTTCTCTTGCGGATGTTTATGATGCACTTATAAATGAAAGATGTTATAAAGCGGCGTTCTCAAAAGAAGAAGCATACGATATGATAATAAACGGAAAATGCGGACAATTTTCACCGAAGCTTTTAGAAGCATTTGAGCATGTAAGAGAACAGTTCGAGAATTTTGATGAGAAAAAGACAGAGGGTAACTATTAATAGTTATCCGGATATAAAAGGATGAAAGACACTATGGAAAATAAAGATACAGTAGGTGCCATTTCAGGCTACTATGATGATAAATTAAGCATAGCAGAGGTCAGTGAGAGCTTCCTGAATAACCTTGGATTTAGATATGATGAGTTCATGCAGGTTACGGGGGGCTCTTTTAGAAAGATTTTCTGCGGAGATAATCAGACATTTTTAGAGCCGGAACGCTTTCCTCTGATAAAGGGGACCGGAGAGGGACAGATGCTGACAAAGGAGGGAGTAGCTCTTTATGTCCGCATGGAAAAGCAGGACACACAGGATGAATCCGGCAGGAGGATGTGGGTTATAACAGCAGAAATAGATCAGATCCAGCAAAGCTTAAAGATTGTAAACAATGTGATACAATCCGGCATGTGGTATATAGATTGTGATGAAAAAGGCCAGATGTATGAAGTATTCTGGAGTCATGAATTCAGGAAGATGCTTGGATATAATGATGTTTTAGATTTTCCAAATACACTCGAGTCATGGTCGGATCTTCTTCATCCGGAGGATAAGGAAAGAAGCATTGATTTTTTGAAAAATGTTATAGCTGACAGGACAAATAAGAAAAAATACAATATAGAGTACAGACTTAAGACGAAAAATAATGGATACCAGTGGTTCAGGGTCAGTGCCGACACAAGCCGCAGGGCAGATGGTACTGCAAAAAGGATGGTAGGTATCTTTATCAATATCGAAAAAGAAAAGAAAGCAAAGCACAGGATACAGAGAGGAATTGCTTTTCACAATGCATACACTGAATCTAACCTTTGTGAATATTATGTCAATCTGGATGAAAATACTTTTGAATCCCTTAAAGAAACAGATCCCCTCTTCGGAATGCTCGAAAATAACAGAATGTGGGATGAACTGACACATGAATATATAGAGCATTTTGTATATGAGGAGGATAAAGATGCTGTTGAGGGAATATATGATCGTAATTATATCCTCAGAAAATTTAAGGAAGGCAAAAATGAACTCAGTCTGGTGAGCCGGATATTAAAAGATGGCAGAATACGCTGGGTAAGGAATATGATAATACCGGATGCGACTGAAGAAAACAGATGCCGGTATGCAATGATATTTGTCAGAGATATCACCGAAGCAAAAAAGGAAGAGGAAGACCTAAAAGCGCTTAATCAGGAAAATGCTGCAAGAGCTAAACTTATAGAGGGAATAGTAAAGCTTGTTGATACATTTGCGATTTTTGAATTTGACAGGGATCATTACGAATTTTTCAACTTTGATCATAATAGAAACTATGAGTCATCCGGAAAATACAGTGATTTTATCGTAAAAATCTCTGATACATATAAGGCCGTTGCGGATGTTGAATCAATGAAACATTATATAGCGCCTGAAAATATAAGAAAAAAAATAAAGACTGAGAATGATATATATCAGTTCGAGTATTGTAATCTTGATGAATCCGTGTATAAGACTGCTTCGTTTATCCCGTTAGAATGGGATGGAAACGTGCTCACAAAGGTATTAGCGATTTCACAGAATATTACGGAGGCAAAAACTCTAGAAAAAGACTCGCGCAGGGCATTGAAGGAAGCATACGAGTCCGCAAACCGTGCGAATGAGGCAAAGACTGAATTTTTGACAAATATGTCACATGATATAAGGACTCCGATGAATGCGATCATTGGAATGACTGCGATCGCCTGTGCAAATATAGACAATAAGGAAAGAGTAATATCATGCCTGTCTAAAATCACACAGTCAAGCCGCCATCTGCTGGGGCTTATAAATGAAGTACTGGATATGGCAAGGATAGAAAGCCGCAGGGTAGCTCTTACAGAAGAAGAATTCAATCTGCCGGGGCTTATAGATGATGTATATTCCGTGATAAAGCCGGGGATAGCAGAACATCACCACAAGTTTGACATGGAAGTAATGGACGTTGTGCATGAGTCAGTATGTGGTGACAGCTTACGAATACAGCAGATTCTGATAAATATATTGACAAATGCTATTAAATACACGCCGGATAATGGAATCATATCATTTAGTCTGAAGGAAAAGATTACAAACCATAAAGGTATGGGCTGCTATGAATTCGTTGTTTGTGACAATGGAATGGGAATGAGTCCTGAATTTCAGAAAGTTATGTTTGAACCGTTTACGAGGGCTGATGACAAGAGGACAACAAAGATACAGGGAACCGGACTTGGAATGTCAATAACTAAAAACATAATCGATATGATGAATGGACATATTGACGTACAAAGTGAGCTTGGAAAGGGAAGTAAATTTACTGTCACGATATGTTTAAGGCTGCAGGATCAGGAGGATGACAGGCTGGCTGAGCTTGTAAATCTTCCGGTCCTGGTAGTAGATGATGATAAAATTTCAGGGGATAACGCAGTTACGATACTTGAGGATATCGGCTTAAAAGGAGAGTGGGTTTCATCTGGTGAGGAAGCAGTGGCAAAAACGCTGAAGAGGCATGAGAATAATGATGATTATTTCGCTATAATAATAGACTGGAAAATGCCGGGAATCGATGGCGTGGAGACGGCGCGGAAAATCCGGAAGATAGCAGGAAAAGATGTTACTATAATTATTCTGTCTGCATATGATTATACAGAGATAGAGGAAGCAGCGAGAGATGCCGGGGTAGATGGCTTTATCGCAAAACCCCTTTTTAGATCAAGACTGGCAGCCAAGCTAAGAGAACTTATATCGGATGAGCCGGGAAGAAAAGATCAGAATCAGCTGCAGGATATTTCAAAGTGTGACTATTCAGGAAAGAAAGTCCTGCTTGTCGAGGATAATGAACTAAATAGTGAGATAGCGAAAGAGATAATTTCAATGACCGGGGCACAGGTAGAAACTGCTGAAAATGGAAAAATGGCTGTCGATCATATGCTTAGCAGACCTGCAGGATATTATGACATGATATTTATGGATATACAGATGCCTGTTATGAACGGATATGAGGCAACAAAAGCAATCAGGTCGATAGATGACGGCAGAGGATGTAATATTCCGATAATTGCAATGACGGCAAATGCATTCGCAGAAGATATCATTAAGGCAAAAAAAGCGGGCATGAATGAACATATGGCAAAGCCGATAGATATAAATAAGCTTTACGAAGTGCTGAGACACTGGCTTGTTAACGATTAATGGATAATAATGCGCAAAAAAGTGCATGATTTTCTGTAAAAAAACCTTACCAAAGGCGTCGGTGAGTCTTGAATTAAAAAAAATTTAATAGTATAATTTACTCGATTAAATAAGAATGATATGAGACATTAAGGAGGAATCACAATGATTACCTGGAACAACTTAGATACCCTTGAGTCTTTCAAGGAACTTTCAAAAGTAGAACGTGTAGACATCAAAGAGGCAATGTCAGGAGAGAACGGAGCAAAACGTGCAAAAGAGTACAGCGTTCCTATGGCAGAGGGATTTGCCTATAATTTTGCTGCAAAGCAGGTTGATGATGATGTGCTTAAAGCCCTTGCTAAATTAGCAGAGGAGGCACAGCTTACAGAAAAATTCGAAGCACTTTATAATGGTGCTGTGATCAATACAGGTGAGAATCGTCTTGTACTTCATCATCTCACACGAGGCCAGCTCGGGGAGACAGTTATGGCTGATGGTGTTGATAAACGTAAATTCTATGTAGAGCAGCAGCAGAGGATAGCTGATTTTGCCAATAAAGTACACTCAGGTGAAATCACAAATGCCGCAGGTGAGAAGTTTACTACAGTTGTTCAGATCGGTATCGGCGGAAGTGACCTTGGTCCACGTGCTATGTACCTTGCACTTGAAAACTGGGCAAAGAAAAATAATACATTCAAGATGGAGGCTAAATTCATCAGCAATGTAGATCCGGATGATGCAGCATCAGTACTTAACGGTGTTGATGTAGCCCATTCAATATTTATTCTTGTTTCTAAGTCAGGTACTACACTTGAGACACTTACAAACGAGTCATTTGTAAAAGATGCATTAAAGAATGCCGGACTTGATGCTTCACATCATATGATCGCAGTTACAAGTGAGACATCACCACTTGCAAAGAGCGATGATTATCTTGCTGCATTCTTTATGGATGATTATATCGGAGGACGTTATTCTTCATCATCTGCAGTAGGTGGAGCAGTACTTTCACTTGCATTCGGACCGGAAGTATTTGCACAGTTTCTGGATGGTGCAGCAGCAGAAGATAAGCTTTCAAAAAATAAGAACATATTAGAAAACCCTGAGATGCTCGATGCTCTTATAGGTGTATATGAGAGAAATGTACTTGGATATCCAAGCACGACAGTACTTCCATATTCACAGGCACTCAGCCGATTCCCGGCACACTTACAGCAGGCAGATATGGAGTCAAACGGAAAATGTGTAAACCGTTTTGGAGAGAGGGTAAGCTATCCGACAGGACCTGTTATTTTTGGTGAGCCTGGAACAAACGGACAGCATTCATTCTATCAGCTCCTTCATCAGGGAACAGATATCGTGCCACTCCAGTTCATCGGATTTAAGAAGAACCAGCTTGATACAGATGTAGTCATTCAGGATAGTACAAGCCAGCAGAAGCTTTGCGCAAATGTGGTAGCACAGATAGTAGCATTTGCATGTGGAAAAGAAGACGAGAACAAAAATAAAAACTTTGAAGGCGGTCGTCCATCAAGTATAATAATCGGAGATCAGGTCAATCCTGCATCACTTGGAGCACTTCTTGCACACTTCGAGAATAAGATCATGTTCCAGGGATTCTTATGGAATTTAAACAGCTTCGATCAGGAAGGTGTCCAGCTTGGAAAAGTACTTGCAAAGAAAGTACTTGCACATGAAACTGATGGAGCACTTAAGGTATACAGTGATCTTTTAAATATCTAAATACAGAGATTACATATTAGCAAAGTATTCAAAAGAATTTTGTTGTTTCAGCCCGTCCGGGCTTTAAATGGGACTATAGATTTTACTGTTTCTGAGAATAAAACAGTAGATCTGTAGTCCTTTTTGTGTGGGAGGAAAAATATGGACCAGACATTTATGAAAGAAAAAAAGATACTGCCACTTGTTTTATCAATGTCACTGCCGATGGTTTTGTCAATGCTTGTGAACTCATTGTTTAATATTGTAGACAGTTTCTTCGTTGCCAAAGTAAGTGAGGATGCAATGACAGCACTTTCTCTTGTATATCCGGTACAGCTTGTTCTTACAGCTGTGTCTGTAGGATTTGGTGTCGGAGTAAATGTGCTTATAGCATATCTGCTCGGGGCAAAGGAGAAAAAAAGAGCAGACCATGCAGCTTCCTGTGGAGTGCTGCTTGGGCTGGTGCACGGAATGATGATCATAATTGTGTGTCGTATAGGAATGAAATCTTTCCTAGGACTGTTTACGAAAAACAGCGATGTTGTCGGACTTGGGATGAAATATGCCAATATCGCTTTTCTCTTTTCGGCTATAGTTACAGTTGGTATCACTTATGAAAAGATATTTCAGGCTGTCGGAAGAATGAAAGAAACTATGGTAAGCATGCTTGTGGGATTCATATCAAACATCATACTTGATCCCCTTATGATATTTGGAATAGGACCATTTCCAAAAATGGGGATAGAAGGAGCGGCACTTGCGACAGGAATAGGGCAGACGCTTACCCTTTTAAGCTATATCATATACTATTTTGTAAAACCGCTTCCGGTAAAAATAAATATAGAAAACATATGCTGTGATGGTGATCTTGTAAAAAGGATGTATTCAGTCGGAATTCCTGCAACGCTTAACATGGCGCTGTCTTCAGTACTTCTTGCCATAATAAATGCAATCCTTTCCGTTTATGGTGATGCATGTGTTCTTGTGTTCGGAGCATATTATAAGCTGCAATCATTTATCTATCTTCCATCCGGCGGTGTGATACAGGGAATACGTCCGATAATAGGTTATAATCATGGAGCCGGAGAAAAGAAAAGGGTAAGGAGCATATTTATAACAGCGCTTGTGATGACGCTGGTGATAATGATAGTTGGAATGCTGTTGTGCCTTATCGCACCGGGATGGCTCATGAGCCTGTTCACATCTAATGGGGATACGATAAAAACAGGAATAACAGCGCTCAGGATCATAAGCCTTGGATTTGTAGTGTCAGCTGTTTCCGTGACATGCAGCGGTGCACTGGAAGGATTAGGAAAAGGTGTTCCATCATTATGGATATCACTCATGCGGTATATAATTGTCATAATACCAATGGCATTTATATTAAGCCGTGCAATGTCATCACAGATAGGTGTATGGATTGCATTTCCGGTAACAGAATTTATAGCAGCAGTAGTGTCGGCGGTCATTTACAGAAGGCAGGTAAAAAAATTTTAAGCTTAGTTACTGTTCATACCTAACAGTGCGACCAGTAACTAAGCTGATGCATATTTATGGAAACATAGGAAAATATTATTGAGATTTTATATTAATGCATATATAATATAAGCACTTTGCGGCGAGCCTTGATATTCATATCAAGCCTTATCGTTTAGTAAAATCATATTAGAACTAACACCAAAATCATTATTGAGGTGGAAGACGGCATATATTACACAAAAATACTATAACTTACTGTCTTGTAAGTTTTATAAGGATAGCTGTATCTTCCGCCGGGAAGGTACAGCTTTTTTTATGGAAACAAGAATAGCACTTATAGGAATAATAGTTGAAGATCCCCAGTCAGTAGAGCAGCTTAATCATTTGCTGCACGAATATGGGAAATACATAATTGGACGCATGGGGATCCCATATGAGAAAAAAGGAGTAAATATCATAAGTGTAGCAATTGATGCGCCACAGGATGTGATAAATACTCTGTCAGGAAAAATCGGACGTCTTAAGGGAATAGGCGCAAAAACAGTCTACTCGAATATCAAAGGAGAATAAACCTGCCTATGAAAGATATAAAAGCGATTGTCGATGATATATCGAAGCGTCAGGACATCGGACTTCAGGAGCTGCAGGCAATTCTTCAATCAGAAGATATTGATGGGATAAAATATCTTAGAGATAAGGCGGCAGAAAAAGCTAAAAGCATATATGGCAATAAAGTATTTATCCGCGGTCTTATAGAATTTACAAATTATTGTAAAAATGATTGTTATTACTGTGGAATACGCCATGGAAATCATAATGCCCAGAGGTACCGTCTGAGTGACGAACAGATATTTGAGTGCTGTGACACGGGATATGAGCTGGGTTTCCGCACGTTTGTGCTTCAGGGCGGTGAAGATCCATATTACACGGACGACAAAGTCTGTCTTATAGTAAATGAGATAAAAACAAGACATCCTGATTGTGCGGTAACGCTGTCGATAGGGGAAAAAGCAAAAGAAAGCTATCAGAAATTTTTTGATGCAGGGGCAGACAGATATCTGCTCCGCCATGAAACCGCAGATGAAGGACATTACAGAAAACTCCATCCGGTTGAGATGTCACTGGAAAATAGAAAACAGTGTCTTAGGGACTTGAAGGATATAGGATATCAGGTTGGATGCGGGTTTATGGTAGGTTCACCCAGACAGACAACAGAGACACTTTACGAAGATCTCAGATTTATAAAAGATCTGCAGCCACATATGACAGGTATAGGACCATTTATTTCGCAGAAAGACACTCCATTCGCAAACGAGCCATCGGGAACAATGGAGATGACACTCCGGCTGCTTTCCATAATAAGGCTTATCCATCCGCATGTACTTCTGCCGGCAACGACGGCACTTGGCACGATACATCCGCAGGGAAGAGAAATGGGAATACTTTCAGGTGCAAATGTTGTCATGCCAAATCTGTCACCCGTGGATGTCAGGGATAAATATAAATTATATGACAACAAAATATGCACCGGTGATGAGGCGGCAGAGTGCAGGCACTGTATGTCAAACCGCATGAAGAGCATAGGATATGAGGTTGTTGTATCACGCGGGGATTTTGTTATGTGACGGAATACAGCTTAAAATATATACACTATTAAAAGGAGATAAAAATATGTACGACGTAAAATCAATGAAGGCTGAGGAATTCATCTCAGACGAGGAAATCAGGGAAACATTAGAATACGCAGAGGCAAATAAAAACAATGTAGAGCTTATCGATCAGATAATCGGGAAGGCACGTCTTAGAAAAGGACTTACACACAGAGAAGCATCAGTGCTTTTAGCATGTGAAATGCCAGATAAAATAGAAGAGGTATATGAACTTGCAAAGCAGATAAAGCAGGATTTTTATGGAAACAGAATTGTGCTTTTTGCCCCTTTGTATCTTTCTAACTATTGTGTAAACGGATGTGTGTACTGCCCATATCATATGAAAAATAAGCATATAGCAAGAAAAAAGCTTACCCAGGAGGATATCGTAAAAGAGGTAACTGCATTACAGGATATGGGGCACAAGCGTCTTGCGATCGAGGCAGGCGAGGATCCTGTAAATAATCCTATAGAATATATTCTTGAGTGTATAAAGACGATATACAGCATAAAACACAAAAATGGGGCGATCCGCCGTGTAAATGTAAATATTGCCGCAACAACAGTAGAAAATTACCGCAAATTAAAAGAGGCCGGGATCGGTACATATATTCTTTTCCAGGAGACATATCACAAGGAAAGCTATGAGCAGCTTCATCCGACAGGTCCAAAACACGACTATGATTATCACACAGAGGCCATGGATCGTGCTATGGAGGGTGGAATAGATGACGTAGGACTTGGTGTGCTTTTCGGGCTTGACAAATATAAATATGAGTTTGCAGGACTTCTCATGCATGCAGAGCATCTTGAGGCTGTCCATGGAGTAGGACCTCATACGATAAGTGTTCCACGGGTAAAGCATGCGGATGATATTGATCCTAGTGCATTTGATAATGGAATCACAGATGATATATTTGCAAAAATCTGCGCACTTATCCGTATTTCGGTGCCATACACAGGAATGATCATCTCAACCCGTGAGAGTCAGGAGGTACGTGAAAAAGTGCTGCCGCTTGGTGTATCGCAGATAAGCGGTGCTTCAAAAACAAGTGTTGGCGGATATGCAGATCCTGAAGCAGAAAAGATGGCAGAAGCAACATCAGAGCAGTTTGATGTAAGTGACCAGAGGACACTTGATGAGGTAGTGAACTGGCTCATGAAGATGGACTATATCCCTTCATTCTGTACAGCATGTTATCGTGAGGGAAGAACCGGTGACAGATTTATGGCACTTTGTAAGAGCATGCAGATACTTAACTGCTGTCATCCAAATGCACTTATGACATTAAAGGAGTATCTCGAGGATTATGCAGGACCGGAGACAAAGGAGATCGGAATGAAGCTTATTGATAAGGAAATAGAAAAAATTACGAATCCTAAGGTAAAACAGACATGCTATGAGCATATACATGATATTGCCGATGGAAAACGTGATTTCCGTTTCTAACAGGAGGTAAAGCCATGTCTACATTAAATGAAACACCATCGTCAAATCGTCTGCACATAGGCATTTACGGGAAAACAAACAGTGGAAAATCATCTCTCATAAATGCATTTACAAGACAGGATGTATCAATAGTGGCAGACGTAGCCGGAACAACAACAGACCCGGTTTATAAGCCGATGGAGATAAATCCGCTCGGGGCGTGTGTTATAATTGATACAGCCGGATTTGATGATGACAGTGAGCTTGGAAAGAGCCGTGTTGAAAAAACACATCTTGCCGCCGAAAAAACAGATATAGCAGTGATAGTGCTGGATGCATCATGTGTTTATCAGTCAATTTCAAAAAGTAAAGAGGGAAGATCTTTAAAGTTCGGTGATGTTTTTACAGACGAAAAGAAATGGATAGATGAATTTAAAAAGAGAAATACACCGGTGCTTGTTGTATTAAACAAAACAGACCTTATTGGAGATAATACATCACTGTGCATGGACTGGCTTTGTGAAACTTTAAAACCCGGAGTATCAAAGAATGCAGGAAGTCTGGAGCTTGTTATGGCAAGTGCTGCAAGGAAACTGGGAATAGAGGATATAAAGGCTGCTCTCACACGTCTTATGCCGGAAGGCTTTGGACAGGAATTTATACTGGGCGATCTGGTAAATGCCGGAGATCTTGTTCTGCTTGTAATGCCGCAGGATATCCAGGCTCCTAAGGGCAGGCTTATACTTCCCCAGGTTCAGACACTAAGGGAGCTTCTGGATCGAAAATGCATTGTGATGAGCGTAACGACAGATAAACTGACTGATGCGCTAAAAGTCATGTCGAAGCCGCCAAGGCTTATAATAACGGATTCACAGGTATTTAAATATGTGTATGAGAATAAGCCGGTGGAAAGTATGCTCACATCATTTTCAGTCTTGTTTGCAGCGTATAAAGGTGATCTTCCATATTATGTAGAAAGCGCAAAAGCAATAGATAAACTTACACCACATTCCAAGGTTCTTATTGCAGAATGCTGCACACATGCACCCCTTGCGGAGGATATAGGTCGTGTAAAACTTCCGGGAATGTTGAAAAAACGCATCGGTGACGGACTTACTGTGGATATCGTAAGCGGAACGGATTTTCCGCAGGATCTAACAGAATATGACCTGATTATCCAATGTGGGGCTTGTATGTTCAACAGGAAATATGTATTATCAAGGATAGATAGGGCGCATATACAGAATATTCCTATGACAAACTATGGTGTGGCGATAGCACATATTACAGGAATACTGGACAATGTAAGTATGCCCTGCTGATCTGGAGGGATAATATGGCTTTTTCAAGTAAAACAGATGTAAACAGCAGCATAGATTTATCAGATGGTTATGATCGTCTGGCACAAAGCCTGATCGATATAATAAAAGAGCAGCAGGCTAAGCTTGGGTATCGTAAGGAAATAGTAAGGCTTTACTATCCACTGTCATCGCTTAACCATTTTTTTGAGGGGCATCTTGATAGTACCGGAATGCTTGAGATTTTAAAAGAAGCATCATTGCCGGAATGCATTACGGATAAGCTTGGATGTATAAAGGCAACAGAAAAAAATGATCGTTTCTGTATAGAAATACCGCCGCAGGGCAGTGAATATGTGCACGAAAACACATCTGATGACGAATTTATAAAGGAACTTATAAAATTGGTGGCAGAACATGACTGCAGACCGCAGCAGATAATAGATTTATTCAAAAAGTTTTCGGATGAAATAGAAATAAAGCAGATGGATAACGGGGAGTTCGACTTTTATGTACGCTTTTTAAATGATCCGCAGGACACTTATTATTACTGTTTTCATGACGAAGGCTGTCATATGATATATCACAGATTTCTGCCGCAGGATTATAGTGACTTTGAATTTTAAAATATTTGACAAAAATATAACAAACGGATTATAATTAGTCAGCGATAAGTTGTTGCAAAGCTCTCAGGTGAATATTTATGAGACAGAGGTACAAAAGAGATGGCAAAGTTTACCAAGCAGGCTATAGTAAGTGGCTTTTTGCAGATACTTCGCACAAAATCATTTGATAAGATAACCATCAAAGATATATGCGAGTTGTGCGAGATAAACAGAAATACTTTTTATTACTATTTCAAAGATATTTATGATGTGCTTGATGCGTTATTTGCGATAGAGTCACAAAGTGTTATCGAGGATGTAAAAGAGGGCGCTTCTTTTTATGAGGAATATGCCAGGAGTGCAGCGATAATTTTAAATAACCGCGAAGCAGTGATACATATATACGAATCGAAAAACGGAGCGGTTATGCGTAAGTATCTCGATAATGTAACAAGTGCATTTGTCGGGAGATTTGTCGAAGAGAAAGCGGAAGGGTATAGTTTAAGCAGTCTGGACTTAAATTTCATTACTTCGTTTTACAGTAATGCAATTGTTGGAAGCACAATAAAATGGATTGAAAAAGGAATGAAAAAATACGACAAGGATATAATAAAACGTATATCTGATTCATTCGAGGCAACAATATATGATATGATCGAATGTTGTATGCAATAAAATATTTTTTATACAAATTAAGGATAATGTCTGAAATTCGGACATTATCCTTTTTTTGACTATTACAAAATTTTTACATAATAATTAGAATGATTAAAGAATCAAAAGATTTCATTAGAATTATTACAAAATTATAGGAAGGGGATGCTCTATGCATAGTTTATCACGGGTGAAAAATGCATATAGTGTCGTGACGGCAGGTCTGATAGCAATAGGTGTTATCCTAATGATATGGCCCAAGCTAGGACTTAACACCATGTGCAAGGTATATGGAATATTTCTTATAGTATATGGTATTGCAAAATTTTCCGGGTATTTTGCAAAAGATTTGTTCCAGCTTGCATTTCAGTTTGATCTGGCACTCGGGTTGGTATCTGTTGTTTTGGGAATCATAATAACTGCCAGGCCGGCGTATATTATACAAATACTGTCAACGGCTATAGGCATTTTTATGCTGGTTGATGCTGCATTTAAAATCCAGACCACACTTGAAGCAAAGAGGTTTGGAATAGAAAAATGGTGGCTGATACTTATAATATCTTTGATGGTAGCCATAGTTGGGATACTGCTTTTGCTGGCTCCATTTGAGACAATGAGTATTATTGTCAGGTTGATAGGCCTTAATCTTTGCCTGGACGGAATACTTAATTTATTTGTGGTGAGAAACACCGTCGAAACAATAAGGAGGAATACAGAATGGGAAATTTAGGACATCAGGCAGCAAGAGCAGCTGCATCAAAAATAATAGATATAATACTTAAAGGATTAGACAAGGACAGAGAAGCCGAGGTATGTAAACTCATTGATCTTATGGAAAAATACATGGATGGTGAGAAAATCTCCTTAAATTATGATCTGGCACGAAAAATGATTTCAGATAAAGATTGTACACTTAATAAATATATGAACAGACTCCTCGATGAGGTTGACCCTAATGTACTCAAAACCACAGCATTAAACCTCGGATTTGAGGCATTTATGCATGGCACAAAGACAATCCATAAGAGCAGGGAAAAATATCAGTGCAATGTTCCATGGCTTATACTTATGGATCCTACAAGTGCATGTAACCTTCACTGTACAGGATGCTGGGCAGCAGAGTATGGTAACAGACTTAATCTGACATTCGACGAGATGGATAAAGTTGTCACACAGGGTAAAGAACTTGGTGTATACCTTTATATGTTTACCGGTGGGGAGCCTCTTGTAAGAAAGAAAGATCTTATAAGACTTTGTGAAAAACATAACGATTGTGCATTCCTTTCATTTACAAACGGAACACTTGTTGACGAGGCCTTCTGTGCGGATATGAAACGTGTTGGAAACCTTTATCTTGCAATAAGTCTTGAGGGATTTTCAGAGGTCAATGACCTGCGCCGTGGTGAGGGTGTTTTCGGAAAAGTCATGCATGCGATGGATCTTCTCAAAGAAAACGGACTTATTTTCGGTACTTCGATCTGCTATACATCAAAGAACTACAGATCAGTTACGAGTGACGAATTTGTAGATTTAATGATCGAGAAAGGCTGCCGGTATGCGCTTTATTTCCATTATATGCCGGTTGGAAATGATGCATCTGTCGAACTCCTTCCAAATCCGCAGGAGCGTCTTTACATTAAAGACCGCGTAAGAGAGATAAGAAATATGTCCACCGGAAAGGGAATATTCACAATGGATTTCCAGAATGATGGAGAGTTTGTAGGGGGATGTATTGCCGGAGGAAGAAACTACTTCCATATCAATGCAAACGGAGATGCAGAGCCATGTGTATTCATCCATTATTCAGGTGCAAATATCCGGACACACAGTATGATAGAGATATTGCAGCAGCCACTGTTTATGGCATATCACAATAACCAGCCGTTTAACGAAAACCATTACAGACCATGTCCGATGCTTGAGAACCCTGAAATACTCCAGAGACTTGTAAAGGAAACGGGAGCAAAGTCAACAGATTTACAGTCACCAGAAAGTGCAGAGCATTTATGCAATAAGTGTAAAGAATATGCACAAAAATGGAAACCATGTGCAGAGAAGCTCTGGGCAGAGGAACAGGCTGCAAAAAATGCAAAAGCTGCTGAATAAAAATCATACATTCAATTTACATGTAATTTACAGATAGTATGTCGTTGATTTTACCGGCGCCTGATAATATAAAAATATAGTTGCAAAATAAAGCCGCTGTTATCTAGTGGCTTTATTTTTACGAAAAATAAGGCACAAGAGAGGTAAAATTAATTGACATATAAGGAAATAGTAAAAAACGAAGAAGTAAATGAACTACTGAAAAAAGGTAATGAAAATCTTGGAATACTTGGATTTACCGATCATTCACAGATCCACTGTGCAATGGTAGCAAGACGTGCAGGGTATATACTAAAGAAATTCGGTTATGATGCACATGATGTTGAAATAGTAAAGATTGCAGGCTATATGCATGACATAGGCAATGCAATAAACAGAAGTCATCATGCAGAGTATGGAAGTATTCTTGCTTATGATATATTGAAAAACACAGATTTATCCTTGAAGGATCAGGTGGCTATCGCATCTGCCATAGGACATCATGATGAATCTACCGGAGGTGCGACAGATCCGATATCTGCGGCACTTATAATCGCTGATAAAACGGATGTAAGAAGAGATCGTGTGAGAGAGAAGCCGAAAGCATCTTTTGATAAGCATGATCGTGTAAATTATGCTGTTACAGAGTCAAAACTCAAGATAAATACGGAGAAGAATGTTATAGCATTAAACCTGCAGATAGACACTAAGATCTGTACGATGTACGAGTATTTTGACATATTCCTTGGCAGAATGATGATGTGCAGGGGAGCAGCAGAAATACTCGGAGCGACGTTTAAGCTTACAGCAAACGGAGTCAAAGTATTATAAGATCAAATTTTCCATATGTAGTGTAGCATGGAAGGCGCATGGCGCCTTCCAACAAAAAACTACAATGGAAAATCTGTGTTTACCATATGCCACGCTTTTTGCGGAGCTTATAGTACATTTCGTTGTCCATAGCCATAACTTTTTCTATAGGAACAGCTTTAAATACAGGCATTTTCATCTTATACTTTGTCCAGAAGAAAGCATATATGCCGAGTACGATCAGGGTTACACCTGTGATAAGCCATATCATGAGTCTCTCATGTGGATCCGTTGATATATAGAATATCATATAGCTTGTTCCAATTATTCCTATGAGCGGAAAGAGTGGTCCGCATGGAACTTTAAAACTTCTCGGAGCACGAGGAAGCTTCTTACGCAGGATAAGCACATCTACATGGGCGAAGATATATGTGATCATCCAGAAAACTGAGCCTACAAGGATAAGAAATTCGATCATATCAGATGAACCATCACTAATATAAGCAAATATAAACATTGATACGGAAATTAAAATTACGCCAATGTATGGAACACCACGTTTATTGGTTTTTGCAAATATCTGAGGAAGCATATTCATTTTTGCCATACCCTGTCCGATGTATGCAAGTCCGTTTACACCTGAGTTTTGTGTGCTTATAACAGCCAGAGCTGCTACAAATGCCATCCATATTTTTCCTGCTTTTCCAAGGAGAAGCTCACCATAAAGCATATGAGGTGCTGCAGAATTTGCAAGTTCGTCCCATGGAGTGTAATGATAAAATCCAAGAACCATTATTGCCTGCATGATAAGTATTACGATAAGTCCGAGTGCCATTCCAAGAGGAACATTTTTCTTTGCATTTTTGACCTGACCTGAGATTGGTATGGCAAATTCTGCTCCGATGAAAAGCCAGAATGCAACAGCTGTCATAGAGATAACCTCAGAAGGGCTTGATGCCATGTTTGCCGGCTGTGATACAACAGTTCCGGTTCCGAGTTTGAAGATTCCTATAAGTCCCATTAAAACCATGGAGCCGACAAGAAGGAATGCGACAAGATCCTGGACTTTTGCAAACATATCGACACCTATAAGGTTTGTGGCCATTACGACAATCATCATCACTACAGTGTACACAATACTTGGTATAGGAAGCGGTATCACCTCTGACATGGCATAGGCAAAGATAGAGGCTTCAACTCCGGCAGATAAAATATTACATATGAGATAGCCGCCGACCATTGATACTATAGTTGGAACAGGTCCCATGCATGCAAGTGTATACTGTGCAAGACCGCCTGTTATATTCGGCATTAAAGCATTAAGCTCAGATAAAGAACCGATGGTAGTCATATTTAAAAGGCATGCGACAACCATTGCGCCGATAAATACAACACCAACTTCGCCTGCTCCCTGTCCTAAGGAGACAAGGCAGCTGGTTGCGATAACGAGTCCAACGGAAGTAGATATGACACTTCCGAGTCCTAATTTCTTTTCTTCCATAAGGTCACCTCCTAGAGAGCATCTATACCTTCATCACCGGTACGGACTTTTATAACATTGTCAAGAGAGTAGACGAAGATTTTTCCATCGCCGATATGACCGGTATAGAGTATCTGTTTTACAGCTTCTACAATATCGTGGACTTTACTTGTCTCGACTACAAGAGTAATCTGCTGTTTAGGAAGAAGGACAATCTCTTCGTTTTCTTCCACTGCATATTCAGCTGAACCTTTCTGTATACCACACCCTAAAACCTGTGAAACTGTCATGCCGCGGACACCAAGATGTCCTAGTTCACTCTGAAGTTCTGTGAATTTTGTAAAACTTGTGATTATTTCGATTTTTGATAAACCAGATGCCATAATAAAACCTCCTAATGTGCTCAATTATCATAAATTGCTCATATATTTTATATAATTTTCCGGAGTCAGTCCCACAAATGATTTGAATTCTTTTACCATGTGTGACTGATCGTAATAACCGCCCTGCATTGCAAGACTGTTAAATCCGTCTGACGAGTTTGAAGTCATCTCATCAAGAGTGTTCTGAAAACGGATTATTTTTTCAAACATTTTGGGACTGATGCCATGCAATTCGTGAAAGATACGGCGGACATAACATTCAGAGTAACCAGTTTCAGCAGAAATTTCTTTTATGGATATGCAGCCCTTTGTCTCATAAATACGATTTCTGATATATGAAGCTATATTTTCTTTACAGCCGGCTGCAGGAACTTCTAAAACAATAGATTTTAACATGTCTGATACAATATCAGCACGTTTTTGTATGCAGTCAGACTCATATAGCTTATCATCTATATTTATGCCGTATGCATCTGAAGAAATTTCCACGTCAGTATTTATTATGTCATCAATGCATATATCTTTTGGGAGAATGCATTGTCCCGGATAAAAACGGATACCGAAATACGTGCGGTTTTTGTCAAAAGGCCAGTATTTCATTTTAAGGACTGTGCCTCCGAGATAGCATCGTATATCGTGCTCTCCGATTCCGTATAACAGATCTACGCAGCCATCAGGCACCGCATTTATAGGGCGTGTGTCAGGCTCCTCCAAAAAAGAATAATATTCAAATACGGCAGGGTCATCTGACCTCATGCTCTGATACTTTTTACCATTTTTTTGTACATATGGCTGCAGTAGATTCATATATTTGCACCTCTTTATGCCATGTCAGGTTTATCCCATAAAGGCAATGTGATGCCGATTCCTTCCTTTACTGCATTTTTGTAGACTTCATGTCCCCATGCAATATCTTCAACCGGCATACCGCCTACAGAGAAGATGATGATCTCATCATCGCTTTCCCTTCCGACATGCTTTCCTGTGATAATGTCAGAGATGTCGATAATATCTTCACGTTTTGCAAGTCCTTCATGTACAAGATCTGTGAACAATGAACCAACGATGCATACTGTGTCATATGTAGGATAAGGATATTCTTCTTCCCATGCCTCATATAATGCGTAGTTGTCAACAACCATTTTTGCACGTTTTGCAACAAATTCACGGTTGTCAAATCTTGCCGCTGAAGGCATTGATATAAGAGCACCTTTTTTTATCCATTCTTCCTTTATTTCAGGGAAAGTGGACACATCGTTGAGGACTGTTGTAGTAAAGCTTACAATATCGCTGTCTCTGACTGCCTCTTCGTTATCTTTACAAACGATTATTTCTTTCAACTGTGGATATTCGGCCTCTGCCCAGGCTTTAAAGTTCTCTATTGATTTAGAGCCTCTTCCCTTTATCTTCAATGTTTCAAGATTCGGGCAGACTGCCATGAATGCTGCAAGAGAAGTTTTTCCCATAACACCGGGTCCGATGATGGAAACAACCTTTGAATCTTTTCTTGCGAGGTATCTTGCTCCGACACCGGGAATTCCACCTGTGCGGTAAGAGCTGATAAGGTTCGCTGACATCATGGCGATCGGTGCCCCGGTATCCTTGTCGTTTAACATCATCATGAGGATAGAACGAGGAAGACCTTTTTCCTTATTCTCAATGTTTGAACCATACCATTTCATGCCGGCAAGCTGATGGCTTCCGCCAAGGTATGCAGGCATCGCCATAAATCTGCGGTCAGGACCATTTTTTGGCATTCCCGGAAACTTGGGATCATCAGGAAACATTATCATGCATCCGTGGGAATTGTGGTTTTCACCGCCCATCATGTAGTCACCTTTATTTAAGGTAAGGAGAAGATCCTCCATACAGTCTACACATTTAGCCATGTCCTTGACTCCGGCCTTTATCATATCCGGCTCTGAAAGATAAAGAAAATCAATTTTTGTATCCATAGTTATATTCCTCCTTTACGACTTCTGATCGTTAAAAGAGAAAAAAGGCGTCAGATATCATGTACCTGACGCCTTTGTCCTCTTTAATTTAGCACATTTTATTTTGAAATTCAACTAGAATTCTTTATTATATTAACGCAGCATACCATATTCGTATAGTAAAAAACGATACACGCTTTATTATATAATTTAAACTTCCCCGGAAGATAGGGGTGCTTTTGAAAATCTATTTATTTGGCATGAAACGGTCCGGTGCAAGGGCACTTATATCGACAACCGTTTTTTCGCCATGTATCATTTGTGAGAGCATAAGACCGACAGCAGGTGCGGTTCCGAATCCATGTCCGGTAAAGCCGCATGCAACAATGAGTCCTTCTGCGTCAGGACATGCACCGATGAAAGGAACACCATCAAATGCCATGTCGAGCCATCCGCACCAGCTTCTTACTATTTTTGCATCCTTAAGACATGGAATGTAGCTGATAACGGCACGGCAGCTGGATGAAAGGGTCATTGAGTTTGTATAGAGTCTGGATGGATCATCCATATCTGTAACTTCCTCATATCCGCATTCCGAACCGAATACAAATGAGCCGTGGTGAGCCTGATGACCATAGAAGTCGGCGGCAGCGGTTCCAAGCATTATGTCAAACATATGTGGCTGCATTTCTGTTACAAACATCTCGTCTATGAGCCTTGTCATAGGAAGATCAACACCTACAGTTCTTGCAATCGCACGGCTTTCATATCCGGCAGCAAGTATTATCTGTTCTCCCTCAAAGATGGTTCCATCATTTAAAATGACCTGGCGGACTTTTCCACGGACTTTTTTAAGAGATGCAACGTTTGCATCTGTGTAATATGAAACACCAAGTTCAAGTGAACGCTTATAATAGCCAAGTGTGGTTGTAAGTGGATTTGCATGTCCGTCTGTAGGACACCAGCTTGCACCTATTATTTCGTCCGAAAGATAAGGGCAGATTTCCTGTACTTCTTTTGCATCAACCATTTCAACGCCAAGTCCGGCTTTTTTTGCATTGTCGGCAAGAGTTTTCAGCTTCTTTAAATGTTCTTCTGTCTTTCCAAGTCTTAAGTTACCTTTTTGAGTATATTCAACATCGACACCGAGTTCTTCTGAAAGTGTAGGCCACAGATGTTCTATTCCATACATGGCATAAGGAAGTTCTCTTACATCACGGCCTGACTGGCGGACACCTCCGCCATTACGGCAGCTTCCACCATGTCCAATGCTTTTTGTGGACTCAAGAACGATCACGTTTTTTGTACCGGACTTTGCAAGATAGTATGCGGTGGCACATCCGACGATGCCGCCGCCGATGATAATTACGTCTGCAGTGTTATTCATGTTTGCCACCTAAATCCTTTCCTAAAATCTCCATCTCTATAGGTCTCATAGGGGCTCTTGCGCTTGCAGGCTCCACATAGCCGGGAGCTTCTTTAAGCTCGGCAGCCATAATTGATTTTACGAGGCGGCTGCATGTCTGACCCTGGCAGAGTCCCATTCCGTTTCTTAAATATCTTCGCATTTCTTCTATGGTAAATATTCCTTCGTGGACAGCGCGGCGGATCTCACCTTTTGTGACTTCCTCGCACCTGCACACCAATAATCCGTCATCCGGTCCCGGAATAAATTCTCCGATTTCTTCTAATTTCTGTCTGATATCAATCATAATACGGCCTCCTTTTTAGCTCTATAGAAACGTGCTTTCATGAGCATGTCGTTTGGAACTTTTATAGTGAGCAGGTTTGTGTGGTCAAAAACAGGTGCAGTGCGGACTTTTGTGACTTCACATTCACATACTTCCTTACCGTCACGGCCGCAGGCAATACCTTTATCACCAACTTCCGGAAGCGGCATAAATTCATATGGCATAGTAACTTCGCCGTAACCCGGTGCAACATCCTCTTCGACAAGGAATATAGCCTGGCCTGAACAGCTTGCAACGCACATTCCGCATCCGATACATTCGTGGTCATTATCGACAACAGGAAGGGAGGTGATATTGCTTCCGATAGTAATACATCCGCGCTTGCATGCATCCTGACAAGGGTTACAAGGGATATTTTGAGTACATTCCATGACAGGGTGTATTTTTCTTTGCTTTGTGACACCAGGAAAACGTCCAATCTCATCATCACCGACAAATCCGTTTACGAGAAGACTCTGTGAAATATCTATGCCTTCCTCGGTTTTTTCAATCTTCTTGCCTCTGTTGCATGGGGCAAACATTCCCTGACGGAGTGTATCAAGCTGGGCTTCAAGCTCTTTGATACGGCTTTCTTTTTCATCTGTCTTTGCAAAACCGAGGTATTCAGCGATCGTGATACCGCTTATACGGCCTTCTATCATGGCTGAGCTTGCCTCCTCGATACCGGAAACATCGCCGGCAGCATAAAGACCGGGAACACTTGTCTGGCCTTCCTCGTCGCAGTCAGGAACGAAGCCTCCTTTTGTATCTTTCATTTTACAGCCTGCCTGGTCAAGAAGCTGTGACATAGGAGAAAGTCCTACAGCAAGGCATATAGTATCTACATCGAAGTGTTTTTCGGTTCCCGGAATGATTTTCCAGTCAGGTCCGACCTGACCGATCGTAACACCGGTTACATATTCATCACCTTCAGCTTCTATGATCGTATGCGAAAGATAGAAAGGAACACCGCAACGTGCAACTTTGGCAGCATGTACACCATAGCCACCGATCCGTGGTGCAGCATCACAAAGTGCGACGACTTCACATCCGGCCTGCATGAGCTGGAAACTTACAACCAGACCAACGTTTCCGGAACCAAGCATCAGAACTCGTTTGCCGGGAAGGATATGATGGAGATTCATCATTGTCTGGGCAGCGCCGGCACCGATAACACCCGGAAGAGTCCATCCTTTGAAATTTACCATATTTTCTGAAGCACCCGTTGCGATAAGTATGCTGTCGCCTTTGAAATGTTTGATTTCTTCACCGATCTTTACAGTGATTTCTTTATCAGGATAAAGACCAACGACTGTTGCGTTAAGTACAACTTCAACTCCGTATTTTTCGGCCTCGGCGAGAAGCTCCTCACCGATCTTGAAACCTCTTATTTTAGCTTTGTGTTCTTTTGAACCAAAGAATTTATGTATCTGTTTAAAAAGCTGTCCGCCTGGTCTTGCGTTTTCATCAAATACGATAGGTTTAACTCCGCATTTTGCAGCTTCGATCGCTGCTGAAAGTCCGGCAGGACCGGCACCGACAACTATCATATCATAACGTCTGATTTTCATAATCACGCCTCCTTTGCACTTACACCATATTGTGTTTCGACCTTCATACCGGCTTCAAGAGGGGTAATGCAGGTCCTTACGTTTGGCTTGCCATTTACGATCATAACGCAGTCTGTACATCTTCCGATCGCACAGAAGACACCGCGCGGTTCATGTGTTTTGGCTGTGTAGCGGTGTACCATTACACCATTTACTTTAAGGGCGGCCATGATAGGCTCTCCTTCAAGACCTTCCATTGGAGTCCCATTATAATAAAACTTTACCATTTTTCCTTCAGGACTAGGCCCTAAAATAGGGTGGTTTTCTATTCTTCCCATAATCCGATCCTCCTTGTGTACTATTGCAATAAATTTAAATTAATCTAAATAACAAAAAAGGCATCAATCATCTGGATTGACGCCTTTGTCTTAACTGGCTCCTATTATAAATGCAGCAATTCTTCCTGTATTGTAAAAAACGATACAGCAGTTTACCGTCAAGACCACCTATGGTGGAACTGGATCTGAGTGAGCCGAAATAAAATGACATGATGCTATGTATTATGATTTTAATGCATAGTATTACTTAGAAAATGTGCAGATACTTATTGAGTATCTGCACATTTTTTGGTAAAATATATGCAGAAAGGAGAAAAATATGCATATATTTGACTATTCTTTTTTAGATGAGGGCTTATTACCAGCTGAGATAGTTAATCTTACAGCAACGATTACTGCATTTAATGCTATATCAGATACACGCAAAGAAAGCAATAAAAGTATATATACGGAGCTGGAAAAGATTGCCAGAGTACAGTCGGTTAAAGGTTCTAATGCGATAGAAGGTATTGTTACAACAGACGCACGTATAAAGCAGATAGTTGATGGGGACAGTGAGCCTCTTAATCATGACGAGCGCGAGATCGCAGGATATAGGGATGCACTGGATGAGATACATTCTAATCATGATCAAATGTCGTTTAGTGAAAATATGATTCTGCATATACATGAAACTATGACAAGTCTTGCAGGATATGAGCTGTCAGGAAAATATAAAACGGAAGACAATCTGATAATGGAGATTGATGAAAGAGGGAGACGTAGAGTTCGTTTTACACCTGTTTCTGCCGCAGAGACAGGAGAGGCAATGCAGCAGCTTGTACTTGCATATATGGATGCAAGGGATAACCCTAAAATAAACAAATTGTTACTGATTCCATGTGTGATATTGGATTTTTTGTGTATACACCCGTTTTCTGATGGCAACGGCAGAGTATCCAGATTATTATCATTATTTTTACTTTATAAAAGTGGATATGACGTTGGAAAATATGTATCTTTTGAGGAACAGATTAATGACTCAAAGGATTTTTATTACGAGGCATTGCAGGAGTCATCAATAGGGTGGCATACAAATGAGAATTCATATTTTGAATATATTAAAAATTTCTTGTCGATGCTTTATAAATGTTACAAAGAACTAGATAAGAGATTTTCTGTGGTAAACGGGAAAAAACTTAAAAAAACAGAAAGAGTTGAGCAGACTGTTTTAAACAGCGTGCTTCCGGTTTCAAAAGCCGAAATTTGTGGTATCCTTCCGGATGTGAGCCCGTCTACAGTAGAAGCTGTGCTCGGCAAAATGGTAAAGACAGGCTCTGTTATGAAATTAGGAAAGGCAAGGGCAACGAAATATGTCAATGCAAAATATATCAAATAAATAATTATCTAAAACTAACTAATAAAAACTTCTCACACCAGTTTGTGCCAGCCCCCGCCCTGGGACAGCGCACGGCACAAACTGGTGTGGGAAGTTTGAGTAACTAAAAAACTATGCGGTGTTTGGCATTTCGCAAACGCCTAAAAACTGTTTTGATAATAAGGAAATTTTAGGGTAGAATAGCGTCATGAGAATAATATTTTTTGATGTAGATGGAACATTAAGCTCTCCATGCTACAATGTGGATGGAAAACTTCAGATAGGAATGTCAGATGAAAAATGGGCATGGTACTGCGATCATTACAGGGAGGATGCATACAGATGGTGTAAGCCGGTACCGCAGGTAAAGGATTATGCGATAAAGGCAAAGGCTGCCGGGGCGAAGCTATATGTGCTTACGACCTCCGGCACACAGATTGAAACGATCGCAAAGAAAAAATTTCTGGACGAAAAATACCCGGGCATATTTGATGATGTATATTCCGTTTTGCATGATGATGACAAATGTCCTTTCATATTAAATAAAGCGGCACAACTGAATGCCACACCGCAGGAATGTGAACTTGTGGAGGATACTTACAGGATACTTCTGCAGACTGTCGTTGCAGGAATAAAATCAACACACATCTCAACAATACTTACAATGGATGATAACGCACAGTAAAAAAGCGCAAAAAAATACACCGGCTTTTATTGAATATATATGAGTTTACTTATCATATAGAATAACTTCAATCTGAGCCGGTGTTTTGTTTAAATTGGGGAAAAATAAGAATCATTTAGCCGGATCGGGCATCTCAAGAATTTTGCGAACAGCATCCTGCATCTGGGGTCGCATCCTGTAGTGCTCAAGCATGACGCGTTCATCTTTACTGAGTTTGACCTCTCTGCCGCTTTTTTTCTGAAGAAAAGTAAAATTGATATCTGGGATTTTGTATATCTCGCACAGAATCAGAAATTTATCAGCAGAGGGGGGATTCTGATTGCTTTCCCATCCGTAGATCGTCTTTTCCGATATGTAAATATCGTAATCTTCCAATCGGGCTTTTACATCACGAACTTTGAGATTATTTAAGCGCCGATAGTATTTTAACATTTTGCCGAGAGTTTCATTGGTACTCATATAAACCTCCTAACATGCACGTAATTATTATGTAATATTAGATGTAAAAATATTTATCAACAATTATTTCTTGAATATATAGAAAAGGATTTACCACGCAGAATAAAAGCAAAAATCATTCTGATATAAATAGAAATTATAGAAAGGCTCTATTGTAGTTGGAAGGCAGCAGCCGGAACATGTGCAAAAAATTGTGGTAAGACACTAAAGAAATTGAGAATTCTTCCGATACATATTGCAAGAAAGCTTATTTCAAGGAAGAAAGGAGATGCTGTTATGCGTGTAGATGCATATAATCAGGTGGCACATTTATATGGTGTCCAGCAGACAACAAAAGTACAGAAAACAAATGGCACAGGCAGGACATCTGATCAAGTGTCTATCTCACAGGCCGGCAGGGATTACCAGGTCGCTAAAAAAGCAGTATCAGAAGCTTCAGACATCAGGGAAGACAAAGTCGCTCAACTTAAAAACATGGTAGAGTCTGGCCAGTATCAGGTCAGCGGAGATGATTTCGCCAGCAGATTACTGGAGAAATATAACTCACTATAGTATTAAAGAAAGGCAGACAAAAGTGGCGTTGAAATAAGCAGATTTAGACGTCTACAGTCTGGAATGAGGATTTGGTGTGGCTAGTTTAGTAGAAGAGCTTATAAACGTACTTGCTGAGGAAGAGAGCATTTATAAAAAATTAACAGAATACGGAGAAAAAAAGCGTCAGATAATAATAGACGCAGATATTCCGGAGTTAGAAAAGCTTACAGATCTTGAACAGCAGGCAAGTGATGAATTACTTACAAAGAGTAATAAGCAGATAGCACTACTAGGCGATATAGCAACAGTTTTAGGAAAAACTGATGAAAAAATGACAGTCACAAGACTGATAGGATATCTGGATAAACAGCCGGATATCCAATCGAAGCTTACTGAGACGAGAGATAGTCTGCTGGATACAGCAGATCAGATGCAAAAGATCAATGATTTAAATTCACAGTTACTTGCTCAGGCGATTGAAATGACCGAATTTGACATTACCTTGTTTAAAAGTATGAGGCAGGCGCCTGAAACTGCAAATTACGATAAGAGTGCATACAATACAGGCACGATTCTCGGCAGCAGTGGATTTGATGCGAAGCAATAATTACGGAGGAGACAGATAATGGCAAACGGATTCGGCAGTTTCTATGTTGGAAACTCAGGACTTAGAAATTCACAGAACGCTTTAAACACTACAGCAAACAACCTTGCAAATGTAAATACAAAAGGGTATGTAAGAGAGCAGGTACGATTTTCAGATTTAGGATATCTTACAAGAAACAATCCTACATCCGGCACAAACATCCAACAGTCAGGACTGGGTGTGACGGTATCAGACGTTGCTCACGTCAGAGATATTTTCTTAGACAAATCGTATAGACAGGAAAACGGAAGACAGGGATTCTACTCTAAGATGTATGACACTACATCTTATGTGGAGGATATCTTACAGGAAATGAACGGAGTAGAATTCAAGGAGAGTGTATCAAGCTTTTGGAAAGCATTTCAGGAATACGCAAAGGATCCTTCAAACTCTACGAACCAGAACCTTGTGCTTCAGAAAGCTGAGCTGTTTTTGAGCAGATCTAATACGGTTTATCATGATCTACAGAGCTATCAGTCAAATATAAATTTACAAATTAAACAGCAGGTTGACAGGGTAAATGAGATAGGTGACCGCATCTATACCTTAAATAACGAGATACTCAAGGTTGAAGCCGGAGGCGTGGAAACAGCCATGACCTTAAGGGATGAAAGGGACACACTCATAGATGAACTGTCAGGCTATGTAAAGATAGAAGCAAACGAAGATTCAACCGGTGTGATGAATATAAAGGTTGAAGGCCAGGCATTTGTCCAGGACAACAGATGCAACCATATAGGTCTTACAAAAGAGGACGGAACAGGATTTTATACTCCGTACTGGCCTCACATCACAACAGATCAGACATATATGCCGCTCTTTAGCGATGTCGCACTTCCGTCTACTTTGGCACAAAAGGTTGGAAGCACACAGACAACAGATATTTCCACATCTCTTAACAACGATATCGGAAGTATCAAGGCACTTCTTGTGGCGAGAGGTTCTGAATACGGAACATTCGATTACATGAGTGATGCGAAATATCCTCAGGTTGAGGATTGCGTGGTAATGGAAACTGAGGCAGAGATTTCATATCTTTTCAGGGAAGTCATGACAGCAATGAACGATATTTTCTGCCCAAATACGACATACACAGCAAACGATGGAACAGTTTACAAAGTGCTTGATACAGAAAACTGCTCAGTAGGCGCAGATGGTAAGCTTCCACCGCAGGAACTCTATGTACGAGAGGGTTATCCAAGATACACGGAGCAGACAATAGATGGCAAGACGTTCTATGTATACAATGAGGAAACGGATGCAAACAATTCATCATGGTACAGACTTGGAAATGTATCTGTAAACGATGAACTGCTCTCAGAAGTTACAAAGCTTCCATCGTTTACCCAGGATGGTAAAGTAAACTACAACATAGGAAACCAGATAACAAATGCATGGTCAAACAAAGGCTTATACATTAATCCGAACGATACATCATGGTGTAATTTTGAAGGATACTACGACAAGATAGTATCAAGACTTGGAACATCAGGAAGTGTGTACAGCTCATCTACCGATACGCTTACAGCTACGGTTTCTTCCATTGACAATCAGAGAAACCAGATAATCGGAGTATCTTCGGACGAAGAGCTTACAAACATGATAAAGTTCCAGTCGGCATACAATGCGGCAAGCCGTTATATAACGGTTATAAGCGAGATGACAGAGCTTATTGTGACAGGACTTAAATAATCAGGAGGCGAGGGGATATGGCTTCAACATTTTTTGGACTTAATATCGGATCGAGTGCATTAAGCTCATTCCAGGTAGCTATAAATACAACAACAAATAATATTGCAAATGTCAGGACAACCGGATATACAAGACAGACAGCCACTCTGAATGCTTCGGAGGCTCTTCGCGTAAATGCAAGATACGGAAGTACAGGAACCGGTGTTACGGTAACATCAATAACCCAGCAGAGAGATCTGTATTATGATAATAAATACTGGGAGAATAATTCCAGCTACGGAAGATATGAACAGAGATTGTACTATCTCGACCAGATACAGAATTATTTCAAGGATGATGCATCTGTAAAAGGCTTTGCAAGTGTATTTTCAGATATGTTTTCAAGTCTTGATACATTAAAGACAAAGGCGTCTGACCTTACAGTAAGAAACCAGTTCGTGAGCAAATCACAAAGTTTGTGTACATACTTTAACCAGATGTATCAGGATCTTTCAGATTTACAGGACGATTGTAACGAAGAAATCAAAAATAACGTTGATGAGATCAATTCAATAAGTGAGAAAATATCACTGCTCAATAAAGAAATCAATCAGGTAGAGACAGGAACAGGCGCATGCGCCAGTGAACTGCGTGATGAGAGAGCGAACCTTATGGATAAGCTTTCAAAGATAGTTAATGTTTCTTATCTGGAAACGGAAATCCCAAACACAAACGGGGATAACCTGGGAGGAACGATATTTACTCTCTATATTAATGGTGAGAAAGCGGTAGAAGGCAAGGATTACAGAAAACTCCACTGTGAGTCCACAGAGATGAAAAATAATCAGACAGATAATGATGGACTCTATAAAATCTACTGGGATGATACAAAGATGGAATTCTCAGGTATCGCAGGAACAGCTGGCGGAAAACTAAAAGCATTGTTCGAGATGAGAGATGGAGATAACAACGAGAATTTTAAGGGTAAGGTTACACAGGCCGATAAATATTCATTTACTGTTACGGGTGTCTCTGTCCAGAATTTAAAAGCACTCAATCTTCCGGCAACAGACGGAAAGATCACGGTAAATAACGTGACATATGAGTATAATGACTGGGAAGCAGAGGTTGATTCAGAAGGAAATCTCGTTTCCGTAAAATTCAACCTGAACCAGAACAAGGCTGTGGCAGATCCTGCGAAGGCGGTGCAGGAAGGCTATACGCTTTATGCGGGCTCAGGAATAGACAGTATGGGAATCCCATATTACATGACACAGCTTAATGAGTTTGTCCGTGATTTTTCGGAAATGTTTAATGAAATAGAAAGTACTGGCAAAAATTTAAATGGCGATACACCACCTCAGTTTTTCGAGGCGGTCACAGCTACAGGAAAGGTATATGATTTTTCCGACAGCAGCTTATATAGAAACCTTGCTGCTGGCCAGACTGCAAAGATAACAAGCAGTTCAAACACATATTACCGCATGACGGCAGGAAACTATGGGGTAAATACAAAGGTGATGGATAATGTTTCACTTTTTGCGACTACAACAGACAGCACAAAGCCGGATGCATATGATGTGATAGAACAGCTTAAGAAGCTCCAGTCTGAGACAAATGTATACAGAAATGACAAGGCTTCTACATTTTTGGAAACTTTGATCTCTGATATATCAGTGGACACAGAAAAATCACAGACATATACTAAGCTTTACGAAAATCTTGAGGCTACGATCTCAAATCAGAGAACATCGGTATCAGGTGTTGATGAGGATGAGGAAGCACTTAATCTTGTAAAATTCCAGAATGCTTATAATATGTCATCAAAAGTAATTTCGGTGATGAAAGAACTTCTCGATAAACTGATAAACGAGACAGGTGTATAAATATAGATTACAAGGAGGCATCATATGCGCATTACCAATAATATGATCATGAGCAACACGAAGACGAATATCAATTTAACAAAACAGCTCGTGGACAAATATAATACACAGATGACAACGCAGAAGAAGATATCAAAAGCATCAGATGACCCGGTAATTGCTATCAGATCACTCAGGTTATCTACAAACCTTACACATACAGATCAGTTTGTGGACAATAATATACCGGATGCCGATTCATGGCTTGACGTTACGGAAACTGCATTAAAGAATATGAAGACTCTTCTTACAGATATAAGAACACAGTGTGTCAACGGATCTACAGATACGCTCACAGCGGATGACAGGAATACAATCCTAAAGCAGCTTACAGCTATGAAATCCCAGGTATATACTGAAGGAAATTCCGATTACGCAGGAAGGACGGTGTTTACCGGATACCGCACATCTTCAAAGCTTACATTCCAGACTGACTCACAGAAAACCACTTATGAGATCACGCAGAGTCTCGGAGCGGATTCACTTGAGGAGAAGAGATATTACACAAATGGTGTAACTGTACCGGGAACAATAGGTACAGCAACGCCTGACTGTGATACTGACGTAAAAGAATACAGTTACCAGCGGATACGACTTGGATACGGAAGCACAACTTCGGATGTTACATTGAGTATAGACGGAACAGATACAGCATTTACAAATTATAAATATTCATCAGATTTTGATCCGTCAAAGCTTGGTGATGATGATATTGCATACATACAGGAAACAGGCGAATTTGTGCTCGGTAAAAACGTTTCTACATCCATAAAGGGTAACAACTCAAAGATAGAAGTAAACTATGTAAAAACAGGCTTTGATGCAGATGATGCAAGACCTGAATACTATTATAACTGCAGGGATATTTCTGATGCAGTCACACTCGATGCAGATAATAATATCAAAAGAGATGCATCAGGAAACATCATATATGATAATCCGGACAAAATAGTTACATACAAAAACTATGACGACAACGGAGAGAGGATAGGACAGCCTATATCATATACCGTTGCAACAGGTACAGAATTAACTGTAAATACACAGGCAAAGGATGTTCTTGATACAGGAATCAAGAGAGATGTGGATGAACTTATCACAGTAGTTCAGAATGCGATCAACGCACATGATAAAGTGTCCCAGATCGAAGGCATGATGAAACAGGAACAGTACGCTGACAAGGATTCACAGGCAAAATTAAAGACGTATCTGGATGCGGCAAAGCAGGAAGCGGATTATGCTGATAATAATATGCAAAAAACATATGGACAGTATATAACAAAGTTTGATAACCACATGAACAAAGTAAATCTTGCCCTGACAAATTCAGGAAGTACGCAGAGCCGGCTTACACTTATAAAGAATCGTGTCGAGGAACAGAAGACAACAGTTGAAGAACTTAAATCAACAAATGAGGACAGAGACTTATCTGACATAATCATTGATTTTTATGCTATGTATAACGCATACCAGTCAAGCCTTACAGCAGCATCAAAAGCAAACGGGAATACACTGCTTGATTACCTGTAATATGAAAACAAATGGCTCGCAGCTGAATGGATGACGGACAGCGGCGGGCCAATATAAAAATGTAAACAGTACGACGATACTCCAGAAAGCGGAGAAGGAGGACATGCCATGAAGGCAGAGACAAGAATATTTGGGACTATAGATATCGAAGATAGTAAAATTATAAAGATGGAAAAGGGGATGATCGGATTTCCGGATCTTAAAACTTTTTCACTTATCTTTGACTCGGACAAGCATGAAAAAGGCGGTTCGACAATTATGTGGCTTCAATCAATGGATGATGGAGATATAGCCTTTCCGGTTATGATCCCGAATCTCATTATAGAAGACTACAATCCTACAGTAAACAACGAGGCGCTCGCTCCCCTGGGGGATTTGAATGAGGAGAACACATATGTACTTGTCACTGTAAATGTGCCAAGTGACCTCAAAAAGATAGCATGTAATCTGAAGGCTCCGATAGTGCTAAATACAGACACGAACAAGGCAGCCCAGATAGTTGTGGAAGATGATTTTGCAGTTCATTTTGAATTCTATGACCTGCTCCAGAAGCGCAAAGAAAAGGCGGGTGAATAGAAATGCTGGCATTGACGAGAAAAAAGGGTGAAGCCCTTGTGATAAATAACAACGTTGAGATAACGATACTCGAGATCAGGGGTGACCAGATAAAAATAGGTGTAAATGCACCAAAGGAAGTTCCTGTATATCGTAAAGAAGTCTATCTGCAGATCCAGAAGGAAAATAAGGCATCTGTCGCAGAGGATAAGATGGAGGCTCTTAAAAACTTATTTGGATGATAAGACTTTCTATGTTGGTTTATTGAAAGGCTGGGTAGAACACAAATTCCTGCATCATTTTCTGGAAACGTTCATTTGGAAAATGGTGTGGGAATTTTTAGAATAATTTACTATTAATTATTGGGAAAATTGTCCGATATAATATGTAGCAAAAAGAATGGATATATATCCAAAAATGTTTAGTGAGTCACACGGAGGTGAACATTAATGGGAATTGAAGCAATAAAAAATGCAGGTGTGGCATATCAGGGAAGTTCGTCAGCTGCATCATCAAAGGAGACATTAAAGACTTCTGCGCCATTAGACAACAGTGCAGTTACATCACATGATACAGCGAGAGCAGTTGAGAACATCAATATAGGCAGCACAGAAGGAAATGATCCTGACGAGAATGCCGCACAGATACTTCAGGCACAGCAGGCAGACCAGAATGCGCAGATAAAGAAAGCTGTTGAGGAAATAAACAAGAGTGCCATGAACGATCAGGCAGAAGCTATTTTCGGTATTCATGAAAAGACACATAGAGTAACGATAAAAATAGTTAATAAAGAAACAAAAGAAGTGATCAAAGAATATCCACCTGAAAAGACACTTGACATGATCGCAAAGGTATGGGAAATGGCAGGAATAATGGTGGATGAGAAGCGCTAGAGCCATAGCGCATCAATGACGGATATGGATAACGGAATATAAATTTTGGAACAGTAAAAAACATACAATTATAGTATCCAATATTATAGAAATAATACAGCTATCAGAAGAAGGAGAATAAATATGGCAATCAGATTATCAGGAATGGCTTCAGGCCTTGATACAGATTCGATTGTACAGGCACTTGTATCATCTTATTCATACAAGAAATCCAAATACGAAAAAGCCCAGACAAAGCTTGGCTGGACACAGGAAGCATGGAAATCTTTAAATACAAAAGTATACAGTCTGTACAGCAATGTATCTAATCTCAGATTCTCTACAGCATACAGTCTGAAGAAAACATCTGTATCAGACAGCACAAAGGCTTCCGTAAAGGCAGCTTCAGGTGCACCGAACGGAACACAGACACTTAAGATAACAAACACTGCAAAAGCAGGATATCTTACAGGCGAGCAGATCAATGCATCAAGCTCAAGCACTACACTTGCGCAGCTTGGATATACAGGCGGTGATGCAAAGATCAATGTAAACACAAAAGATGGCACAAAGAGCATAACACTCAGCGCTACATCAACAATGTCTGATGTTGAGAAACAGTTAAAGGAAGCTGGACTTAATGCAAGCTATGACTCTACATATAAACGCTTCTATATCAGTGCAAAAGATACCGGAGCAGATAATGATTTTACACTTACCGGTGCAAACACAGGTGGTGCAACAGCATTATATAAGCTCGGAATTGCAGTAGGAACATCTACATCAAATCCATACAGCCAGTATGACAGCTTATATGGAGGCTCAGACGCAGCAACACAGCGGAAGATAGAAAACGCTGTTGCTGCATATAAGAGTTCATCATCTAATATAGAGAAATACACCGCACAGAGCAACAATCTGCTCAATGCAATCACATATGGTACAGCATATGCTGATGTACAGGATTTTTACAGCTCATTAAAAGGTAAAAAAACCGAATCAGGCGCTGACATAGACACAGCAAAACTTGAGACGCTTGCAAAACTTGGCAGTGGCAGGGATTCAGCTATAATCACTAAAAATTCTGACGGTACATATACGACATACAGCAAGACAACAGCAAAAGATGCCGATGGAAACACTGTATACAAATCAGAAGACGGAAAATATATTTCAGCAGAAGAACGCTACACAAATGGTGGTAAGACATATAAGAAAAACTCAGATGGAACCTATGTGAATGTCAGCGATGAAAATGATAAATACAGCGGTGACACGGCAGATCTTACAAAGACGGTCACATACAAAAAGGTTTCAGAATCTAAATCATATGTATCCGGAAGTGATGCTGATACAAAGACATACACAAAAAATTCAGATGATACGTATACCTGTGACGGAAAAACATACACAAAACGTGACGATGGAAAATATTATGCTGAGGGAGAAGCAGCTGACTCCAAAAATGGTGTAACTATAACAGAAAAGGTTGAGTATACATCGTCGACAGTAATAAGTGATGCAGAGGCAGCAGCTGATGCATATAAAGACATTACAAAGAATATTGATGAGAAAGCACTCTCTACATATTCATCAAATCTTTCGACAGTGACTGCTTTTGAATCGACAAAGGATACATCACTTACAAGCAGTGATAAATATACGATAGCAGATCTTACATCCGCTATACATGATGCATATGATAATGGCGGTAAAGACGCTGTATCTAATCTTATAGCCGGAAACGGAACAGATTCAGATGCATATGCCGCAAAGGTAGCTGCTCTTACAACAAGCATTTCAATTGAACAGACAAAGCTTGACGATAACAAGCTTGTAAAAGAACTTGCAGCCATTAAGGATACAACATCCAGTGAGTATCAGACTGCACTTAAGAATATGGTAGAGACAGTAAACTCAGCACATGATCTTTCATCTAATGCCCAGTACAATACAAAGGCAAAAAAAGTAGAAGGAGAGGATGCAGAAATCTGGCTTAATGGTGTCCAGTACACCGGCTCAAGCAGTACGTTTACGATAAATAACCTCACAATAGATGCTCTTGCCACAACAGGAAATGATGAGATAAGCATAACTACAAGCACGGACACGCAGGGAATCTACGATAAGGTAAAGGATTTCCTCACAGAATACAATAACATCATAAACGAGATGACAAAGCTCTACAATGCTGACTCATCTAAAGGATATGATCCACTTACAGATGATGAAAAGGATTCAATGTCTGATAAAGAAATCGAAAAGTGGGAGACAAAGATCAAAGACTCACTTCTTCGAAACGACACAACACTTAGTGGTGTTATGAGTGCTATGACTACAGCGATGTCGCAGGCAGTCGAGATAAACGGAAAGAAATATTCATTATCAAGCTTTGGAATACATACACTCGGATATCTCAATGCGGCAGATAATGAACAGAACGCATACCATATCGATGGAGATGAGGATGATACAAACACATCAGGAAACGCAGACAAGCTTATGACAGCTATATCTGAGGATCCGGATACAGTGATGCAGTTCATGCAGCAGGTTACTACGAATCTGTATAATGCTATCGGTGATAAGATGAAATCCACCACACTTAGTTCGGCATTCACTATCTACAACGATAAGCAAATGGCAACACAGTATGCGGATTATACAAAGCTTATCAAAGAATGGGAGACAAAGATTTCAGATAAAGAGGACTACTACTATAAGAAGTTCTCGTCAATGGAATCTGCACTTGCGAAGCTCAACAGCACACAGAGTTCATTAAGTGGATATTTCTCATAAAATATATTAGATATCGAACAGTAATTTCTGTATATAAAAATATGACCAGGGAGGGTAATATGTTACAGAATCAGGCATATGCAGCATACGCAAACAACAAAGTAAATACAGCATCACCGGCAGAACTTACACTTATGCTCTACGAAGGAGCAATAAAATTTTGCAATATCGCTCAGATGGCTATAGAAAAGGGCGATATAGAGAAGGCACATAACAACATAAAAAAAACAGAAAACATCATAGAAGAATTTCAGGCAACACTCAACCACAAGTATAAAGTTGCAGAAGATTTCGATAATGTGTATAAATATTTGAAACAGCAGCTTTTAATGGCGAATATAAAAAAAGATCCTGAAATATTAGATGAAGTTCTTACACATTTAAGAACAATGCGTGACACATGGAAGGAAGTAATGAGACTTACTGCTAACGGAAATAAGGTAAGTGTGTCATAAGATAAAATGCAAAATGGATTACTGCCGGGTGTGGTGGTAATCCATTTTTGTAACAGAAGAAAGATTAAACGAAATATTCTCATCTGTGGAGGAAGGCGATTATTCGATAGAAAGAGGCGCCAAAAAAGCTGAAATGGGAATAAGTGAGTTTGAGAGCGCAATGATAAAAGCAGGATATAAGGTGCCTGCCGACGTATAGATAAGGAGAATAAATGGAACAGACATACATAGATATAATGATACAGAGCCTTGAAAAAAAGGAAAGAGTACTAGACAGGATAATAGAGCTGGACAATGTCCAGAAAAATCAGCTGGAAGACCCGGAACTAAAACCGGATGACTTTGACGAGGTGGTAGAAGAAAAAGCAAAGCTCATAGAACAGCTGGATCAGCTGGACAGTGGATTTGAAAAACTGTTTGAACGGATGAAGGAGGAACTTGAAGGCAATAAAGAAGCGCATAAAGAAGAAATCCGTATAATGCAGCAGCATATAAAAAGTATTACAGATAAAAGTGTACAGATACAAAGTCAGGAAGCCCGCAACAAGGATCTTATGACAGCGAAATTTACAAGTGTAAAAAAACAGGCAAGAGAAGTGCGCAAAGGTCAGAACGTGGTAAATAAATATTATAAAAATATGACTAACACAAATTATGTTGCACCGCAATTTATGGATAATAAAAATTGAGTATAGATAAAAGAATGAGAATATTGGATATGGATATATTTTATTATATGTTTTATTCAAAATGATTTTATTAAAATTGATTTGAATAAAAAAGCTGAATAAAAAATATGAAAAATTTAAAATTAGGTATAAAGTATTGAATCGCCTATCCGATATATATAACAAGTAAACAAAGTATTACTTGGTGATGAGCCCATCGGAGCGTACGGCCGGGCGGCGAGTTACAATAATAAAACACATTGAAGCATGGATGCTTCACTTAATTCAAGGAGGAAAATTAATATGGTAGTACAGCACAATATGACTGCAGCTAATGCAAACAGACAGTTAGGAATCACAACAAGCGCACAGGCAAAATCTTCAGAGAAGTTATCTTCTGGATACAAAATCAACCGTGCAGCAGATGATGCAGCAGGACTTTCAATTTCAGAGAAGATGAGAAGCCAGATCAGAGGACTTGACAAAGCTTCTTCAAATGCACAGGATGGTGTATCTGCTATTCAGGTAGCTGAGGGTGCTTTAAATGAGACTCATTCAATTCTTCAGAGAATGAACGAGCTTGCTACACAGGCTGCTAATGATACTAACACAACAATTGATAGAAATGCAATTGGTGCAGAGATGGATGCTCTTACATCAGAGATCGATCGTATCCGTTCTACAACACAGTTCAATACACAGAACTTACTTGATGGATCATTCAGTGGAAAGAACCTTCAGATTGGTGCATTAAGTGGACAGAATATTTCGATCAGTGTTAGTAATATGGAGTCATCAGCAATTGGAGTTAGCGGATTAAGTGTTTCTTCATTCGCATCTGCAGGTTCAGCTATGACAAAGATTCAGTCAGCTATTGATATCGTATCTACACAGCGTTCTGCACTTGGTGCATTGCAGAACAGACTTGAGCACACAATTGCAAACCTTGATAACGTATCTGAGAATACATCTTCAGCAGAGTCTCGTATCCGTGATACAGATATGGCTAAAGAGATGGTTCAGTACAGCAAGAACAACATCCTTGCACAGGCTGGACAGTCAATGCTTGCACAGGCTAATCAGAGCAATCAGGGTGTACTTTCATTACTTCAGTAATTTAGTAATCATGTACATAAAAAAGAACTGGGTGACCAGTTCTTTTTTTGTGGAAAATTATTTGAAAATAATAAAAATAAGTGTATATAAGAATTATTGAAAAACTATATCAAATATATGATTGAAAAATTTCTCAAAGCTGTGATTTTGAGCAACCTTTTTATGTCCATTTAAGGCTATTTCTTTACGTTCTTTTTCATGTGATAGATAATAATCAATTTTGTTATTTAAATCATCCTCACTCTCATAATAGACAAAATCCTCATCAGGGATAAAACAATCTAAAAAATCTTCCTGAAAATTAGATAATAGAAAGCCACCGGCTCCCATTATATCCATTGCTCTGAGAGGAATCCCGCTTTGTATACTTCGCAGACTTATATTTAAGTTTATTTTACTGTTTGCAAAGACATATGGCATTTCCGAATAATAATCAACAGCTCCCATATTGGCAGCATTAGGAATAACAGCGTTTTTATCAAGTGTATATACTTTTAAATTACAATGAGCTGCAGCAGAAGCGAGTAAACGCTGACGTTCAATAGAGGTTAATTTGCGATCAATAAAATAATTTGCATATATGTATGAAGGTGTTTCTACGCCTAAAGCATTCGGGGTATAAGGGCAGGCTTTTTCTAAAGCAGTAAGTATATCTTGGGTTAATACATCTTCAATAAAGTTATACCCCTGGATTTTCAGTTGGGCTTCCATAATGCCGTTGAGATATCCCTTTGTGTAATCATCCAGATTTTCAAGCCGCTCAAAGAAATTGTGATCTTCGTTATATAAAGAACCAACAAAAGAAACATCGGCAGATAGTTTGTTTTTGTCATATGGTTTCTGCATAAGGTAATCAATGATTGAGGCATTAACAGGCAGAGTGCAATAATATACGGTATTGATGCCGCCTTTTTTTAACTTTAAATACTCCTGTTTATCAAACATGAAGACATAATTATTGGCATTGATAAGTGCATAGGAATATAACATTACATATGGACTGTCATATATTACAGAAACGTATTTAATGTCAAGGTCTTTACAGTTGTTTGATACAATTGGAAAAAAATTAAAAGAAAAACAAAAATCAAAGGTATTATCTCCGACAAAATCTTTAAAAGCTTTATCAAAATCAGGATTTATCCGATCCTGATATCCATCATGAAAAAAAGTTACAAATTCGTGACCAGCCTGTTCGAGAGTGAATTGTACATCGACTTTGCCGAAGCAGGGCCAATCAATAAATAAAATACGCATATCAAATCTCCTTCTTTATTATTTTACAGAATAGGCAAGTTCAAGTAACTGAGCAAGCCGTATAGGATATGTATAGTTGTGTAACACTTTTTCATATCCATTGTGGGCGATTTCCCTTCGTTCATTGTCATGAGACAAATAATATGCAGCAAGTTCATTCATTTCTTCCATGCTGGCATATGTTATAATATCTATTCCCGGTTCAAATAAATCTGGAATTTCAGCCTGATAGTTACTTAATACAAAACCACCGCAGCCCATGATGTCAAAAATCCGCTGTGGAAGACCAGAGCGAATTGCCTTACAGGTTGTGTTCAAATTTATTTTGCTTTCATTAAATATTACAGGCATCTCTGTAAGGGACTTTGCAAAACCTCTGTTATTGACAGCTGGGAGAGCTGAAGTGTCACTACCTGTGTACAAATCTACAGCAAAATCCTGTGATAATAATTTCATAGTGCGGATTCGTTCGATTGCGGTTATTTTATTACCAATATATAGCTGAGCCATGATCATACGGTCAGTTAAAAAATTCTCCATTGGATACTGGTAAAAATTAGGAAGATGATTTTTGAATTCTGCAACGATATCATCCGGTAGAAGTTCTTCAATAAAATAATATCCATATATCCGTATCTGAGCCTCCATAAGACCATTTAAATATCCGTTCAAATATTCAGGCGCATTTGTTAATTTGTCGTAGGGACATTTTTCTGTATAGAGAGAGCCGACAAATGAAATATCTGAAGTATATTTGGCATGACTGTAGACAGACATCTGTTCGATGGCGTTTTGCTTGCTTTTTATATTGACTGCCAATGGAAAATGAAATATATGTCCAGGATTGAGAGGATTGATTTCGTTATACTGAATGCGGTCAAATAGAAAAACACGGTTGCATGGATTGGCGATTGATTTTGAAAATAATTCCATAACTGGAGAGTCAACTGTCCATGAAATATATGGAATTTTAAATATATTGCACACATCTGATACTATAGGGAAAAAATTTACTGAAAAAACAGCATCATGTGGATGATCAAGCAGATAATTACTTACAATGCGTGCACTATCACCAAAAACTAAGTTTTTATTTGTGATTTCTTCCGTAATTTGTGATACCTCTATGCCAAGTTCTTCAAAACCTTCTATAATATCCGGTTCACAAATACTGCCATAACGGTAAAATAGAATTTTCATTTATGTTCGATCCCCCTGTACAATAGATATAATTTTATTTAATTGATGTTCATATGTGAATGAATCACGTATTTTCTTATAACCATTAATTGCGATTTTAAGGCGCTCCGTTTCATGTGTAAGGTAGTAGCTGCATTTATCTTTTAATTCTTCAACAGACCGGAATACTTCAACATCTTTTCCTATATCAAAAAATTCGTCAAGTTCAGGCTGATGGTTTGTAAGGACAAAACCACCGCATCCCATAATGTCCAGTATTCTCTGTGGGATTCCTGATTCTATAGAAGGCAGGGTAATGTTCAAATTGATTTTGCTTAAATAAAAGATTTTATTCATATCGGTATAATAATCCACACCGGAATGTACGTTTACGTTTTCTATAAAGTTAGTCGGACTCTTGGTATATAAGTCAACATTAAAAGATTGCCCCAATGTGTTTAAGATTGTTACTCTTTCAAGTTCAGCCAATTTCCTTGGGAAAAAGACCTGACCGAGATACTCTTCATCTGACATAAGTGTAGTAGGGTTCCAACCGGATATATCTGTCTGGCTTTTAAGAAACTCCATGCAGTCACGAGGTAATACGGGCCATGGTCTTATGTTTTCCCAATGGCACATATTTTTCATAAGATACAATTTTAACTGTAACTGCAATTCATCCGGAAATGCGTTAATTAATTCGTTATATATATTTTTTTCATATAGACTGCCGATAAAGGAAATATCGTGCGAATATTTGGATTCATCATCTTTAGTTATGTCGAGACAGCCGGTTCTATCTAAATTGACAGCCAGAGGCATATGAAAAATGTGGGGAGCACCTGCATCTGCTAAACGTTCGCATTGTAATTTGTCAAAGATAAAGGTATAATTAGTACTATGAAACACAGCTTGTGTAAAAAGCGCAGGAAGCGGAGAATCATATGTCCACGAAATGTATGATATATTTAAATCTGCACAGACATCCGATACATCTGGGATAAAAAGGTAGGAAATCACATGGTCATATTTGTTAGACTTTAACTGTGAAGCCAATTGTGAAATCTGATCTGGTGTACATTTATTGGGATCAAGAGGAGATGTATTTAGGACATCTACCATGTGGTGCATTTTTTGTAATTCCCATGGGATATCAAATATTGAATTGAGTGTAGGAACAAATAAAAATTTCATAGAACCCCTCCGATTTACATGTAATTGAATAATTATATTGTATAGGAAAATGGAATCAGGTACAAGGAAAATATATGCAATCAGGGAGTGTTATGACAAAAGAAGAATTTAAGAAAACAGAACAATTTGCCATAGAGGAAGAGCAGCGTGAAAATGAATGGCAGAAAAATTATGGGGAAAAGATGCCAGAAGTTATAAAGGAAATGAATGAACTTCTTTGTGCAAATACTGAGGAATCAAAATGGAAGCTGCATGATAAATTTCTGGATAAAAGTTTCTTTGAACATTACAAGCAGACAGATGAAGTAGCAGTGATATATGTTGTGATGAATATATTTGAAAAAGAGCGGCAGGCAAATATTAGGGATGGCATACTTGATCAGGGAAGAGATTATTATAAAATATGGGAATATATACAGAGATTAAAATTTCTTTTGATGGAACTGGATTTTGATGTGGCAGGTGATGCGGGAGAACAATTAGTCAGATTTATAAAAGAAGAAAAAACTTCTACAACTACAATTGAGACAATGATGACTACTGTTGTAATGCGACCACTTATTGTGTCCATGAAATTATGCCATTTGTTTGAAAAATGTGGAATGTTAAAAGAAATGCTGTCTATTTGCAACTTTATAGATGTCAGATTTCCAGGAAATCTTTATGTTACACAAAAGGAATATGAGATATATTCGAAATGTGGAATGAATGAAATAGCTAGTGGATATGGGAAAAAAGTTAGCTATTATTTAAAGAATGTTAATGGTGACTGGGATATAAATAAATCATTGGCTTTTCAGGAAAATATGTGGCTATTAAGATATATGTATGAAGAAGTATGTCAGGAAATTGCAAAAAGTGTGGTTCAGCAAAAACTTTCAACAGATACATGGATAAAAATTCTTAAATATGAAGATATAGATAAGCCAGAGTATTATTTATTATTGACAAATGGTTTTTTAGAACTGACCAATATAAGATATGCAATAGATACTTTGGAATTTGCAGAAACTAGATGCAAATCAAATGAAATAATACAGTTGTTTTTAGAAAAATGTAAAAGTGAGATAAGATAATGGATAATAAAAAGATAGATATTATTGTATGTGGAAATAACAAAGAGTATCTTGATGAACAAAGAAAATATATTGAGAATCTTATAATTCCGAATGGCATGCAACTTGATATTTTGGTAGTTGAAGGGGCAAAATCTATGACATCCGGATATAATGAGGGAATGGCAAACAGCGATGCAAAATATAAAATATATATGCATCAAGATACATTTATTGTAAATAGAAATATAATCTCAGATTTGCTTGATATATTTCAGAACCCACAGATAGGAATGATAGGTATGGTAGGAACACCTAAATTACCTGAAAATGCTATTATGTGGAACGACTTTAGGTACGGAAAACTATATACAAGCATGAACTATCAGGCAGGTGAAAGCATAATCGGGGATATGGAAAATGATTATGAGGAAGTAGAAGCAATTGACGGATTTTTTATGGCAACACAGTATGATATTCCATGGAGGGAAGATATATTCGATAAATGGGATTTTTATGATGTATCACAAAGCTTTGAATTCAGAAAAAATGGATACAAGGTGGTAGTTCCCAATATGTATAGACCATGGTGTATACATGATGATGGATTTTTTAATTTGAAAAATTATTATAATCAAAGACGAAAGTTTAAAAGTGAGTATTAGTGGGAAATGTGTATAATTTACAAATTTGATGGTTTATATAAAGTATTTATTATAAAAAACCGATAATATTTTATATATAAATATATCCATGGAGGGAGAAAAACGTTATGGAGAACGAATTTAGAGAAGAAATAGAGGCTTTAGAAGCGTTAAAATCTTATAATGTAAAAATGGTAAAGGCTCTTAAAGAAATAATTCCGGAATTAAAAGGTCAGAAAAAGGAAGATACAGATGAGTATTTTCAGCATATCTTAAAAGGTCTTAATTGGGAGATTCAAGTTTTAAATGGAACTATGAATTATCTTAATCGAAATGAAATAATCATTGATAAAGAAAAATTGAATAGAAGTATTAGTGAATTAAATAGTGCTGTTCAAGATAATAATTCTAAAATGATAGGAAACGTTGTTGAACAATGCATTTATCCTTTTTTAATAGAACTTAATAATATAATTGACAATGATAAATTGTGGGTGACGGATAATTGTAAGAAAAGTCCAAAAGTAAGTATAGTTATGCCATGCTATAATCATGCGGAATATGTTGCAGAAGCAATACAGAGTGTGTTAAATCAAACATATAATGATTTTGAATTTTTGATAGTTGATAATGGCAGCGATGATGATTCATATGAAATTATTAGTAATTTTAATGATCCGCGAATAAAATTTTTTCGGTTGGAAAAAAATGATATACCCAAAGCATATGATATTATGTTGAGCAACGCAGTTGGAGAATATATTGCAATGATGTTTTCTGATGATATTTGGTATGCCGAAAAATTAGAGAGTCAGATGGAGGCATTAACAAAGAATAAAGATGTTTTGGTAAGTGTAACATGGGCAGATGTTATGTCAGATGGTTTAAATATTATAGAATCAAGTAATATATTTAAAAAGAGAAATAGGAGCAGATTAGAATGGATAAGATTTTTACTAGAAAATGGTAATTGTTTGTCTATATGCTCTGCAGTGGCAAGGCAAGACATTTTTAGAAAATATTTGGTAAAACAAGCAGGATATTGGCAACTGCCAGATTATTATGCATGGTTATTAGTTCTTCAAGAGACTAATATTTATATAGTAGAACGAAATTTAGTAAAAATTAGATTTCATGGTAAAGAACAAAATCAAAATATTAGTTATCCTAGTGTTGTAAACACATTAAGGACTATGACAGAGAGAAAAATTATAGTATATCAGATAATTGATAATATGAGGGATGATGATTTTGTACATATGTATAAAGATCAATTAATTTACCCCAAAGTAAAAAATCACCTCGAAATACTTTGCGAAAAGCTTTTTGTGTTTATTAAGTATGCGCAAATGGATAAAATTTTTCAAGATAATGTGTTTTATTTTTATTATAAGTATTTTTCGTATGAAGAAGCAGGAATAACGATGGGGGAGGTGTTGCAGAGTAAGTATAACTTTTTACAAGTTGATTTTAGTAAAATAAGTGGAAGCTCTGGCAGCGTTGTTGAATTATTTAAAAAGAATGAGCATGAAATAACTCTATTAAAGAAACTTCGAAGTTTAATATCGGATGATGTTAGAAATGAGATTAGAAATATAAAAGATAAATTAAATGAAATTTCTATATGCTTGAACAATGATGATTTTAGTGTTTTTGAGGAATTTATACTATGTATGGAAAAAATGGAAAAGAATTGGGATATATTATCTTATATGGAGATTGGAATAAAAAAAGATGAGATAGTATTATGTAAAAAGTTATGTTGCGAATACATGAAAAAAGAAGAGACTATCGATAGAACCCTTCTTATTGAATGTGCAATTACATTTAGAAATGGTATTAATGAATTATTGGTATAGCATTATGAATATATAGATTAGGAAGGAAAGCATAAATGGGTATGCATGGGTGAAAATATGAAAGTCGTTATTTTGGCTGGGGGATTTGGAACTAGAATTTCTGAGGAGTCTCAATATAAACCAAAACCTATGATAGAAATAGGTGGAATGCCAATTTTATGGCATATTATGAAAGAATATTCGTACTATGGATTTAATGATTTTATTATTTGTGCAGGCTACAAACAAGATAAAATCAAAGAATGGTTTGCTAATTATTTTTTAAGAAATAGTGATGTGACGTTCGACTATAGACAAGAAAATAATAAAATGATAATACATAAATCGCATATAGATCCGTGGACCGTGACAATAGTTGACACTGGTTTGAATACTATGACAGGAGGTAGGATAAAAAGAATAGAGAAATATATAGGTAATGAAACTTTTATGTTGACATATGGAGATGGAGTTTGTGATGTAGATATACAAAAGTTAGTTGAATTTCATATAAAGCATGGAAAGCTTGCAACTTTAACAGCGGTTATTCAACAACAGCAAAAGGGGATTCTTGATATTGGTGGTGATAATGCTGTAAAGGCATTTAGAGAGAAAAATTTATCAGATGGGGCACCTATAAATGCAGGTTATATGGTGTTGGAGCCTAAAGTGTTTGAGTATATAATTGATGACTCGACTGTATTTGAAAAGGAGCCATTGCAGAAAATGGCAGAAGAAAAACAACTTATGTCATATATGCATAAAGGTTTTTGGCAATGTATGGATAATGCAAGAGAAAAATTGATGTTAGAAAATATGCTAAATTCTAATTTAGCACCATGGAAGAAATGGAATGATTGTTAATGGAAAATAATTTGTATAAAAATAAAGTAGTCCTGATAACTGGTGCTACGGGATTAATAGGGAGTCATCTTGTTAGAAAATTATTAGATTTAGAAGCAGAAGTTATTGCTGTAGGAAGAAAATACCGAAAATTGGAAGATATTTTTAAAAACGAAGTAAATAATAAAAAATTAAAATTAATAGAGATAAATATTTCACAACAATTGCCTCAAAATATAGGAATTGTAGATTATATTTTTCATGCTGCAAGTCCTATTTCGGGTAAAGATATTGTAAGTAAGCCGATAGATGTAATTACGAGTAATTTGATGGGGGTAAAGAATTGTTTGGATTACTTGAGATTACAAAAAAAAGAACGTAATGTAAATGGAAAATTAGTTGTTTTTTCATCTGCTACGGTATATGGAGATGTGTATGAAGTTGATTGTAATTATTCAGAAAAAGACACATATCATGCTCCAAAACTTGATTCATTAGAAGCATATTATTCAGAAACAAAAAGAATGATGGAGATTATTGCCAAAGGATATTATGTTCAGTATGGGGTGGATATAGTTATAGCAAGAATAAGTTATGTATATGGTTATACTAAGTATATGCCTAATACGGCTTTTTATGAGTTTATAAAAAATGGAGTGCAAGCAAAGGATATAGTGATAAATAATGCAAATATAAAAAAAAGAGATAATATTTATGTCGATGATGTTATAGATGGATTAATATTGATTGCTAATAAGGGAAAAGTTGGAGAAGCATATAATATATCGTCAAATGGGGAAAAAAATAATTATAGTTCAATTGATAAAATTGCTAGGGTTATCGCAAAATGTTCGAATGAAGTGCTAAAAAATAATAAAATTACAGTTAAGATTCCTGAAGCAGAAGCTGTTATTTGTCCAGGAATTAGATTGAATAACAAGAAGATAGAAGAACTAGGGTGGACGGTAAAGACAAGTTTAGAAGAAGGTATAAAAAAGACTATAGGCTTATATTTAACACAACAAAGAGAGGAATGCAGAGATGAAATTATGGAATAATGAAAATGAAGCAAGAGATCAGATAAAAAAACTTGTTAGAGAATATTATTTACAATTTAAAGCCAATAAAGAAGAATTTTTTGATGGAGAGAGGATTGCATATGCTAAACGTGTTTATGATGAAAATGAAATGTGTGCATTAACGGATGCAATGTTGGATTTTTGGCTTACAACAGGAAGATTTGCTAAACAGTTTGAACATGATTTCTCAAAATGGATTGGAGTTAGATATGCGCATTTAGTTAATAGTGGATCATCTGCTAATTTAATTGCATTTATGGTTTTAACGTCGAGTGAATTAGGTGAACGCCGTATTAGGAGAGGTGATGAAGTTATTACAGTAGCATGTGGTTTCCCTACAACAATAGCACCGATTATTCAATATGGTGCGGTTCCAGTGTTTGTAGATGTATCAGTTCCACAATATAATATAGATGTTACAAAATTAGAAAAGGCATATTCAACAAAAACGAAAGCAGTTATGATTGCCCATACATTGGGAAATCCATTTGATATTGAAGCTGTAAAAAAATTTTGTGACAAATATAATTTATGGTTAATAGAAGATAATTGTGATTCTTTAGGTTCAGAATATGAAATTAATGGAGAAAAAAGGTATACGGGAACATGGGGGGATATAGGTACATCTAGTTTCTATCCACCACATCATATGACAATGGGAGAGGGAGGCTGCGTATACACAAATAACTCTATGTTGGATAAATTAATTCTTACATATAGAGATTGGGGAAGAGATTGTATTTGCGTCTCAGGTCAAGATAATTTTTGCGGACATAGATTTGAAGGCAAATATGGAGAACTTCCTGAGGGATATGACCATAAATATGTATATAGCCATTTCGGATATAATTTGAAAGTTACAGATATGCAGGCGGCTATAGGATGTGAACAATTAAAAAAGTTGCCAAATTTTGTAGAGCAACGTAGGCGTAACTGGATGCGATTATATAATGGTTTGAAATCAATTGAAGACAAAATTATTTTACCGAAGGCAATTAAAAATAGTAATCCATCATGGTTTGGATTTGTTATAAGTATACGACCAGATACTGGTTTAAAAAGAAATAATATTATAAAGTATATTGAAGGTCATAATATTCAAACAAGGTTATTATTTAGTGGAAATATTATAAAACATCCATGCTTTGATCAAATTAGAGGAACAACCGATTATAGAGTTGTTGGTGAACTAAATTATACAGACTTTATTACGGAAAATACTTTTTGGGTGGGGGTTTATCCGGGGATGACAAATGATATGCTTGATTATATGATAAAAGTTATTAGGGAAGCTGTTGGAGCCTGAGGAGAAATATGAGTAGAAAAAAAAATGTGAAAATTTTAGATTGTACATTAAGAGATGGGGGATTTTGTCTTGAAGATGCTTTTAAATATGGTATTGAAACGGAAGGGTTTTCTGATGATATTATTCAATTTATTTGTGACAAATTAATAGAGTCAAATCTTGATTATATAGAAATTGGTGCTGTAGAATTATCAAATAAAGATAAAACAATTTATGGAATTAAAAAAAATATATGCGATTTCTCACAGTTTATTAATGCAAGTAAAAATCAAAAAAAAAATATTGCGGTTTTTTTTAGAGGACCTGATATACCTTTGGATCAGGTTCCGAATTGTGAAAATGATAATTGTGGAATTATAAGATTGTGTGTAAGATATTCTGAATTAGAGAAGTCAATCGAATATTGTAAGAGATTAAAAGAAAAAGGGTATGCGGTCTCGATTCAACCTATGGTAACTGTAAGATATACTGAAGAACAGTTAAAATATATTTTGGATTCTGCTAACGAAATGAATGCTTTTGCAGTTTATATTGTGGATAGTTATGGATATTTAACGCAAGAAGACGTTTTACGATATTTTAATTTTTATAATGAAAATTTGAAGGAAGAAATTAAAATAGGATTCCATGGACATAATAATATGTATAGTGCATTTTCAAATGCAAAAAGTCTGATTGAAATTGAAACAAGTAGAAATATTATTATAGATTCGTGTATTATGGGAATGGGACAAGGCGCAGGAAATTTGCAAACAGAATTAATTGTGTCGTATTTAAATGGATTTGAAGAAGTATATGATTTTGGTAAAATTCTAGATGTATGTGATTACATAGAATCAATCAAAGGATTTGATTTGTGGGGGTATTCGGTAGATCGACTTTTACCTGCTATACATAAAGTTGCATATAAATATTCTTTTGCATTACATCACACATATGGTATGAAGTTTAGAGAGATTGATAAAATATTGCATCTTATACCAGAAGAAATGAAGTACAGATATACTTTAGAAAATGTTGAAAAATTGTTGAATATAAATAAGAAAATATAATTTGAGAAGAGATGGAAAATATGAATGTGGCAGATTGTGTAGTGGATGTATTAGCTAAAAATGGGGTGACGGATGCATTTGGTATTCCTGGTGGAGTGATTTTAGATTTATTATATGCTATGGAGAAGAGAAAAAATGAATTGTGTCCTCACTTGAATTATAATGAACAAGCAGCTGGGTTTGCAGCAGTAGGCTATGCACAGCTAAAGGGAAATATTGGAGTTGCATATGCAACAAGAGGTCCGGGGTTCACAAATTTGTTAACTGCAATGGCTGAGGCGTACCAAGAGTCTATTCCAGTTATTTTTATTACTGCACATTCTAATTGTGATTATGATTCAAAGCTGAGAGTTATAGCTGATCAAGAGTTAGATACTCGAAAATTAGCTGGAGCAATTAGCAAACAGGTATATATGATAGATAAAGTAGATAATTTTTATGAAATAGTAGTAAATGCTTGCAATGAGGCTAATAGTAATAGAAAAGGACCAGTTTTGTTAGATATAGCCAGTTTTTTGTGGAAAAGAGAAATCAATGGGTGATTTATGGGAGAAAATGTTTTTGAAAATAAAAATATGCAAAGGATATTAATTTCCGCATTAGCAGAGGCAAAGAGACCTATTATTTTAATAGGGGAGGGAGTGCGCACATCTAATACAATACAAGAGGTGAAAACATTTTCACAACATTGTTGTATACCAATATTATCAAGTCGATGTTCAGAAGATATTGTTTCGGGTTTTAAATATTATTATGGGTATATTGGAAGTCATGGCATACGATATGCAAATTTTATACTTTCAAAATCGGATTTAATAATTGTATTAGGAAATAGAATGGCATTTCCTAAGGAATCAAAAAGTTTTTTACCTCTTTTAAAAAAAAGTAGGTGTATTAGAATTGAAATTGATAAAAATGAAATGGAGAGAGAGATTCCCAATACTAGAATTTTTTGTATGGATTTAAGAGATTTTTGGAAAGGTATGGATTATAACAAAATTCATAAGAAAAAAAGGGAATGGATTTATGTATGTGATAAATTAAGAGATAGTTTATTTTATTATGATATAGATCATCCGATAAGAGAAATTGGAGATTGGATGAGAAAAATTGATGAAAATATACCAATGGTATGTGACGTTGGAAATAATGAATTTTGGATATCAAGGGCATATATATATGCAGGAATAAAAAATAGAATTTTATATTCAAGAGCCTTTGGTACATTAGGAAACGCATTACCTAAAGCGATAGGCATGCATTATGTTATGAATAGTCCAATAGTATGTTTTATAGGTGACCAAGGTATGCAAATGAACATACAAGAATTACAGTATATAGCAGAATTTAAAATTCCAATCCTTATATTTATAATTAACAATGAAAGTTCTGGAATGATTAAAGATAACGAAAGAATAAAATATGGGAATAAATTTGTTCATGTAGAAAAAGAAAATGGATATCGGTCCCCTGATTTTAAAAAAATTGCAACGGCATATGGAATAGATTATGAATGTGGAGTAGAAAGGGTATATAAAATTAAAGGACCTAAAATAGTTGAGTTGAAAATTTCAAAAAAGTGCAGACTTAATTTAAATGTTCCAAAAGGTAATCCCTGTCAAGATATGAAACCGCTATTGGGGAGGACGTATTATAATTATTTAGATAGAATGTAGAATGGAAGAAAAATATGTACATAGAAAAAATTATGAATCCTAGAGATTTAAAAAAATTGTCAAAAGAGGAATGCAAGATATTGGCACAAGAGATAAGAGAGGCATTGATAAAAAAGGCATCTTTAAGAGGAGGGCATTTATCATCTAACCTAGGAGTAGTTGAGCTAACGATAGGAATGCATTATGTATTTGATCTGCCAAATGATAAAATTATATATGATGTCTCTCATCAATGCTATACTCATAAAATTTTAACAGGAAGAAACTATGCATTTATTGATTCAGAGAGTTATGGAGTGGTTAGTGGATATACTAATCCAGAGGAAAGCGAATATGATTGTTTTAGAGTAGGACACACATCTACTTCCATTAGTCTTGCATGTGGAATGGCAAAAGCGAGAGATATTAATGGTGGTAAAGAAAATATAGTTGCTTTTATAGGGGATGGTTCGCTGAGTGGTGGAGAAGCTTTTGAAGGGCTCGATTTTGGAGGCTCAGAAATAAATGGAAATTTCATTGTTATACTAAATGATAATCAAATGTCGATAGCGGAAAACCATGGAGGAATATATAGTAATCTAAAAAAGTTGAGAGAATCCAATGGAAAATATGAAGATAATATATTCAAAGCAATGGGATATGACTACTATTATATTGATGATGGAAATGATATTAATAAAGTAATTAGTACATTAAATCAGATTAAAGGAATAGATCATCCCACGGTTGTTCATGCATGTACAATTAAGGGAAAAGGATATATCTATGCGGAAAAAAATAAGGAGAAAACTCATTGGGTTAGACCATTTGAAATTGAGACTGGTGAAGAAAAAAATCAATTTAATGGGGAAAGATATGATAGGATAGTTAGAGATTTTCTCATTAAAAAGATGAAACATGATAGTACTGTAGTAACTACGATTGCAGCTGTTCCGGATTCATTGGCATTTTCTAAAGAATATCGGGAAAAAATAGGAAAACAATTCATAGATGTTGGAATTGCTGAAGAACATGCAATTTCAATGATAGCAGGAATGTCAAAAAATGGATGTAAACCAGTTTTTGTTACAATGTCAACATTTTTTCAAAGAACATATGATCAGATTTCGCAAGAATTATGTATAAATAATATGCCAGTTACATTGATAGTAATAAATGCATCAGTATATTCTGTAAATGATGTAACACATATTGGAATTTTTGATATTCCTATGATGTCGAATATTCCAAATTTAGTTTACCTAGCACCAACAAATAAAGAGGAATATTTAGCAATGCTGGATTGGAGTATTGAACAGAGAAGATATCCGGTGGCTATACGTGCGCCAAGAAATGGAGTTTTTTATTCTAGTTACGAAGTTGATAAAAATTATGATTGTATTAACAAATATAAAATTGTTAATGAAGGTGAAAAAATTGCAATTATAGCATTAGGTGATTTTTTTCAATTAGGAGAAGAATTGAGCCGAAAAATAGAAAGTGAGTTTAATATAAAGGCAACTCTTATTAATCCAAGATTTATTACGGGAGTAGATGAAGAAATGTTGAGCAAACTAAAGAATAAGCATGCTGTAGTAATAACATTGGAGGATGGTATTATAGATGGGGGATTTGGACAAAAAATTGCAGGCTATTATGGAAATTCTAAAATTATGACATTTAATTATGGATTAAAAAAGGAATTTTTGGATTGTTATAATTTAGAGGAGGTTATGATAATAAACCATCTGAAACCAGAATTAATTATTAAAGATTTAAAAAATAACTTATGCATATAAAGGAAAACAAGAAATTGAAATTTGCAAATAATTTTTATAAGAATAAGAGGGTATTTATAACTGGTCATACAGGATTTAAAGGAACATGGATGTGTAAGGTGCTGACTATGGCTGGTGCAGATGTTATGGGTTATGCATTAGAGAGTCCTACAAAGCCTAGTATATTTAGATTGCTGAATGTTGAAGATAGAATTACATCTATAGTAGGTGATGTAAGAAATTTAGAACAAATGAACAAATGCTTTAACGAATTTGAACCAGAAATAGTAATTCATATGGCAGCACAGCCAATTGTACGAGAATCATATAAGAATCCAGTTTATACATATGAAACAAATATTATGGGAACTGTAAATATATTAGAGTGTATTAGAAATAGTTCATCAGTTAGATCTTTTATAAATGTTACAACGGATAAAGTATACTTAAATAAAGAGTGGGAATGGGGATACAGAGAAAATGAAGAATTAAATGGATTTGATCCATATTCAAATTCGAAATCATGTTCTGAATTAATAACAAGTAGCTATAATAATTCTTTTTTTTATGACAGAAATGTTGCAATTTCTACATGTAGAGCAGGAAATGTTATAGGTGGAGGAGACTTCGCAACAGACAGAATTATTCCAGATTGCATTAGAGCAATAGAGGACAATAGAAATATTATGGTTCGCAATCCTTTTTCTGTAAGACCATATCAACATGTTTTGGATCCAATTATGGCATATTTAATGATAGCTAAAGCACAATATGAAAATAAGAGTTTAGCTGGTTGCTATAATGTAGGACCGAATGAGGAGAATTGTATTACGACAGGAGAATTAGTTGATTTATTTTGTAAGGAATGGAAAGGACAGACTGGGGAAGATATAAAATGGACTAATAAATATGATGGTGGACCGCATGAAGCAAATTTTTTGAAATTGGATTGTTCAAAAATTAAGACTAAAATTGGCTGGAAGCCTATTTGGGGAATTGAAATTACTATGCAAAAAATTGTGGAGTGGACAGAGTGTTATTTGCATAATGGGGATATAAATAAATGTACAGAGAAACAAATTGTAGAATTTTGTGATAATATGTAAGGAGTAAATAAAATTATATGAATAACATAGCAGAACAAAAAGAAGCATTAGAAACTTTAACTGAGTTTAATCAGCGTTTGTTAAAAAATATGAACATAATTATAAAGGAATTATCCGGCGAACGTATGGACGATACAGATGAATTCCTTAAGGCAATTATTGATGCAATGAATTGGGAAATTGGGGTAATGAATGGCACAATGTCATTGCTTAATAATGAAAAAATAAGAATAAATAAAGAGACATTTAACGAAAAGGCTATAAAACTTGCAACTGCTGTACAAAACAAAAAAGATAATGAAATTGCGGATGCAATTAAATTATTAATTCCGGAATTCGAAAATCTAGGAAATGCTGCACAGGAAGTAATAGCATAACAATAAGGATGAAAAATAAAATCGCAATAATAGTCTGCACTAACAACGTGCAGGAAACAACAGAGTGTCTTTATTATGTAGACAGATTACATGTGCCAGACAATTACGAATTAGACATTATTACTATTCAGGGTGCGTCATCTATGGCGGAGGCATATGATGAGGCAATGCGCTCATCTGATGCAAAGTACAAAATATATATTCATCAGGATGTTTTCTTAATAGATAGAGATTTTCTACAAGAGATGATAGATATATTCATGGGAGACGAAAGTATAGGTCTTATTGGATGTATAGGGAATACGTGCATACCTGAAAATGCATTGGCTGGTATGTCATGGAATGCAGGCAGTCTGCTTCAGAATCAGGTGCCCAACAAGCTAATATTTGATGAGAATGAATCTGATACATCAAAATATACACAGGTTGATGTTGTGGATGGGCTTTTTATTGCCACACAGTATGATATACCATGGAGAAAAGACATTTTTGACGGATGGGATTTTTATGATCTTTCGCAATGTATGGAAATGAAGCGTCATGGTTATAAGGTTGTTGTGCCAAACGGAGCGCAGTTCTGGTGCTATCATGACAATTTGTATAGTAAAATGCTGGATTTCAACAGACAGAGAGTTAAATTCATTAAAGAGTATCAGGATATTAAAAGATTTAGGCTTGAAGATGATTACGATGATGAAAAAATTCGTAATTATGAGCAGTTTAAAATTGATCTCATGAAAGAGATGGAACAGTTGATAGATAATGGAAAAATACAGAGTATTATAGAAATATTCAAAGATACAAAAAACAAAGGGTATTTGTTCCTGAGAGAATATGAGATTATAGGCAGTATCTATCATAAAGAGAGTCTTGAAAATGAAAGACATTCAATATATGAAAATGGCGAAAATTTTGCTATGGCACAGTCTAACCTGCATCGGCTGAAATATTTGATAAAGAAACTTGAATATGATGCGCCAGAAACTGATACTGTACATAGTATATTAGAACAATTTTCGGATAGTGCGATAAAAGGTGTCTTGGACGAATATTGTGTGTGGAAGGATAAGGTTTACAGATTACTTTATGCAAAATAAAAGAAAGTATAATTCTATACAGAAATACCTTTTACAGGAGAACCATAAATTTCATCAAGGCAGCATGCGACATGAAAGCGTCAATATTGAGAATATTGTAGAGGTTCCGCCTAAGGTTGCCATAGTTATTGTTTCATATAATCATAAGCAGATGATGATCGTAAATCCTCAAACATGAGTACTGGAAAGCAAAAATCCCCGCATTTTAGCGGAGATTGAGCAGACTTTATAGAAATAGATGTGCACATTTAAAAATCAAGACTTTTTGTATCGGCTAGGACATTCCTTCTGGACTCGGGGTGACCATGGAAGAAGATCATCAATAAATTTGAAATCTTTGTCATCCATGTGTTGAGGAATCTCCGTAAGCAGCAGATTAAAATATTCAAAAGTATTTATCATATTTGCTTTTGCTGTTTCAACCAGGCTGTACAGGGTCGCACTTGCTTTTGCACCGTTGGAGGACTCGATCATTATGAAGTTCTTACGACCAATGGTAAAAGGCCGGATTGCCTGTTCGGCATAATTGTTATCCATCGGGACATTGCCGTCAGATAAAAATACACGAAGATAATCTTCCTGATTTATGCTGTAAGCGAGAGCTTTTCCGATTGTGCTGTTGTGAGTTACCTGTGAGTACTTCTGTTTTGCCCATGCGAAATAAGCATCCACTTTTTCAGAAAGAACAAGCTGACGCTGTTTTTTACGTTCTGTAGCAGAGAGATCATCAAAGGTATTGTCGATGTGCATGATTTCCGTGATCAAGCTGTATGCTTCCTGAGCAATCGACCCTTTGGAGGCGTCCTGACCGACAGATTTTATGAATTCCGCAAAAGGTCTTCTGGCATGGACCCAGCAGCCTGCGACTTTAAGATCCCGGCGCTCTTTGGCGAGTTTATGGTAGACCTGGTATCCATCAGTGACCACGGTTCCAGAGAAAATCTTAAGGAATTCCCGTGGATGGTCTGAATGGCGGGAAGGCTGCCAGTCGAAAAGGACGATGGGATGAGTTCCACGAAGAGGCCGGTTCCGGTAGACCCACATATAAGTCTTCTTGCCATTTTTGATCTTCGTATGATCAATCCGCATGACTTTTACCGGTGACTCATCTGCATGTATGACTTTGCTGTCATAGATCAATTCATGGAGACGGTCATAGATTAGGGACAGATATACATCGGTACTTTTGATCACCCAGTTTGCCATAGTGTTTGTGGAAAGCTGGATACCATTCGTCTTAAAAGCTTTTGCCTGTCGTTCAAGTGGTAATGCATTTGTATATTTACCATTGATGATGGAAGCGACCAGTGCCGGGGTAGCAATACTGTTGCGGAAAAGATCCTTTGGTCTTGGCGCTTTCAGGATAGTCCCGTCATTACTTTTGGAGGCATAGACATGGACATGATGTTCATCCACGATAAATGTTTCCGGAATGATGTGAAGGCGTTTATAAACTTCTTCCGGAAGTTCCTTGTAACCGTCAGGAAAACGGGTGGCCAGTTCCTCGGCGGAAAGTGTATGTTCGATGATGCGTGCCGGAAGTCCTGACAGATCGGCATCGCGTTTGCCGACAGATTTTTTGCGATGATAAGAAGGAATGATGACTTCCGTGATTTCAGGTTCTTTTGAAGAATTCTGGTTCAGATATTCCACTTCATTGAAAGAATCAAACAGGGAAATCTGACCATCGACTTCAGAAACAGAAGCTTCAGATTTATGACCGAAAAATCGTTGGTTCATAATGCGGATCTGTTCAGTAAGCAACTCAATCTGGCGGTTATTATCGGAAAGCTGTGCGTTGGCATGATCGAGCTGGGACTGCAGTGCGAGGAGCTGATCCTGTAAAGAAGATACGATAACGATGAGTGCTTCTTTACCGAGATTATTTAACTGTTCATCTGATAACTGGATCATGACTAGTACCTCCTGCATTGATAAGACCATTATACCAGAACTGGAAGGAAAAGGACACTTTATGAAAATGGAGGAAAGGTAAAAATGACTATGGCTGAAAGGCTGAAAAAGAAAGATAAGAGAAGATTGAAAATGGAATGAAATAGAAAAGAAAAAG